>Ga0210247_100796_pt1 | contig 28368 bp, 40 predicted proteins | sample ChrtobMetP3_16mM_FD_155449 | JGI IMG/M metagenome (GOLD analysis project Ga0210247, IMG submission 155449) | Chrysochromulina tobin associated microbial communities from unialgal haptophyte culture, Seattle, Washington, United States - P3_16mM | ecosystem: Host-associated > Algae > Haptophytes >... | reverse complement strand
CTTCCCGCCGATTAACGGCCTGTGTAATAGCAGGCTGTGTCGGCCACGCCTCCGTCCATTGCGATAGCGGCCCCCGTGCTTGGGGGTCCGGAGAGCGCGCGCGTTGTGTGTTTCACAGCAGCAGCAGCAGCTGACCTTTGCGCGGCGTAGAGCCCGCCCGCGCTGCAATGCGTATGCGCATCCGATCGGGCACGAGCGCGACGGAGGAGGAGGCGGAGGGCAAAGACGAGCTGCCGCGCAATCGGCTCTCGCCACGGACAATATGCACGTGGATTGCCATCGTCATATTTGTGTATCACATGGGCTTCCTGAGCGGCAGCATCCATCTTACGTCGACGCACGAGCGGGGAGCCGTAGCCGTGCAGCCCAAGCAGCTGGAACAAATTCGAGCCGCAGCACCAGCCGAGGGTCGGACCCAGCCAGCGCCTGCCGCGGCGCTCGAATTCGAGGACACTGAGCCGGAGATGGAGGCGTCGCCCGAGTATGAGGTCCAGCGTTGCCTCTCTTTCAACCGCAAGATGTGCCCGCCGCTCAACCTGTCGATCCAGACGCCGAGCGAGCAGGACGAGACGCAGAAGCGCTGCTCGCCCTTTGTGGCGCAGGAGCGCCAGTTCGGCCGCGTCAAGGGTGCGCGCTTCTGCGGCCGGCGGCTCAAGCGACTCAACCCGTGCTGGAGCGAGCGCGGGCGCATCTCGTGCCTGCCTCACTTTTTCATCTTGGGGGAGATGAAGTGCGGCACGACGACGATCTACAACTTCCTTCGACGGCACCCGCGCGTGGTCGTGCCACGGGTCAAGGAGCCACGCTTTCTGCAGGCGGGTCGCTTCGCTCAGACGACCGTCTCCCGTTACAAAGTCAACTTTGATGCAGCAGTCGCTAAGAGGGACTCAGTCACCTTTGATGCGTCGCCCGTCTACCTTCGGTCCGACGCGGCGCGCGCGTGGTTGCCGCGCTGGCTGCCGTCCGCCCGCCTCATAGTGCTCGTGCGCAACCCGTCCCAACGTGCCTACTCGCATTGGAAAATGGGACGCGAGTGGATGGCGTCCAAGTGCGTCGATTGCATGCTGATTGCCTGCTGATTGCCTCTGATTGCCACCGATTGCCACCGATTGCCACCGATTGCCACCTATTGCCACTGATTGCCACTGATTGCCACTGGACGCGAGTGGATGGCGTCCAAGTGTGTCGATTGCATGCTGATTGCCTCTGATTGCCACTGATTGCCACTGATTGCCTCTGATGCCCACTGAGTGCCTCCATCATCAGGTGCACCGCGCCACAGCAGCTCGCTACCCTCAAGCCACTCGAGGACGTGATCCAGTTCGAGAACCTGATGGAGCGCTCTCTACTCCAGCTCAACGGCCAGGCATGCGTTGAGGCGCTCCGAGGCGGTCCGCACAAGGATCGAATTGGTCTCCCGAGCCAGTGGCATAAGGCATTCACATGGCTCACGCTGCCGGCGCACGAGCGGCGTGAGCTTCAGGCGATCGTCCTTCGCCGACGGCTCGCCAGTGGCGCCGACACCGCCACTGTCACCGCCACCGCCACCGGCAGCGATCGCCTTGAGGACGGAGGAGGGGTTAAGTTCGCGAGCAGCAGCGCCGTGGCGAGCAGCAGCGCCGTGGCGAGCCGCAGCGCCGTGGCGAGCAGCAGCACCGTGGCGAGCCCCAGCGCCGTGGCGAGCAGCAGCGCGACCGTCGGCCGGGCGCCCCTGTACGAGTGCCTCGTCGCCAAAGACGCCGAGCTCACCGCCAAGTTTGAGCGGGAGATGATCGGAGATTGGCCGGCTGAAGGCGAGACGAGACGGCTCGAAGATGCTGTGACGCTCCTTGGCCATTGCTCTGAGCAGATGCTCGCGCCGCCCGGCGCTCTCCAAAAGGGGGCGATGTACGCGTCGGAGCTGAGCAAGTGGGCGAACGTGATGCCTCGTTCACAGCTGCTGGTCATTCACACCGACGAGCTCAGTTTGAAGCCGCAGGCGATCATGGACAGTACATTTGACTTCCTGGGGCTTCCGCGCATCCCGATCGGGAACGAGACGCGCATGTGCGTTGATTGCATGCTGATTGCATGCTGATTGCATGCTGATTGCCTGCCGTGCATCCCAGTCGGGAATGGGACGCGCACGTGCGTGCACGCAGGCGTGATTGTCACTGATTGCCACTGATGACCACTGATGACCACTGATGACCACTGATGACCACTGATGACCACTGATGACCACTGATGGTGTCCTCTGGGTGCCCATCCTTCTAATGACCAGTGATGACCACTAATGGTGTCCACTAATGGTGTCCACTGGGTGCCCATCCCGTGCCTGTCTTTCTAGGTGCGTGCACGGCAAGGCGGGTGTGATGGACGTTCTGAACGCCTTCGAGGGGTCCGTGCGCATCGGAAAGGACAACAACATGACCAATGTGGTCGAGCCGCAGCTGCACGTGGCACCTTGTGACCCCGGGCCGGGGACGGTGCATGCAGACGATGCGACGCATGCAATGCACCACGACATTAACCCTTGGCTCGAGGCGAGGATGCGCAAGTACTACGCGCCGTACAACCAGCAGCTGTACGACTTCCTCGGGCGCGATCTCGGCTGGTGAGATCTCGGCTGGTGAGATCTCGGCTGGCGCGATCTCGGCTGGTGAGATCTCGGCTGGTGAGAGAATTCGATCTCCTCGCCTGGGCTGGATTTGGAAGAGGAGACGGATCGGCGCGCGGCGGGGCTCAGCGTTAGCGTCGTCGGTCGCACTCACACGTCGTTAACTCACAAGTACGTCGTAGCATCGCCTTTCATCGGCAACGCGCATGCCATTACGGTAATGGCGAATGGAGAGTGCAGGCTAGTATGCAGGCGAGGCTTGTGGCTACTGTCGTGATTCGTGTAGTAGTCGTAAGTGTAGACTTCAAGTGTCCTACTATAACTAAGGCAAAGGGGCAGACGAGACCATACGTTAGCGGGGAGGTCCCGGTAAAAGGCGAGGGGACGGTCACGGGAGCCCCCGGCGGTGCCCCGGGTGGAACTGGAACTCGTGGAAGGGCTTCGTCGTAAATTAGATGGTCGAAATTTTGGTTTGTAGCCGATATGAATTCTAACAGCAGCGCCGCAATACCGCCACGAATAAGTTTTCCGTTTTATTTTGATCGTTCGCGTCGTCTGGTTTCACACTTATATTTCGGACCCGGTTTCACGCACACTTTCCCAAGTGCATAGGCCCAATGGCGCACACACACAGCGCCGGATTTCACCCCATCCTTCATCATTAACGTTGTAGCAGCCAAAGAGCCAATGGTGCACAGAAGCTCGAACGATGAGTTTCGTCACCATTTCGGGCAAGTTTGTTTCGTCATTATCTGTGGGTACAGCGATCCTAGCTCGCTTCTTCTGCTTTGTCGTGGCATCGTCACATCCGCGCCGCCGCCCCGACATCGAGGGACCTATATCAAGGCATCTCATTCTTTGGGAGGCACGGTGCGGACGGCTCCGCACACAAGCGAGCGCGACCAGGACGATGTGCAACGATTACTTCAGACCTTCCGGAGCTAAGCCCCTGGATAAAACTCCCTCTCAAGCTGCGCATGAAGCGGCGATGGCCAGAGCGGCAGCGTCTGCTGGTGCAGCGCCGTCGGTGGTAGCAGCCGAAGCCGGCGCGAGCGCGCGACCATCATCTTTCGATCCGCTGCCGACAATGATTCCTCCGGCAAGAGCATCATCTGCACCTGTACATTGGCAGCAGCAGCGTGGATGCGAGACGTTTGACTTTCGGCTTCAACTGCAACAGGGGATCCCCGTGCCGCTGGATTATGCCCCTCCGTATCGGGAGACGGCGCGGCTGGAGACCTTTCTGAACCAAAATGGGCTGACCAACGTCGGCGCCGAGCTACACAGAGAGATGCTCGAGGCAGGAGGCCAGCCGCGCCGCATCGCTACCATGGTCGCCGGCAATTCTGGGCGGCCCGCCGGCGCCTGCGGCTTTGAGGACGGCACCATCTGGAAGCTGCATGCCGGGCACACGACGCAGGAGGAGGACGTGGTGTCCAACTGGATGACCACCGCCTGCCACAACGCGAAGAGGCCGCTCGCCAGCATGGCCGACGGCGGGCACGATATCGCCAATGCCGTCTACCAGGACACCATCTATGGCAAGTGGGGCATGCTGCATCCGCAGGCCAGCGACAAGAAAACTGTGCAGCGTGTGAGTGCCCGAGCCCACGCCCCCCCCAAAGGCCTACCCCGCCTTCTTGGCAGGCCGCCACCGCTGCTGCTGCTGCTGCTTGCACACACTAGCCCCTAGGGCAAGTCCCGACACCGCTCCTGCGCCCCCTCGCTCACGCTTTTGTCAGGTCGACTACACTCGGGCGCACGACCCCTCGTCTTACGGGCACGCGTGGGTGGTGGGCGATGCGGCTCTCAGCGCCAAGCGAACGAACAGCTACGGTCAACGATTCTACGACGTCGACGTTCAATACCCCACGTCGCTGGTGTTCGTGGCCGGCCCCAATTGCGGCGCCCGGGGGCACGACGCGCGCAGCACCATGACGCGCACGTTCAACCCGCACGCCGAGGCCGACTACACGCTCTTTCGGAGCGGCGTACAAGCGGCGCTGTATGCGGGGCTGATGGCCATGGCGCGGCTCGGCATCGAGGTGGCGCTCCTCGCTCACGTCTCCGCCGGCATCTACGCGGGTCCGCACCGGGCGATGCTGCACGCCGACTTCGAGGCCATCGTCAATGAGCTCCTCGAGCACCCCAAGATGTGCAACTCGCCCAGCGGGCCGGTGCCACTCGGGCGCTACTTCCATAAGGTCATTCTCACGCTCCTCGAATGAGCACGCGCGGCGGGAATACATCGCTCACACGACCATCGAGTCGTTCTCACGTGGGACGGATGCTCCTCCGCGGCGCGCCCCCCCCTGCGCCGCGGTGGGTGCGTACGTACGGTCGCGATCGATGGATGCGGTGAAGGAAACAATCACGTGTAAAACAAAATTTCCCATGATCTAACGCTCATTTTGCTGGACTCCAGACGGCCGATTTGGCCGGCTCATTGAAGCTCTCTGAGCAGCCGGGGAGTGGCGGCGGCGTGGCGCCCGTGTGGATGTGCTGGGGAGACGGCTTCAGCTCGTAGTTGCCTCTCTCATTGAGCACCGTCTGCGCCACATTCTCGCGCAGGAAGCCAGCGGTGTCGAACGCATCCGCCGCGAGCGCCGCCGCCTCCTCAGGGCTGGCGTTCGCATTCGCGAGAAAGTGCTGCCGAGTCTCCAATCGCGCAGCCACACGCGCAGGCGCGTCACCCTTGAAGAGCGACCGCTGCGCCTTGAGCAGCTCGCGGTACGCTGTGACCGAGCTCACGGAGCGGGCGGGCGCAATGAGCGCGGAGGCGCCGCCGCGACGTGCGCGAGCGACGAAGGGTACCGATGTGCGAAAATACGCCATGACGTGCGTTTATAGTTCCTCAGTGTGAATTGTTCAAACTCGGCCACCCAATGGCCGCCTACTCGGAAGTCTATGGTAGGGCACGCAGGATTAGGTGTTGAGGACTCTTACGCTTTCCGTTTCCTATTGTTCACACTTTTCGCATGTGATAACGGAAAGGTCGCTCCGACCTCCGTCCACTCCTGCACTCCATGTGCCTCGAGCTGCGCGCTCCTCGCTCAATTCTGGCTGGTCGGGATAGAACGGGAGTTTCAGCCGGACTGAGCACACGCACACGCGCCGCGACAATTTTCCAGATAAGCCCCAGGATTATAACCACAGTGATGAAATTTTCTAAAACTCCGACACGCGACAGCGTCGACTATATTGCGGTGTTTTGGGACCCGTGTGAGGTCGTGAGCGGCGAAAGAGCGGTCGTCACAAGTCGTCGCCCCTTCGAGTGCGATTCATGCCGCGCGTCGTCGCATAGTTGGCCGCAAAGTAGCGTGTCGTCACGTGCCCATCGCCGAGCACGCGTCGGCTCGTGCCGAATCCCTCCGCAAGCAGCCTCTCAGCCGCCATCAGGTCATCGTCCTGGTCCCGTGCGCGGAGCACCGAGGCCATGTTGTTCATCGAGGTGAGCGTGTCCATGTGGGCGTGCCCGAGCACCTCGCGCCGCGCCTCGAGTGCTTCGGCAAACAGAGGCGCTGCCTCGTCCAGCATTCCGATCGACTTGAGGAGGCTCGCTAGATTGTTGAGCGCGGTGAGCGTCTCGGGATGCCGGTCGCCCTGTGTCATCCTTCGTATCTCCACCGCCTCCTCGAGCAGCGCGCGCGCCTCGTCGTTCTGGCCCAGCTCGCGCAGCAGCAGCCCAAGGCTGTTGAGGCCGATGAGCACCATTGACTGGTCGCGTGCTTTGCGTGCGGCCAGCAGGGCCTGCTCCAAGCTCGCGTGCGCTTCGTCGTGCTGCTTCGCCTCGCGCTGCAGCTCGCCGAGCTCGACCAGCATCCTGGCCAAGCCCGGGTCGTCCTCCGGTATTGTCAGCACCAGGGCCTTGAGGGCATCGGCCTTGGAACGGGCTGTCATCTGCCTTGGAGAGGGTTCCGCCGCTTCGGGCGCGGACGCCTCGGGTGGATGCGGCGATCGTGGCAGCGTCTGCTCTACCCGCCGCTTCTCGGAGGCCCGCTGCTCCAGGCTACGCTTTCGGAACAAGCTCTTCATCTTGCGGCCCGATTGCCGATCGAATGCGGCGGCGCGGTCGGCGTTCGGGGCGCTTTTTGGGAGAAAAAGTGCGACGAAACTCGACGAAATTTAGGCCGAGAGTCAAGAATATTGACGTGGTCGCTCGTACATCTCTCTCTACCCTCATGCCTCTTCAGTCTCTTTCACTTGACGAGGCGGTGGCGGCGTGGCGCTCCGACTCGGACTCGGAGGAGCTGTACGATCCATCGTCAGATTGAGACTCAGCGGGGGTCACCGGGTAACCGGGCTCCGAAGCTATCGGTGGCGGCCTCGGTGGCGGCGCGAGCCCGGAGGGCGTGGCCGCGGCCACGGCGGTGGAGCGAGAGGCGCCCGCTACGGCGCCCGCTACGGCGCCCGCTGCGGCCACGGCGGTGGAGCGCGCGGCACCGCCGATCAGCGGCGGCGTCGCCGCCGCCCAAGCCGCCGGCGACGGCCGTGCCTGCGGAAACGGTGCGTACCGTGCACGGGTCTGCTCGGCGCGCGCGGCGGCCTGGGACGCGGCCTTCTCGGCGGCAAGGCGCGCCTCCTCGGCGTGCTTGCGAGCTTCGCGCGCCTCGCTCAATCTGCGGCCCATCTCGCTCCGATCTCGCTCGAGCTCGCGATCGAGCTCCTCGGCCTGGCGCGCCCGCGCCTCGACGGTTCCTTCGAGTGTCGCCACTCGCTGGCCCGCCTCCGCCGCCTTGGCCTCGGCGCTCGCCTGTTTCGTCAAGAGTTCCGTCAAGGCTTGAAGTGCCATCTGCCTCTGCGCGCCCGTCACGGCGCCCGGCATGAGCTTCCATTTCTTCGCCTTCTCGGCTTGCTTCTTGGCTTCCTCGGTCGCCTGCTCGTTTTGCCTGAGGGCCCCCACGAGGGCCTGCTGCTGCGCCTTGGCCGCTTCGAGCTCACCCTCCAGATCTTGCACCTGCCGAAGGGCTTCCTCGAGCTCCTCACGCCGCCTCTTCATGCCCTCAACGGCCGCCTCAGCCGCGCCCAGCTGCAGGTTCGCCGCGTCCTCTGCCGCAAGCGCCGTCACGAGCGCCGCGCGCGCCTCCTCCGCGGCCGTGACCGCATCGGCGCGGTCGAGCCCCAGGTTAGGCAGGTTGGTCTGCGATGCCGAGCCGCTCTCCACCTCCTCCACATATTCATACTCATATTCATACTCATCTGAATAGCTTTCGTCGTCCTCCTCCTCCGGCGCCGACGCCTTCACATCGCCCGCCGCCGCGCCGCCGCCGCCGCCGCCGCTCGCCGCCGCCGCGCCGCCGTTAGCCTTGGTCACAGCCGCTGCGAGCATACCCCGCGCCTCGGTCGCCAAGATGGCCGGCATGCCGGCGGCAGCTCCCCTGCCCGCGACGACGCGCGACGCGCCGCCGCCTCCGCCGCCTGCGGGCGCTGCGGCGGGCACACTAGCCAGGCGGGCCGCGGCGGCGGCGTCGGCTGCGGCGGCGGCGGCGCTGAGTGCGCGCGTGCGGGCGCTCAATGAGGGCTGGCCTTGCATGCATGTGCTCACCACGGCGCTACTTGAGGGCTGGGCGCCGCCGCGAGCGCCCATGGAGAAGGCCGGCTGAGGGATGGCAGCAAGGGCGGCGGGCGGCGGCGGTGGGGGCGGTGTGAACGGTGGGGGCGGTGTGAAGCTCCGAGGGGCGGTACGTACCTGTGGGGACGCGGCGCCGTGGTGAGCACTTGCATGCAAGGCAGGCCATCAGTGGCAATCCACGTGCTGCACGGGGCGCCGAGGTGAGCGCGTGCATGCAAGGCAGGCCATCAGGTGGCCATCCACGTGCTGCTCCGAGGGGAGGTACGTACCCCCATCGCCGCCTCGACCGCCGCCGCCGCCGAGGTCGCACGCGGCACCGGCGCCGCCGTTCCGCTGCTACCGGTACCGCTGCTGCCGAGGAGCATCGAGGCGAGCATAGCAGACGCTCCGGCTGGACGAGGCGCCGCCGTGGGCGCGACGCCGGAGGAGTGTATCGCTCGTCGCTCATCGCTCGCAACGGCGGCGCTAGCGGCGGCGGCGCTCGCGGCGGCGCTCGTGGCGGCGGCGGTGATGGCAGCGGACGGCGGGCGTACCGCCGCCGCCACGAGCGCCCGCGCCGCCTCCCTCGCCGGCGGTGACACGTCCTTCCCGAGGGCCGAGAGAGCCGTTAGGGTGGAGAGCGCCCGCGACGGCGCGTCGTCGAACGAGATCGAGCTGAGCTCAAAGGGAGATTCGATCTCGTCGTAGTACTCGTCGTCGTACTCGTCGAACTCATCCTCAAATTCCGCGCCGGCAGTGTATGGAGGCTGTGGCAACCCACGTGAGGCGCCGTGGTGAGCACCTGCATGCAAGGCAGTGTATGGAGGCTGTGCTGACCCACGTGAGGCGCCGCGTGTGGCCGCCCTGGCCGCCGCCACCAGGGCAGCATCCCGCATCACAGCTTCATACGCTGCCGCGGCCTCCTTCTCTGCCGCAGCGGCGCCCGCCGCGCCCGCCGTCGCCGCCTCACTCGCGTCCACGGCCGAGTTGATCTCCTCAACCGCCGACAGCGCACGCGGCTTGCGCCGTGCGGGCGGCGGGTGCGCTGCACGAACGCGAGCCGCCTCCTCCTCCGCCGCCAGGTGAGCGTTAAACAGCCGCTCCTCCACGCGCGTCGCCACGCGCACACGTGAGCTCTCCGTCGGCCGCCAGCCGTCGACCGGCGAGGCACTCACGCGTGAGCGGAGGCGCAGCCCGCCGACGACGGGCTCATCCTGGAGCTCCTCGACTCCGCGCATCGCTAGCCACTGCTGCCGCTGCCCGAGGGCCGCCTCGAGCTGCTCGATCGTCGTCATCACGTGCTCGAGCTCCCGCGCCTTGCTCAAGTGCATCTCCTCGAGCCAGACGGGGGCCTGCTTCTTGGCCGAACCCGTCGTCGGTGACCGTGCGTGCTCCAGGAAGCGGTTGCGAGTCCCGATGCAGGACTCCGCGAGTGAGTCGAACATCTCTGCGGCGGCGACGATTGCGGAAAAAGCATCGGCCGCCGGCGGCCGTGAGGGCTTGAGCGCACGCTCTGGCGGACGGTACTCGGCGTTGAGCTTTATCGACGATGGCATTTCCAAAGAGCGAAAAGGTCAGCAAAAAAGTCGAAAAGGTCAGCAAGAAGTTTTGGGGTACCAGGGGCGTCTTGCGATATACATGCTTGGCACAACTCTGATGAAGTTATGCAACCGTGCACGTACCATTTTCCTTGATTCCTTGGGTGTGTGGCAGCACGCCGAAACAGCACAATGCACGCCGAAGGAGTCTCAGTCAGAGTTTAAGTCCGATAGTATGTCGCATGCGGCCGGCGCTCCCGGGGGTGGCGCGGTGGCCCCGGCTTAGAAATGATACGCACCTATACGCTATACCGCACAGTGACAGAGAATCTGAATCAAAGATACCTTACACAGAGACGTACACATGTATGAAGGTTCTGGTTCCCCTCGACCGACGACCGAGGACGGTCGCTCCTACTGCGGTTCCACAATCCCAGAGGGCGGCAAGGTCCAACCCCGTCGCACGCCCCTGCTCGACTAGTCCCCTCCAACACGCAGTCCCTTCCAGCACACGCGAAGTCCCGATCTGAGGCCCACCAAGGACGCAAGGGCTAGGACTCCGGACAAACACGGCTCAGCGTCAACCGGCCACCTGACGCCAAGACTCGTCAATCGGCCACCTGACGCCGAGTCTCGTCAATCTGACGCCGAGTCTCGTCAATCGGCCACATGACGCCGGACGCCGTGTCTCGATGCTCGATGCTGACGATGACGCGAGCCTGCTAGAAAGAAGGGCAGCGAACACGCGCTGGGACCATGGGCCAGATCGCGCCAGATCGTCGTGCGCCGTCCTCGATTTCGATGGGCCCTCCACGAGGAACGAAGAGCGCCTACAGAAGTTCGGGGTTAGGCTGCGCCTCGCTCACCTGATGAGGGAGGCCATCAGCATGCAATCAGAGGCACAAATCAGAGGTCATCTCTGCGGGGGGTAAGGCTGCGCCTCGCTCACTTTGGCAAGGTACAGCACGAGGGGGATCAGGCCTCCCGAGGCACCGACGCCGAAGACCGCCATGGGGAAGACAAGCTCGTACGCCCCGAGACCAGTGACGCCCTGTACGACGATCAGGATGCCACCGAGGAGCATGGGGGCGAGCTTCTTGATCGAGCCATCAGTAAACGCGCGCGCGTCGATCAGCTGATGAGGCGGGACCGATTTGTAGAGGATCTGCTTCGTGTTGTCCGAGACGGTGTAGCGGAAGATGAAGTCCATCGAGCGGCAGATGAAGACCATCCGAACCGTCTGGTCCGACATGATGCCAAACTCGCCCGCCACGTACGCGATCGGGGTCACCAGCAGCGCGGCCCACGTCCCGGCAACCTGGAGCAGAAAAGGAGTGATCAGAAGGTTGACGAATGACTGGCCGACGCTCGCCACCGAGGCGAGATTCGCCGTGACTTGGGCGATGCCGTTGGCGTCGAGGTAATTGGCGAGCGTCGAGTTGTATTGGAACTCGATGGTCGAGAAGATGAGCACTGTGATGAACTGCCACACGCCGATCAGCTGGGTGAACGAGTTCATGTACCACGCGTCGGCGTCGCAACACTTCTTCTCGACCACGGGGCCGCTCGACTTCTTCTCTTCTTTCTTGCTCTCCGTATCGGGGATCCAGCGGCGGCAGATGAAGTTAGGAATGAGCTGCAAGAGCAGCAGCACCATCTGGGCCGGCAGGATGGCAAAGGCGCTGAAGTAGTGGATGAGGACGGCGACGGTCACACCATTCGCCAGGTTTGCCAGTGCAGCACCCATGTTGACGATGCCGATGAGGCGCTTGGCCTCGTCCTTTGTGAAGCACAGCATGCCGATCTGCCAAAAGAGGACCATGAGTACCGAGTCGACCACCTCCTCGACGACGAAGAACATGGGGTACACGATCGTCGGGTACTCCTCGGCGACGCCCGTTTGGAACATGAATAAGAAGCCTGTCAGGATGCCGATCATGGCAAAGGTCATTCCCGTCAGCACGGTGTTGGAGGACGACTGCGACACGAGGTACGCGGTGAGGGGCATGATCACAAGAATGAATGCTCCCACCAGCACCATGACATATGGCAGCGCGTCGGCACTGAGGCCTGTCAACAGCATGGTCGCGCCGATGTTCCGCCCCAGCAACAGAATCGTATTGGCGGTGAAGCAAAAGCATGTGACCGTCAAGACTTTGCTAGCTTCCTCCCAGGTTCGGATGCCGATACTTTTGAGGCACTCCGATGGCTCGGAGGCGATCAGCCGGAGGCGTTCAGCCTCGGCAGTCTTGGCCGCGGCGGCCTCGAGAGCGTCGAGGCGCTGCAGGACAATCTTGATTTCATTCTCGTGGCCCGCAACCTTCTCGTTCAGAACCTCGATCTTGTCGATTTCCTTCTCGTGGCCCGCAACCTTCTCGTTCAGAACCTCGATCTTGTCGGAGAAGCTCGTCGGTGACTTTGATGCAGATACCGCAACCGTAGTCTCGGGTTTGCCATCGACAATGTCCCCCATATGATTCCCGTGTCGCGCGAAGTCGGGGCGCGCAAGTTCGACGAGTCGCGGAATCGCCTTTTCCCACAGGGCGACAGGGCGGCTTTCGCAATTCGATTGTTTCGAGAGGCGCGGTACCGTTACGACGCCCGCGCGCGCGTTCACACGCCTTCGGTCAACTTCTGAGAAAAAAATGGCGCTCGCGCTGCCGGCGCGATGTGACCCGAATCTACTGTCGGTGGCGCTGCGGGGCAGCTGCCCATCCAGCCATTGGAAGGATGCCATTGCGCCTCTTCTCGTCGGCGGCATGGCCCAATCGATGTCGTTTCTCAACGCTGGTGCCAACAAGGGGTTTGCGGTTGCCGAGTTTTTAGCTCGATTCCACCGGCAGGACTGCGGGCCAAATGGCTGCATGCTGGCCTGGTACAACAACATCACGGACATCAAGAAGAACACCATGCTTGCTTGCGGATATTGCAACGACTGCAGATCCGGCATGCCGCGCTCGCAGCACCGCGTGCCGGTGAGAATCCACGCCTTTGAGCTGCTCGCGGGCAACCAGAAGCTGCTCCAGCTGCTCTTTCAGCGGCTGCACGTGCCCGGAGAGGTGCACGCGGTCGCCCTTTCCAACTCCACTGGCACCCTCTGGGCGCCCTTGATCACTAGGACCGGCCAGGAGAACGTCGCGGCGTCCACCGAGCCGCTGAAGCAGCACCTCTCGATCCCGACCACGAGCATCGACGCGTACGCGAGTCGAGCGGGGCTCCAGCAGCTCGATTGGGTGACGCTGGACGCCGAAGGATGGGACGGCCTCATCATTCGCGGCGGGGCTCACATGCTCCGCAACCGTCGGATCGGCATCCTCGAGTTTGAGTACTCGGCTAAGTCGTGGGTCAGCCGCGAGCCGGTGCGCGCGCAGGCGATGATTGCGATGGTGATTGCGGGCTGATTGCTGGTTGATTGCGGGCTGAGTGTAGGCTGCTTGCGTGCTGACGGCATGCTGAGCACCTCCCTCATCAGGTACGCGAGCTACTGAGCCGGCTCTGATTGCCTCTGATGACCTCTGATGGCCTCCTTCATCAGGTACGCGAGCTACTGAGCTGGCTCTGATTGCCTCTGATGACCTCTGATTGCCTCCTTCATCAGGTACGCGAGCTACTGAGCTGGCTCACGGAGGTTGGGTACACGTGCTTTTGGCAGAGCGGCCGCCGGCCGAAGGCGCCGTCGCCGGCAGCTACTACCAGTACGCCCAGTACGACGCTGAGGCACCCTAATTTGGGGCGCGCAATCCCGATGGCCGTGGCGCAGCAGGAGGGGCGCTTGGTCCACGTGCGCGACGTTTTAGCATGCAATTGGACCTTTGCGACTCGACACGCGGGTGCATTTGGCAATGCGGTTTGCGCGCACGCGCCACCAATCGTGGCCGCGCTGCAGGCACTCGCTGCTCGATGACGCGCCGCGTTGGGCGGCGCACTCCTTTCCCGTACGTTCGGAGATCATGTGTGAAGAATTGGAGCACTGTGAATTCGTATTTCTATTCGTCTCTGAGTCCGGCTCCGGTCGAGGCGCCGCCAATCTCTATGACTGACGTGAGACCGTACTTCTAGTTGTCACCGCTCTACAACCGCTCTATACTGCGACCCAGCTAGTACGGCGTCCCGGCGTGCTTCGCACTGCAGTTGGACTGCCTCGAGGCAGGAGGGCGCGCTCGCTCCCAAAGCGTCGCCCAGCCGACGGCAGAGCTCCCAGTCGCGAGCCAGCGTGCGGCGTAACCGATAGCCTAGTTCGAGCTGCACGGGCACAAAGCCTAGAGACATGGCCGACTGCGTCAATGTGTGCCGAGGCACGCTACGAAAGCAACCCTGCAGCCTCGGATTTGGATGCAATCAGCATGCAATCAGCATGCAATCAGTATGCAATCAGCATGCAATCAGCATGCAGTCAGCATGCAATCAGCATGCAATCAGCATGCAATCAGCATGCAATCAGCATGCAAACCTGCAGCCTCGGATTTGGATGCAATCAGGATGCAATCAGCATGCAATCAGCATGCAATCAGCATGCAAACCTGCAGCCTCGGATTTGGATCGACGATGAAACCGTCTGGCAGCGCCGCTTGCAACGCGCGAGAGAGCGTCGTGGCGAGCGCCTCGGCGGCCGCGTCCCCCAAGGCAGCGCGGCAGGCGCCCACCCCGATGTCGCAGTCCCCCTCCCCGAGGGTGTCGCGCTTGCCGTGCAGGTCGAAGTGGAGCCTGCTCGCATGCAAGAGCTCGGGACGGCGCCCAGCAACCCTCGACTGAAGGCCTTCATCCTTATTTGGAAGGAGGCCGCGCAATGCTTCGACCCATGCATGCTCCTCCCCGGCATGCAGATAGCTCGGGTCGCGTGCGCCAGGCACGGGCACCGGCTGCCCGTTCACACCGCTCCCCTTCACAGCGAGCGCATCGGCCAGAGTGTGCGCTTCTCTGCCCCACGTGATCGAATCTCCAGCGGCCACGTATGCCCAGCTGCGCGCGAGGAAGCTTGTAAAGTCTTCGGGTAGGTGGTCGTCGCACCTGCCACAAGTTTGGGCGAGGTCCTCAGAGGTCATCCGAGGTCATCCGAGGTCCTCAGAGGGCAGGTGGTCGGCGCACCCGTCGCGCGCCACGCAGATTGAGTGCGGAGCTGTGAAGACCGGGCCGGGCACCGAGCTGTCCCCTAGGCCAAAGCACTCGACCTCGGGCACAATCATCGACCGGTCGGACGGCAGTGGCGGCGGCGCGAGCCCTTGCAGCTTTGGTGGTGGCTGTGCTCCAAAAGGAACGGCCCATGGTCCCGTGATCGCCGCGGACCTGATTAGGGAGATCATCAGCATGCAATCAGAAGGCAATCAGCAGGCACTCAGCATGCACTCATCATGCACTCATCATGCAATCAGCATGCACTCACCTCCTTCGCGTCCGCCCGTCGGGATGAAGCCCATCGGGTGCACTGTCGCACATGACTCCTGTGCGAGCGTTCCAGAAGCCATTCGAATGCTCGAAGGAGTACCTGAGGACATCGATGATTTCTGATGAGGGAGTCAATCAGCATGCAATCAGCATAGTGTTTGCTCGAAGGAGTACCTGAGGACATCGATGGCTTCTGATGAGGGATTCAATCAGCATGCAATCACAGTGCTAGTACCAAGTGTCGGCACCAATCCAGGGGGGGCTCTCCTGATGAGGGAATCAATCAGCATGCAATCACAGTGCTAGTACCAAGTGTCGGCACCAATCCAGGGGGGGCTCTCCTGCAACGGCACCGCCACGTCTTGGGCGCCTTCGTGGGCGCCGTCCTGGGCGCCGTCATGAGCGCCGTCGTGGGCGCCGCCGTGCATCACCCACCGGTAGAGCCCACGACCATCGCGCTCGAGGTGCAAAAGACCGCCCGCCACGACGCCCATCGACGCCCTCATAGTAGTATGGACCACTGCGTCTACTTCCTCTGCCTGCCTAGCCACCCCCACTTCTGCCTGCTTAGCCACCCCCACCTCTGCCTGGCTGGCCACCCCCCCCACCTCTGCCTGGCTGGCTGCCTCCTCACCCGCCATCTTGCTCAGCGGCTCGACGCCATACACCCACAGCGTCAATGCGAAGCGAAGGCGACTCGAGGGCCTCACCTGATGAGGGAGATCATCAGCATGCAATCCAATCAGCATGCAATCCAATCAGCTTGCAATCAGCATGCAATCAGGCCTCACCTCATGCCAGATCCTCTTGCTGTCAAAGATAACCATCTGGCCTCCTCGAGGCGTAACCACGACCTGTGGGGAAAGGGGAGCGGGGCGCCGTGGTGAGCACTTGCATGCAAGCGTCCACGCGCCGGCCTCTTCGAGGCGTAACCACGACCTCCTCGCCGCCCACGCGCGCGACGAGCGCCCCGCCATTCCGAGACACATCCCAATCGTCCTCATTCGCATACCTGATGAGGGGCACAATCAGCATGCACTCAGCATGCAATGGCGAGACACATCCCAATTTCCCAACCGTCCTCATCACGCCACCATCAGCATGCAATCATCATGCATACAAGATCAGCGTGAGAGCGCGCAATCAGCATGCAATCAGCCTGCAATCATACAAGATCAGCGTGAGCGCGCGCAATCAGCATGCAATCAGCATGCAATCAGCCTGCAATCATACAAGATCAGCGTGAGAGCGCGCGCGTTGTCGTCGCCATAGCAGTCGAGGTGCCGTTGGTAGCGTGCGTCGCCCGGTGGGTAGGCGGACACGAGTACGGTGTGCGGCACCTGATGAGGGACGTCATCGATGTGCAATCATCATGCAATCAGCATGCAATCATCATGTATTCAGCCAGGCGGGACTTGTGGAAAGTATTGTGGCACCTGCAGGCGCAAGGCGGCGCCCGCGCCGTCTTTGGCGGTCGACGGCGCAGCGCTCCCCGCCGATACCGCCGCCGCCGTTACCAATGGCCTCGCATGCTGATGGCTGTCCGATGGCGGCGGCGGCCGGTACCGGTAGCCCGCCCGAAGCAGCTGCTGAGGCATGGCGCGAAGCAACTCGATGGCCCCGAGCAGTGCAGGCGTGCCCTGGCGTACAAACTGCTCACGCTCCTCGGCGGTGCCGCAGCGCAGCATCACGCCGTGTGCGCCCGGGTTGCACGAAGAGTTGGTCGGGGAGATGACGCCGTGACGGTGCAGGAGCGCAAACTCACGCGCGAGCCGCGGGTCCAGGCGCGTGCGCAGCAGCACGAAACCGTCCGCCTCGAGCCGTGCGACGTCACCGGCGCTCACGAGCGTCGGAGCGTCCGCTGCGGTGAGAAGCTGGCTGTGTTGCCACGGCCGCACGACTTCCATGGCCAGTGCCGAGGGGTCCGTCGTGTCCTCGAGCGTCACGCGTGCGAGCACTACGCGAGTGAGGTAGCCGCTGTAATCGTCGAGGCTGCCGTTGGCGGCACGCTGGCCCTCGGCAAGGCCCTTGGCGTACGTGTGAATATCGAGACCAATCTGCGTCCAGAGGCGAGCGACTTCCACCCGCAGAGCCTTTGGCGCTTCAGGCCACGTTGTGCTGCGACCGTGCAGCCGGTCGAGCAGTGGGCGGCGTAGATGTGCACCTGTGGCAGCGACGCAACGCTCGCACACCCCGTTGAGCTCATCGCCTCGTCGGCGTAGCAGGCCGAGCAGCGCCTCGCCCGTGAGCAGCGCCTCCATCGTGTGAAAGCGAAGGCGCCATGTCGGGCGCGGTGCCGACACGTTGATGTGAAGCTCAATTGGGCGCACGCGTGCGTCGCACTTCGTTACGTCTGTCCCCTTGATCTCGTCTGACGATATCAATGCGAAAAAGGCCCATAGATCATGAGCGGATCCCACATCAGGCATGCAAGTCTGACACAGCGACCAGCCGGGGGCGGGGCGCGGACACGAGGTTGCCCCGGCGGGGCGCGGCACCTCGGCTAAACCTCGGCAACAGTTGACTAGGGCTACACGGCACTTCAGCTATGTACAGTATGATCGATCAGAAACCAGACGCGCGGCTCGCTTGGCGCCTTAGGACTGCACTTGCCTTGACTTGACTTAGGACTGCACTTGCCTGGGCTCCCCCTTCGAAGGGCTGCCGGAGCGTTTGAACGCGGGAGATTTGAACCCGGGCCGGTCGGGGGACGAGAGCGCCTTGGAACGCTTGTGGTCGGGGGACGAGGCGCTGTATCGGGCACCCACAAATCTCTTCCCGTCGTCGAGGTACCGATCTGGCACGTACGTGAGCCTGGACGCGGCGGCCGAGTGCGCGCGTGCGGCCATCAAGATACCGGGCGGCAGCACGTCCTCAGTCCCATCGTCGTCGAGCACCCCGGGCGTTGCGATCTTGTAGGCATGCGCGCGCCGCAGCCGGCGCACACGGCGCAGGTAGAGGCGGCACAGACCGCGGGCGCAGAAGCACGCTACGAGAGCGCCGGCGATGATGACCCCAGCCACGGTCGTTGCTGAAATGGGAGGCGGCGGCGGCGGGGCTGCGGGCGGCGGCGTCGGGGGGAAGGGTGGCGGCGGGGCGGGCGGCACGGGAGGCGAGGGGGGCGGCGGCCGCGGCGGCGGCGGCAAGGGCGGCGGCTTGGGTGGCGGCTTGGGCGGCGGCGAGGGCGGCTGCGAGGGCGGCGGCGACGAGGGCGGCGGCGCCATTGGAGGCTCAAACAGCGATGTCTCGGTCACTTGCGCCACCGTAAGCGCTGTGCTATTGAGGGTCACCCGGGTGACGTTGGAGGCGGCGGCAGTGAGGGCGAGGTCGAGTGCACTGGTATTGGAGAGCGCGGCCGCCATGGCCGCATAGATTCCATTGAGGTCCGCCGTGGTGACGCCAATCGAAGCAGCGGGCAGCGAGCCCGCCTCGGCCTGCGCCACCTCTTGCCGGTAGACTTCCTCGTTTTGGAAGAGGGCAACGGTAATCTGACCGACCGTCTGCACGCTAGGCATGCTCACCTCGCGTGCTCGGCTTTCGATAGGGACCTGATGAGGCCATCAGCATGCAATCAGCATGCAATCAGCCTGCAATCAGCATGCAATCCGCATGCAATCCGCATGCAATCCGCATGCAATCCGCATGCAATCCGCATGCAATCAGCACCTGAAGCCGCTGCCCAAATTGGAGCGAACTGTTTGGACCAGCCGCCACTGTCAGCGCCGTGGTGAGCGCCTGCCAGCCACCCACCGAGTTGGCTGATAGGGTGGTGAGGGTGGAGCGAAGCGTCGTGGCGAGCATGCGCCCCCTGGTATGATTCACCTGATGACGGAGGCAATCAGCATGCATTCAGCGCAGGGTCGTTCGGACAGCATACATAAGCGCGCTCCGCCTCGGTGTGATTCACACCGAGCGACGCCAGGTGGGTGGGGGGGGATTCACACCGAGCGACGCCAGGTGAGGGGATTGTTGGTGACGAACGCGAAGGGCAGAGTGATGTCAAAGGCGCTGATCATCTCGCGACGAGGGTAGAGGAACGGAGCAGCCGGTAGGGGGGGCGGGGCGCGCGGCGGGGGCGAGCACGGCGGGACGGGCGGTGAGGGTGGCGGGCGCGAGGGCGGCGGGAAAGGTGCGAAGGCGGACTGCAGGCGGCGGCCCGGTCGCTCGTGGATAGAGGACGCCGCCCCAATCCCCTTGATTGCCGCCCAAATCCTCTCAAGTGCAGTCGCGTCCTCAATTGCACTCGATTCCTTAATTGCACTCGATTCCTTAATTGCACTCGATTCCTTAATTGCACTCGATTCCTTAATTGCACTCGATTCCTTAATTGCCGCCCCAATTCCCTCAATGGCACTCGCGTCCTCAATTGCAATTGATTCCCCAGTGCCGGCGGCCTCCTGGAAAGCGACGGAGGCACGGCGGCGGCTCGCCGGCAGTTGCGCTGATTGCATGCGCATCGCATGCTGATGACCTCCCTCATCAGAGGCACGGCGGCGGCCCGCGCTCGGCGGCGGCGGCGGCGGCGGCCTGGCGGCAAGCAGTGTGAGGCTGAGCGTGCGCACGACGCAGAGGGGCACGTACCCGACGAAATCCTGCGAGTTTGTGCTGCTGTCCACGCACCCGGGCAGTGCATAGAGGAGAGCATGCGTGAGCCAGGGCCACGGCGCGGGTGGCATAGTCCCCACACGCCCCGAGAGGAGCGTCTGGCCGCCGATGCGCTGCGAGAGGCTCACGTCCACCGTCGAGTTGAACGTCGGGGGTGACACGCCGCGTAATCTCGTGAGCACGACCGACTGGGGCGCCGTCGCGAGCGCGATCGATCAGTGGCAGTCTCCGTGGCACTCGAAAAGGCACTCAGAGGCCGTCAGGAGCGCACTTGGAGCGCCGTTGCGAGCGCGGTCGTCAGGTTGGCCGACTCGATCGGCACAACGCCCGGGCTGAAGTGGAGCTCAATGGCGAGATAGCGCGTGGGGCGCAGCTCGGGCGGTGGCGAGGGCGGCGGCGCCATAGGCGGCGGCAGCCAGCGCTCGCAAAAGGCAGTTCGCACCTGATGAGGCCAACCATCCGAAGCACTCAGGATGCAAGCAAGCGCCATCAGTGATCATCAGCAGTGGTGCCATCAGTGATCATCAGCAGTGGCGCACCATCAGCGTCGTCGTCGAGACAGGCTGCATTTGTAGGGTGAGCATACGCAGTACGCCGTCCGCCGTCACCAACGGGACGCAGATCAAGCGCCCGTACAACTCGTACAGCCTGGTTGGTGCCAAAGTACGGGTCAATGAGAGTCAGTGGCAATCGGAGGCCAGTCGGAGGCCACCGGAGGGCAATCAGACGCAATCAGACGCAATCAGACGCCATCGGAGGGCAATCAGACGCAATCAGACGCAATCAGACGCCATCAGACGCCATCAGACGAAATCAGACGCCATCGGAGGGCAATCAGACGCAATCAGACGCAATCGGAGGCCATCGGTGGCCTTCACCGATCATCAGGCAGATGCAAGTTGACGCGAAGGCCAATGTTGCCCCACTCGCAGGTGAGACTGGGCGCCAGGTAGGGCGCCAGGTTCGCAAACGACGTGTTGCTTACAGGGGGCACGAGCCCTCCGTAATGGGTGGGAGCCGCCGTGACGGGCAGCATCGCAGGCGGGAGTCCGACCATCCGTCCGACACGCGTCGAGTTGTGCAGCGCGCGCACGAAGCCGCTCGAAGGTTCGTAGCCGAGCCGGGACGTGTTGTAACCGACATCGATCGTGTCCGGAGGGCAGAAATAGGCAAAGTCCACCGGTGGCGGATAGGGCGGCACAGCGGGCGGCTTTGGCGGCGGCGGCGGCGGCCGCGAGGGCGGCGGCGGAGTTCTAGGTGGCTGCGGCGGGGATGGCGGCACCGACGGCGGCGGTGGCGAGGGCGATGGTGGCGGCGGTGATGGCGACGGTGGTGGAGGTGATGGTGGCGGTAACGATGGCGGCGGCGGCGAGGGCGAGGGCGGTGGCGGCGAGGGGGGCAACTGAGGGGGTGGTGGCAGCGAAGGAGGTGGCAGAGAAGGGATCTGAGCAGTGCTGGTGACGAGCCAGCTCAAGAGCAGGATGGTCAAGCGTTGCGATCGGCTCGGCATTCTGGTGACGAATTTGGCCTTTGGCTGTGAAACACTCGTGAATGTGGAAGTGTGAATGTGTGTTACCTTCGTGACGACCTTTCCGTGCACACAGTACGCAGATGACACGCACCGGTTTGGTACAACGCTATCCGAAAGCACATTACCTCTACAGATGCATGTATGGCCGCCGACATCAGACATGATGGTTCCTCAGGGCGGGGGGGCGTCCAAAGCGGCAGCCAGGACCGAATTAGATCACCTCTACATCTCTGTGAGTAGCTTCCGCTTGCCACGCCGGCCGCGGCTGCGTCGGCCCCTGTTCGCGCGCTCCTTGTCAAGGGCGGCCTGCTCCTCAACCGTCCGATCGGTCACCTGAAGATGAGGGGGAGGCAAATCAAAGGCTGGCTTCGAGTGGCACTTAGCAATCGGTGGCCTTTCAATGGCAGTCTATGTGGCAATCGATGGTCATCAATGGTCACCTGCGGCGCGCTCAGCCACTCGAAGCGCTGCTTGTCGCCGCACGCGGCCCAAAACGAGCGCCAGTAGACCTGTAGCTTGCACCCGGGCCGCTCCTCCATCGCCGTATGCACGCGCCCCTTGACGATCTCGTACAGATCCTCGGGCAAGCCCCAACGCGTCAGATTCGCACGCTGCCCAGGTAGGTGGTGGAACTCGACGAAGAGGTACGAGAGCGCGCACACGAGCTCAGGACGGCGCGAGAGCGACTCCATCAACCACTCCTCAGCCCCCTCGACGTCGAGCCGCAGCGCGAGCACGCTCGATGAGTTGAGAGCCACCGCGCGCTCGAGAATCTGCTCGACGGCGAAGCTGGGACCGCGCTCGACGCGCGTGGAGAGCACGGGAGGGTTCGAGTTGGGAAAGATGTCAGCGAATGGCAAATACGTCGCCATGCTGCCCCACTTGTTGCGCGCAAACGTCGTGATCGTGCGCGGTGCCTGTGGCGCCGTCACGTTGGAGAGCGCCCCGTCGATGAAGCGCACGTCGTAGCCCGCTCGCCGATGCTCAGCCTCCTGCTCGCGCAAAGCCGGAAGCAGCGCCGCGTTCGCCTCGAAGCTCCGGACGCACCACTCTGCGGGCGATAAGAGCGGTTCCATCCGCCGCCGCCGCTCACGCACTGGTAGCCGTTGCCACGACGTAGAATACAGTCGCGCCGGCCCGTTGAGCGCGCAACCGAAGAAGTGGCCGGATATGAAGGCGCGCACGCTGTCGCCGTCGTTGCTGCCGCCGTCGATGAGGAGGCGCTTGCAGCCTGGCAGCGCGATCGCATCGTCGAGGCCGTGCATGCGAGCACGGCGTCGTGGTGAGCCTTTTACAAAACGTAACGCTATTCGGCACTTCCATTAGACTGACACTTAAACGTACCCGTATGCATGCGCCAAGATTCACCTGAACACCTTGTGTTCTCGTATTCCTCCTCACCCTCATGTCATTCGTATTCTCAGCTGCGCGGCTATTTATACGTGGTGGGGAAAAAGGGATACGCCCACCTCCACAGCCGGCGTGCCGCGCGAGAGAGAGAGACCGCCCAGTTGGTGCCGCGGTGCACTTCTCTCTCCACGCACGTCGAGTGCATGCATCGATCTCACTTGGTGCCGCCCGCCCAAATTAGGCGCCGCCCGCCCAAATTAGGTGCCAGTGGCCCACTATAGATGGCGCCCACCATGGCGCCCAGCCGGCCTCCCGCCTCGCGCCTGGTCATGGGCCATAATAAGCCCCCGTCTCTCACGGCGGCTCCACCTGCCCACCACGGCGCTCCGAGATGTGAAGGGTTTCGTCCAGAGGTGTGAAGGGTTGTGTCCAGGCCACCAGCCACGCCACCAGCATAGAGCCTCGTCCAAAGAAGGGTTTCGTCAAACTCGAGCGCCGCGAGCTCCGAGATAGCAATCTCCAGTTTCGTCTACTCGAGCGCTGCGACCTCCTAGATAGCAATCTCCAGTTTCGTCTACTCGAGCGCCGCGACCTCCGAGATCGAGATAGCAATCTCCAGTTTCGTCTACTCGAGCGCCGCGACCTCCGCGATAGCAATTTCTGCCGAGTCCGCCAAGGACGTCGAGGAGCTCGCTGAATCTCCTCCGCGGCTCAGGACCAGCGCCGTGCTGAGCGCGCCCGCGTCGGCAAACGCGTCGTTGGCCACGTCGGCGGCGAGGCAGAGCGCGGCGGCTTTGATCGGGATGCGGTTCCCCACACTGGTCAGGTCCGTGCTCAGCTTGCGAAAGAGGGTACCTGTGGGGAGCGTGGCGCCGTGGTGAGCACCTTGATCGGGGTGCCGGTTCCCCACAGGTACGAAAGAGGGAACCGTTCCAACGGTTCTTGATCGAATTGTGGGTGGTCATCAGAGGTCATCAGTGGTCATCAGAGGTCATCAGTGGTCATCAGTACCGTTCCAACGGTTCTTGATCGAATTGTCGGTGCGCCCGGGCATGAGCTTCGCGATCTCCGTCCAGCGAGATCCGAGCGTCGCATACGCTCGTAAGATGATTGTATCCTCTTGCTCTGTCCACGCGTCGTGCCGGATGGCTGGGTCAAGTTGGTTGCACCTGATGAGGAAGGTCCTCAGAGCATAATCAGCATCCAATCAGTTTCCAATCAGTTTCCAATCAGCTTGCAATCACGAACGGCCGGGTCCAATTAAGTTTGCACCATCGCAGACGGCACTGCTTGCCAGAGCGGCCGACGACCTGCCCAGCACAGCGCGTGATTCGATCGCTCCGTCAGGTGTCATCAGTGGCACTCAGTGGCACTGACCTCCGTAGCGATAGCGGCAATCAGAGGGAACCAGGTGGCAATCAGCGGCAATCAGAGGGAACCAGGTGGCAATCAGCGGCAATCAGAGGGAACCAGGTGGCAATCAGCGGCAATCGGAGTGGCACTGACCTCCGTAGCGATAGCGGACCAGCGCTTCGCACCGAGGCGCAGGACTGCGTGGTGCAGCGCTGTGTCTTCCTCAACGGTCCAAGGCTGCGACGAGCGGCGCGTCGGCTTCCCCTTCGCGTCGCCCGGCGCCTTGGCTGCCGCCGAGGTGCTCTCGTTGCCGTCTTCACCACTCTCTCCCGTCCCGTGGTCTGATTCGCAGTCCACCTCTGCCAAAGCTTCCGATGCGTCGAGGCCCTTGCCAGCCGCGGCCATGGCGCCACCATCGCCACCGGCAGCAATCAGCGCGTGAGATGCGGCCACCGCCGCTGCGAGCGTCGCTGCCTGCTTCCTCTCCCGCTCGTCACCGCTGCCGCCGCTCTCGTCCTCTCCGGCATCGCTGCCCGTCACGGTCGAGGCGCCCTCTGCAGCCTTGCCGGCCCGTCGACCCTGTTGCCGGCCGCGCTTGCGCTCGGCGCTGGACCGCTGCAGCTTCCCTGGGCTGGGCACCGTGACGAGGGCAGTAGCCACGGCTCCACCGGCCCCAGAGTCCACAGAGCCGCCGCGCGTGCTCGGGGCGGCGGCTCCGCGACGGCCGGATCCGTCGTGCTGCTGAGCGGTCGGAGCGGCCCATATGTCGCTCGTGTCCGTCTCGGAGACCGCATTCGAGTCGACCGATGCTGAGGTCGTCATGTGTGACTCCGTCCCTGCGCTCTCGGCAGCGGGACGCGCGATGCGCGAGAGCGAATCGCGCACTCGCTGGTTGTTGAGATCGAAGCACCTGCTGGACACGGGCTTCGCCATCATGCGATGAGGCGAACTCGACATCTCCTGCAGCGCGGTCACCACAGCGAGGTCGTCCATGTCCGGGCGAAGTGATGAGCCGTTGGCGACGTCCTGCAACGGCCGCGGATCGGAGGTGTTTCCAATCGGCTTTCTCGCCGTTTCGTCCTCGTCCAAAAAACCCCGGGGGTGTTCGTCTCGTTCCTGAGTTCACGATGCAAGGTACTGAACGTGTTGCACACACGAACGGCTCTCATACTGGAACGTCTCTGACCTCGCAAAGCGCACAACGGGTGCGGTCTGCGGTGGGACACACACAGAGTAACATTGTACATTCCTCCTGGGGACTGTCTGATAGTCCATGATAGTTGATAGACCGGCTGAGATAATCAGAGAAGCCATGACTGAAGCCAAGCTCCTGGAGCTCCACAACTGTGAACAACTGTGGCGCGGTACGGCGGCGCGGCTCGGTCCTCATACCTGCACGGGGTCGATCCTCGAAGTGCCGCTCGAGACACGCTGATTCGAAAAGAAGGTGCGCGCCTGGAACTGGTCGTCGAATTTCGCCTTCGGCACCCCCTTCAGAAGGTTATTGGGCGGTTTGTACGCTTGGGCACGAAGGCGCATCTCCTCGGCCGTGGGCGTGTGCTCCTTCTTATGCACGTCCACGTGTGCGATCACGTGCAGCTCGGGCGGCGAGGGCGGCCGCGGCGCCAGCGCGGCCTCCTCCACGGAACCAGGCGTCGGCGATTTGGGCCTCGGCGGCTTGGGTGGACCGCGAGGTTTATTCTCCATCCCAGGAGGCGGCCACTGCATGGGCGGCCTCTCGTAGGCTATGCCCGGTCGGAGCTTCAGCGGCTCGGACTCGAAGGCATCAGTTATGCTGACGATGCTGCTCCAGGCCGCACCGAACATGCTACTGGCGCGAGAGGCGAAGATGGAGCCTGCGCGGGCCGTCGGCACATGCGCACACCCTCGCACGTGAGCCCGCAGAGCGAGGGGACATCGCAGGGCGCGGGTGTACACGACTGCGGCTTCGGCATGCGCGACTGCGGCTGCGGCACGCACCGAGTCCGTTGGCCGACGCTCCCTTTCCCAAGTGTGCCTTGATCACCTGCTCGAACTCATCGAACTCAAGCACGCCGTTGCCATTGGTGTCCGCGTCGCGCACCATCGCCTCGATCTCCTCCGTCGAAAAGGTCATGCCCAGTTTTGCTGTCATGGCCTGGATCTCAGCGGTGTCCACAGAGCCCGAGCCGTCCGCGTCAAATTCATTAAAGACGGCGCGCAGCTGTGCCTGAAACTCCGCGCCCTTCATGCTCAACTTCGGCGACCTAGTCGGGGTCACTGGAGATGGGGCAGTGGAAGCCTCAGCCATGCTGAGTTGCGGAAAAACATATGCGGAAGTTTCTCCAAATAGTTGCGATACGCCGAAACCGAAACTTGGAAAATGCGGCGTTTGCGATTGAGCCATCGCATCGAAGTTTTTCATGCTGCGCATGCATGCTTCTTGTGAAACTTTTTGTTTTTGGGAACGTCCTTCGCAGTCATGCCCAAGGCAAAGTCGTCACGGCACCTCTCGGCCGGCGCAACGGCTGCCGTCTCATCGCACGCGCACAAACTCTGGGACAAGCTTGAAGCACTCACTGCGTCGGTTGAGCCCTCGCTCTCGGAAGCGCAGCCCAAGAAGGGGGTGAGCTTCTTGCTGGATCAACCAACGCCGGAATTGCCGGCCATACAATCAGAGGCGATGGCGACCAGCGACCAGGAATCCTGGGCGATGCAGAACGAGGCGGACTCCAACGTGCTGCACGCATGGCTGCACGCATGGCTGCACGCCGCGCAGTCGCAGGTCGCCGTGCTGAGTATATAGGCATCGGCTCCAGGAGCACGCAAGCCGCGCGGAAGCGGAGCGTCACAAGCAGAACGCGGACGAGCTCGAACGCCGGCACCTCGGCCTGCTGCGCGAGCACGCACGCCTCGCCCATCAGATGCGCACGCAGCTTGAGGCGGCAGAGCGCCGGGCGCTGGACGCCGAGGAGTCGGCTGCACGCATGGATGAGGAGCGTCATCAGTGGCGCGCGCGGGTGAGTGTCCTCGAGGAGAAGGTGGCTGGCCTCACCAGCGCACTGGGAGAGGCTCGGGACAAGATTCGGGAGCTGGCTCGGGACAAGGTTCGGGAGCAAAGGGGAGAGGACAAATCCAGGGCAGAGGACAAATGGGCATCACCGCGGTCCATCGGCGGCAGCTTGATGGCACCAGCTCGGCGCGGGAAGGGATTCAAGGGAGGGGGTACATCAGAAGAAGCGGCGGCGGCAGCAGCGGCGGCGGCGGCAGCGGCGGCGGCGGCGGCAGCGGCGGCGGCGGCGAGGGAGCTTTCCGTGGAGCTACGAGTACCTGTGCTTGATGGGAAGGGGTGTGGCGAACTCGTCATCGCGCTACGTGTTCCACTCAAGGTGGACGAGTCGTCGATGATCAAGTCGATGATGACAGAGCTCATTACCGTGTCGTCCGATGTCGACGCCGGAGCGGCCGAGGAAGAGCCAACGGAGCGGACAATGGAGGAGGAGGCGGCGTCGGAGATTGCGTCGGAGATTGCGCCGAAGGCGAAGCGACCGACCCGGGAGGAAGTCGCTGCAGCCAAGGCCGCCGAGGCTCGGAGGGCGGCGGAAACGAAGGCGGCGGCGAAGGAGGCGGCCGCCCGACGTGCGGCCATCATCGAGCGAGCCGAGGCGGAAGCTGCCAAGGTCAAGGCAGCGAACATGGCCGCGAACAAGGCTGTGGGCACTGAGGCAAAGGCCAAGAGCGGCGGCAAGGCGGTGGTCGTTGGGGGCGGCGTTGGTCCAGGAGCAGCGTCGTCCAGTCTTCCGCCCAAAGGATCTCCAAGTAATAAGCCCAAGCGATGAGAGTGGGTGACTGGGTCGTTGACACGTTGTTGACTGGTTTAGTAGCTGAGAGTGTTCATTCCTAAAACACTTACCGATCCGTTAAACGTTGCTGGAGCGAGCGTGCCGCGCTCCCTGCGAGCCGGCGCCGATCTATCGCCCACGCGACGGCTGCATCGCAATACGTACGTGCCCACAAGCACTGCCGTGCCGAGGCGGCCGCGGGGAACCCCCCACGGCCGCGCTGCGTCCTCCGTCCCTCACCGCCCTCGGTGCACCGGCAAGCCCCTGGAGGCCCACACACCGGTACACGTCATCTTCGGGTGGGAACGTGTGGACGCAGACACAGACACAGAGAACGACCGACACGCGTACCTGCCACAAGGGCGGCCGCGGACCCAAGACCCTCACCGGTCCCAAACCAATCGCGCCTCGTCAACGCGGCTCTCCACGCATCAGTGCGGATGCCACGGCCAGAGGCCAGAGGACAATCGTGATGCAGAGGTGGGTGGGGCCCTGCCGCCGCGCGAACGCGTTTGCCCAGCCTGCCACCGCCATCATCCCTGGCTGAGTACACCAGGTGCTATCTTGAGACAGGCGCCTTCCGCCGCAGCCGCCACGAGACGAGCGCGGTGCCTCTCGAGCGCACACTCTCGATGGGA
>Ga0210247_100793_pt1 | contig 28400 bp, 26 predicted proteins | sample ChrtobMetP3_16mM_FD_155449 | JGI IMG/M metagenome (GOLD analysis project Ga0210247, IMG submission 155449) | Chrysochromulina tobin associated microbial communities from unialgal haptophyte culture, Seattle, Washington, United States - P3_16mM | ecosystem: Host-associated > Algae > Haptophytes >... | reverse complement strand
GACAGACGCACACGCAAAAAAATGGGTCCGCCGGCCAAAACCTATCGGGTCGCGCGCGCGCTATTTTCACGCGGGCGGTTAATCTCAGAGGCTTCCCTCCCGGTGTTCCAACGGGGGTGGGGAAGAACTTCACAGCTGGGGGGGCGTGCGTGAGTGTGTTGAACACACCCCGACCTCACAACCCCGAACCTCGCACAGCTGTGTGGCTGTGGGAACTGGGAATAAGTTCCTGCTCGGCTTCAGGGTTCAGGCCGTCAGGGTCTTTTTCGGGTCATTTCCGAATTTCGCGATCGCACCGTATCCGGTATCAGGTATTTGACTGAGTACCTCCGCTCGATAGGTGCCGAACGTTGGGAAGTTGCTAATACAACCGTCCGCACCCAGCACTGAGACTCAGAACTGAGACTCAGAACTGAGACTCCGCTCAGAAATGACGATTCCGGAAATGATTCGCCTCGCCTCCTCCATGCTTACAAGTAGGCTCTTGAGCGGCATCCGGTGCGTCACAACGAGATCCCTAGCAGCCTCCTCGGAGAGCCGCGCCAACGCGCCCACGCTCCCAGCCCCAGCGGCGCGAAGCTTCTCTGCTCGCGCGCGGCCGATCCCCTTCAGGACGCTCACATCGTCTTCAGCGTTGGCGAGCACGCGGGCTGCTCGCGACCCGACCCGCTCAGTAGGTGCTGCTGGCTCAGTAGGTGGTGGGAGTGGAGCGGTGTCAGGGGCTTCGCTGCCGGTGACCTCCTCGGCCATCGGCACTCGGGCATTCCCAGCCATTCTTGCTCTCTTCTTCGCTCCACTCTTGCCCCTCTCCCGATCGGGCATCTCCGTAGGTCTCGCCACCCCTCGACCGTTACTTCGGAGAGCCAGCCCGCGGTCAGCGGCCATTCGCTCGACCATGGCATCCAGGGCGACCGCCATGGTACCGCGCTTTGCCAGCCGCTCCGCCTCGCGCTCGCGCATAAACTTTTCGTTCACCTTCTTCCACTTGTCCTGGCGCCGCGACCTCAAGTCAGCAACGGAGGCCTCGGCCACCGCCACCGCCGCTTCTCGTGCCGTCTCCTCCGCTGCGCGTCGCACCTGCTCCGCTTGGCGTCGTGCGTCCTCTGAAGCCGCATCTCGATACCATTCCTCGAGGCACGCGTGGCGCAGGCAGGCTTCGACACCCGCTGGCTCAATCCGTACCACGTGGCAGCGCTCCGGCGATGCGGGTAGCCCTTTGCTGCTCCGTAGCTGCAGTGCCGCCAGCGCGCTGCCTGCTGCCGCGGCCGCCTCGTCGTCGGCCTCCCCGGGGCACCTAAAGACCGTCAGGAGCCTCGCATGCGCCGCCGTCATCTCCGCAGCTGCCAAGAGGCGGGTCGCGCCCACGACGGCGCGTTGGCCCTCGGCATCGAGGCCCCCGCTCATAGCGCCGAGCTCTCGCGCCACTCCTTCGGCCATGCCCTCCCAGGCGGTCACGGTGGCAACGGTTGCAGCGGTAGCAGCATGGACGTAACTGTCGTAGACGTCGCTGCCGCCTCGCCGGCGCCGAGCGGTGGCAGCGGTGGCAGCAGTGACAGCAGCGGTGGCAGCGCTCTCTGCCCAAGCTTCCCGCCACAAGTCCCACGATGGCCAGTAGGAACCCTCGTCTTGCTCCTCGGGCTCCGAACCCTTTCCACCCTCGTCGCGCGGCGCTCGGCTCTCCTCATCCGCCGACGGTTGCGAAAGGACCTCTGGGCTCAGCAGCCACACGTCGAGCGGCGCAGCCACGACCGAACGTGTCGGCCCCGCCTCGAGTTGTCGAGGCAGCAGCTCCGACTCGATGAGCGTCCGAACAAAACGAGCGAGTGCGACGGGGGGCAGGAAGGGCCCGCCAGGTAATGCGAGGAGCAAGCTCGAAGCCTCATCACCGCGATCGCCATCGCTCGCTTGCCAGCAGACTCGCGCGAACCTACGTAGCTCGGAGGGCGATGAGAGCAGCTGGCTTAAGGCGCTTGCTAGCTGCTCAGCGCCCGCATGTGCACCCGCGGCCGAAGCGGCAGCACACACGAGCGCACCTTCGAGATCCAAAGCTGGCGGGATGCAAGCATCGTCCAAGGCTTGTGCGAGGCAGCGGCTTGCGAGCTCCCACTGTGAGGACCGCGCCATTGCGCGTAGAGCAATGGCTGCTGCCTGCGCATCCGCCATGCCGGCAGCTGCTGCCTCCTCATATAGGAGTGCAGCCCACTCACCACGCTCGTCATCAGCAGCGGCGGCAGCGGTCGCGCTCAATGCGGCGCGGAAGCACACTGCGTCAGGGGCGATGCCGGAAGCAGCCAGCTCATCGAGAATGGCGGCTGCGGCTTCTCCGCTGCTGCACTGTACCAAACGAAGCTTGCACATCAGGAGCTCCCGCGTGCATCGTAAGCCATCGAGCGTATCTTTCGAAGTTTTGAGGGCAGCAACCAGGTCACCTTTTTCTGGCTCAGCTTTCGCATCACTCAACGCAGTGAAAGCAGCGGCGACAGCAGCCTCGGCATCAGCCACGCTCGCCTCGATCGTGGCAAGCGTCGTCGGTCGAGACGCGAACATTGCAATTCGTCTGGACGGCGGCGACAAGAGGGTCAGCGATGGTCCCGATACAAACAGTGCCACGCTTCTGGACGGCAACGAGAAGAGCGCCAGCTGCAGGGCTGCAAGTAAGTGCTCCCGCATTCTCCGCGGGGAAGTGGCGCGCCGTCCGTTCCGTTTGAGTTCTCGGCCAGTCGCTCTCCCGCTATAGCCACGGAATCGTGAAATGGCGTGGTGCGCACGCGCGGCTCTCTCTCACCGCCCGGCACGAAATTCAAGCAAGTCCAAAAATAGACTTGACGTGACTTCTAATTCACTCTGCGGGGGTTCGCTGTTTGTGGCAGCAACTTTCATCGCCTTTCACTCTATTTCGGCTAAGCGTGATCATTCTCCGCCTGTGGGGTCGGGCTATAAATATGACGTACGTACGCATGGCGCATCGCTTCGGTCTGTGTGTGCATGTAACATTGAAGCATGATGATGTTGAGTTCATGACGGTCGTATGAGGTTCAGAATCGTATCACGGAATACACGGATCCTAACCCTTATATGCAGATCCGGATACGCTCGCAGGGGATCATAAATCCTTCGGTTTCGCGTACCTCTCGCCTGCTCTCGTCGGCGCCACGTCATGAACCAAATCTTTGAGCGCGGCGACCTGCTCGTGGCTGCACCCGTGCTTGACGCCCTCAAACACGCGCGCGTCGACGCCGACGCCCGCCTGCTCGAGGGCGGCTACGAAGACCTCGCCGCATTCGGGCAGCACCGTCGGATCTACGCTGCCATGACCGTACGTAAAGCGCGTCGCCACATTGCGGCTCGCGCGCAGTGCAGCCGTGAGCTCCACCGCCTTATCGCCAACGTACCCCGACCAGAGGGCGCAGCCGCCGAGCTTATGCGCGCATCGCGAGACGGCCCACGCAGCGACGCAAGCGCCCTGCGAGAAGCCGCCGACGACGATGCGCTCGGGCGCGATGCCGTCCGCGACCTGCGAGTCGATGATTGCTAGGATGCGCTCGACGGCGCGGTCAAGCTCGACCTTGTCGATCGGCTCGGAGCGCGTGATGGGCATCGCATGCATGTCGATCCACGCCGCGCGGGTGGACGACTGCATGATGCCGGTAGACTGCACCATGGCTCGGATAGCTGAGATCTCGCGAACCTCAGCTTGAGGCAGCACCCACTTGACGTGGCGCAGCCCGATGTGCTTCTGGAGCCACAAGAAGTTTTCCGGCCGGTCGCCCAGGCCGTGCAGCCAGATGACGGCGGCGGTGTGGTGCGAGCGCGTCTGCGGCACGCATTTGAAAAAGAGCATGCACCAGATCTTCTGGCGATATTCGACGGCGACGACGATCGCGATCAAGGCCACTAGCACGAGTGTGATTGGCACGCGTGCATGCGGCAGGATGAATGGCGGCTCTTTGATGAACGCATTCCGTGCCCAGCTCACCAGGTCCGCCTTGACATCTGTGGGGATGAACTCGACCAAAAGTGCAGCTGTGGCCGTCATGGCGAAGGCCTTGAAGACGGCCATCGGGTCGCGCTCGAAGATCTTGACGAAGGGCATTCGCGCGAATCAGTATGAACACAGTCATGCTTGCATGTGAACACTCAAGCACATACACATGTTTCTGCGTGGTACCTTCACGCCAACGTGGCGAAGGGATACACGTACGGTTTTGAACAATATTACTATGCCGGAGTACATGATCTAGTAATCGTGAGTTCGTGACAGAGCTCGACATGGCGACACGCCGACGACCGGGGCCTGTGTAGCTGTATTACCTTTTACGCTCTGTTACTGTAGAGGAGCGCGCATTCGCATTGCGCTGGCTCACTCAGCTTTTTAGCTGTTGCGTCAGACGACAGTGCACGCACACGTTCGGCGAGGCAGCAGGTACTGCGAGCCGATACGCCGCTCCCGCTTGGAACTGGCCAATGTAGCGAGCCGAGCGGCGATGCTTGTTGGAAGCATCGGCTCTAGTAGGACCCTAACACGACAGAACATTCTGAAACGCGTCAATGCCTGCGCCCGATTGTTCTCCACTTGTCAAGCAATTCAGTTGCCGTCGGTGCAGACACCCAGCCTGGTCGCGGCTTCGGCGGCGCAGCTTTCAAAGGTGCTTTGCGAGGCGCAGTGGTTCTCAACATGGTGTCGACCCAGTCGTGATTTTGTCCAGGGTTTCTGCTCCGATATCCTTCAGGGCATGGTGCCCTCCTGGATTTCGGCGGCGGTGGGCCATCGACAACCTCTCCCCGCGCGACGCCACCATTTGGAAACAACGGAAACGATTCCCCTGGTCCCTTTGCGGTCCCATATGCAGCGAGTTGCGTAGCGATGAGACCTTCTTCGTCTCCAGTCGGAGCCACGATGTTTTGTGGCAGAGTCACGCTCTCGAGAAGTTTCGCGTACTGGACCTTGGGAGGCTCGTGGACGCTCATGAGAAAAATCAGAGGGTCGGTCTCCTGCGCGCTGCGCTGCGGCTCCAAGACCTGCCGGTCTTCGGGCTTGATCACAGGAAAGTTGGAAGATGAACCATTTTGGCTGTGAAGTCAAGGAAAGTCAAGTCGAGTCAAGTCAACCAAGTCAAGTCAAGTCAATTCGTGACTTGACTTGGCTGTGAACTGGCTGTTAACGCATCGACATCCGAAACGCCAAACGGCCTATTGCGGAAACGGCGCGGTGCCGGTGGCCGGTGCGCGCGGTGCGCGCCGGCGCGCTGCGCCTGGCGGGCGGGCCCGCGGCTCGCGCGCCGTATCGAGCTCTATCAAGCGCTCTGGACACTACACACAGGTGCCGAATCCCGAAAGGCCGTTATGTCCTTATGAAAGGGTGGTGCTGTGCGTGGGTGCCGTCCTCAGTAACGAGTAAGAGTGTAAGACCTCGCCTCCACACGGTGTACACACTGAAGCAGGTCCCACAGCAGTCAGGCCCTTACTGCTTACAGCGAGGCGCAGCGCGACAAGCGAAGCACAAGACTGAAGACGATCCGGTCCGATCCGCGCGGTTCAGACACGGAGTTGACTCGTGCGGACTACGTGAGGACTATCGCGAAACACAGCCCCGCGAACTGTCGTCATGATGGAAGAGAAGAGAGTTTGCAGCGCGCTCGCGCTCGTTCGGCGCTCAATGAGAGAGCTCTTGCTCTTGCAACTAGCGCATCACATTCATCATGCTGTTGAGGCAGCCCCCGGCATTGCCATCAGGAATTCCGACATGACCTCTCGGCTGATGCTGTCGGACTTGCCAGGGAGACCTAAGACCTCGTCGATGTCGATGCTGAGACCAAAAACCCCGAAGAGCATCTGGGCCACGTTCGCCTTGGGGATCGAGTCTGGCGTGTCCTTGGGCGCCCCATTGCTGTTTACGCCCTCAACGAACTCGTTGGCAGCACGGAAAACATGGTCAGCATCATTCCGGCTACCCTTGCTGCGCACACCGGGGCACACCAAGCGAGGGGCGGCTCAGCAAAGCGTAAAGGTGCGCACGCCGCGTTGCTGTTTGAGAGCTGAGGCGCAGTGGCGAGTGAGGCCCTGCATACTTCTTGTTGTCAAGCCCCATCGTATACAGCTTCAAGAACTCGCGCAGCTGGATTTTACCGTCCTTTTCGCCCTCATCAACGCTGTCCTGCTCGCATCAGCCAGGGGGAGGGGGGTTGCGGCTGAGTAGGCGCATCGCGGCTGCTCGGCACGCGGAAGGTGAGCAAGGCATAAGGAAGCGTACAATGAGTTCTTGGAGCTCCTCGTCGGTCGGATTTTGGCCAAGGGAGTGGAGCATGATCCTAATTTCCTCGGCTTCAATAGAGCCGGACATATCGGAGTCGAGAGAAAAGAAGATCTCCCTCGCCTTCTTCAGCTCCTGCTCAGAGATCTGGCGCTGCGGCTTGTAGTCGGAGATGGTCCACTTTGCCTCGCTACTGTAGCGGCGACTTCCAGGCTGCGAGCCCAGCTTCGAGGTCTTCAGCCCAGCCTTGCCCGAGCTGCCAGCCCCCTTGCCCGAGCTGCTCTTGGGCGCCATGCTCGACGGCGACGGCGCGCAAAACTGTGCCCACGCCCACACGCAACGACGCCCCGGGCTCGGGAAAAGATGAGCGGCAGGGTACCGGTATCAACGCAACGCGCCCGCCCAGGAGGGCGCATCCCCGGCGAAGGCCAAAGAGTGAGAGTTTCAGCCAAGGTGCAAGGTGGGTGTTGGTGTAACTACCTTACCCGTGAGAAAAAATGGGACTTGACTTGAATTGTCTTCCTTTTCCCTGCCGCGAGAATGGCCGTGTCACTCGTGCTCGTCGGCGTATTGCTTGCTGTGTTCGGCCAGTTTCTTGGTGCCACTTCGATGCTACTGATGAAGCGTGCCTCTGTCATCGAAGCTGAGGTTCCCTTTTTCCGGCGAAGACTTTTTCAAGCGGCGTTCGTGCTCTTCGTTTTCAATACTGTCGTCCTGGATGCTGCTGTGTACGCACTGGCGCCGCTGACGATCGTCGCACCGATCACAGCGTTAGGAATCGTTTTCGTAAATATTGGAGTGGCCAACGGCATCTTCGTGGAGCGCGAAATCTTTGGCCCACGCATGCTGCTGGCGAACGCGCTCATCGTTGCCGGCCTCGTCGCTGCTTGTGGCTGCGGCCCGCATGTCAACACGACGCCCACGTTGCCCGAAATGTTTGCGTTGGCACGCGCGCCAGCCTTCCTCGCGTACGCGGCGGCGGGTCTTACCATCGCACTTTCATTCTGCTTGGCGCTTTGGACGGGATGCTTGCCGCCGCGGTCGCCGCTCAAGACCGTGTGGTGCGCTCTGGCTGCTGCTGTCTTCGGCTCGTTGTCTGTGCTGTGCTTTAAGGGAGTGGCCACGGTTGTGCGCCTGGCCTTCGAAGGTGATGACCAGCTACAAGAGCTCGGCACGTGGGTCCTCCTCCTCGGCGCTGCCGTGTGCGCGCCAGCCAATGTCACCCTCATGAACCTCACCTTCGAGATTAGTGACGCCAACTGTACGCGAGAGGCGATCGAATTTCCATCGATCTTTACCTGCTCTAACGTCTCCCGCGTCCGATACTTTGTTGCGCAGACGGCATGCCGCTCTATCAGGCGCTGCTCATTACCGCCACCATCGTGTCGGGAGGCCTCTTTTACGATGAATTCGGCATCTGGGGGCAAGAGGCACTGGCGCAGGGGCAGCCGGAGTTGGTTGTTGGCTTCATGCTCGGCGTCGTCACGCTTCTGGCGGGGATCGTGCTCGTTGCGTTGAGTCCAACACCACATAAGCACGTGGACTCCTCGAGGCCTCCAATGTTGTGAGATATGTGGCGGAGCGGTGACGGCGCGCGCTTCGCCCTCCGCGCCGCCCCCGCATCGCGCATGGGCCGGCTTGCGCTTGGGGCTTGGGCGAGTCGCTCAGTGAGTGAGTACGCGCCTGCGCCCTGGGCGGGAATAGTGTGTGAATCCAGAAAGAATTCCTGCCCTGTAGCCCCATTGGGTCAAACACTGTGACACAGTGTGCTGCAGCACCAGGGCCCAGCGGCATCGACACGGCACCACGGCACACGCTACAAGTAGTCACTACCGGCCCACAGCACATGCGATGAACCAAGTCCGCAGGTGTCATGGACAGTAAGACGCAATTTTCGCGTGCCAGCGCGTGGCAGTCGACGCGCGGAGACGACGAGTGTGCAGCGCATCCGCATGCAACCCTCGTCGACAGCCAAGACGGCTTCAATCAGTGTGCACCACTTCAGCCCTTCCGGAACTTGCCCCAGATCTGCGATGCAAGGCAGCATTCAGGCATACGCTCAATTCAAGGGCGAAGTGGTAATGGGGCGGGCGCGCGGGGTCCCTGTTCGGCGGGGCGGCACGCACGTGAAGCAGCACGACGAAGGCAATGAAGAGGAGGCTGAGGACAAGCACCGTCGTCGGGCCACTGCAAAAGGAACGCACACGAGCGCGGCTGGTGAGCTAGCCGACAGACGTGCAGACGAACGAGCGTCCGCTCGCAGCCACGGCCGCCTTGAAAGAGCATTGGCCGATCGCAAAGGCACGCGCGGCCACAGCGGAGCAAGGGTGCTGCAGTGTGGAAGGCCGACGCGTACATTGCGAAGCCGGGCGACTCTTCCGTGTAGAAGCGCAGGACGCCGGCGCCGCCCGGACCGCCGCCGGCTGCCCTGCCGCTGCCAGCAGTAGAACGCCTGGCGACGGTGCCGCGCGCTGCAGGCTTCGCGCCCACGGGCCGCGATCCACTGGTGGGACGCTTTGCGAGCGTTCCAGAAGCGCCAGCTGGCTGACCCTCTCCCGCCTGCGCGGTCGCATGGGCGCGTGACAGGGATGTCGAGACGTGTCAGCAGAGCGAACGCACACGCGATCCGAGCGGAGCAGGCTGGCGCAGAGCGCTTGTCAGGCAGGACCGCGAGCTCAATCACCATCTACGGCTTGTGTGACGTGCTCCTGACGTGTTTGACCGACCGGAGATTTTCCATGAGTCCGCAGCCAAAAGCGGACTGAAGAAACTGAAAATTCAAAACCCGATCTTACCCCGAATACTACTGTACGTAATCCGGGACAGCAAGCTAGCAAAGTAAGCAAGGCAAGCCATGCCCCGGCTCCCCCCCCCCCGCTCTTAATGAGAGTCTTATCTCTTAACGCCCGCGCAGCAGCGCTCTCTCACTCATTCTCACTCACACCGCACTCTCTTCGTGGTGCAGTTTGCTCACGCCCGTGTGACGACCTCACAGCTCGTCACGGCAGGACCTGCCAGGCTGGCTCAATCAACAGCGATGTCTGGCGGTACGTCCAGGGTACGTCACCACTCTCATCGGCCTGCAGAAGCCGTGCCTCCGCTGACCAATGATCCATAATGCTCAGCTCCTGGGGAGCGGCAGGCGTAGGCAGGCGTGGCAGGCCAGTCGCCTCTTGGCGAGGCCCTTGATGCGCCGGCGCTGTCGAGCATCGAACTGTCTGGGTTTAGCTGTCGGTCGCGGCGCTGCCATTGTCAGTACTCACGTGGTAACCGACGTGGTAACTCACGTGGCGGTGGCTCACGATGCGCCCCGTCATTTCAACCATCTCGGAGTCGGTGGGTGGGTCGCGCAGATGCCCACCCACCCACCAGACACCCGTGGGTCGGTAGGTGGGTCTGTGGGTGGGTGGGTCTGTGGGTGGGTGGGCAGTAGGTGCGCGGCGCCGTCAGGTCCAGCTCACTTTGAGAAATCACCCGCCCATTCGTCACGCCTCGTGAGGTGGTTAGGTATGTCGAAGATGCTCCAGTGCTGAGAGGAGCGACGAGTGCTCGCATTTGGAAATGGGAGCCCATCAGCCTCGTGGATCAGGCTGCCCATGCTTACCCACGGAGAGGTGAGCAGGGAGAGGGACCGCATGTCGAGCCATGTCGTGGCATGGGTGGCCATCATTCGAGTCCGCCTCCTTCTCCTCCTCTGGATGGCTGGCTGGGCGGGGGGTGCGACCTCCCTGCAGCTCAGCCAAGCTCAGCGGGTGCTCCCTGACAGCCTGTGCCACCACATACAAGAAGCTGCCCGGTGCGACCGCCTGTGCTGATCGGTAGGCTATCCAGTGTCCACAGCTCCTGCACGCCAGGCGCCACTGCTTCTCGACGCCCTTGGGCCGCTGCACACGAGCCGGCTGCGCGGAGGGTATGCCATCGAGAAGCAGCGTGTCCAGCTTCGATTCGTCGATGACGTGCGCGCCGTCAGTGCCTCGGACCGGGAACTCGCCGAGCAGGGAGCCGTTCGTGCGAAGAGCTTTGGTTCCGCAGCTGACGCAAAAGTAGCTGCAGCTCGAGGCCGCATGCTGCGCACGTGCAGTCTTCTCGTCCGTTTCACGCTGACGTTTGCCCGCAACGCCTGCGTCCTTATCGTAGTCGATGGTCAGGCCGTTGTGCCCTTGGTATTGCATCATGCCCGCAGTCGAAGCTTTGATGCCATCAAAATCGACGAAGCACATGCCTTTCACCTGGCGCACGCCTATGTAGCCCTGGATGGCCGAGAAGAGGCCCTCAGCATGCACCGCACGCTCCTCCTTGGGCACATGCGGCTTGACATCGCGATAGGAGATGAACAACGTGCTGTTGGGCTTTGTGCGAGAAGAGCTCCTGTTATAATACGAGTCCACCTCGAGACGCTCCTGCTCAGCGGCGCTCAGGCGACCCGCCATAAACAAATAGGTTAGGATATCCATAGATGAAAAGGACGGCTTGCTTTGGCTGGCCAGTGAGCCGTTCGACTGATGTGTTGAGCATAGGTTTCAATGTGTTTCCTGACGCCTAGATTCACATTCACACGCTTGGGAAGGGAGGAGAAATGCTGCACTTCCCAATTAAGCCCGCCGTCGCCACCTCCGAAGAGCTGGGCAACGGGCTGACGACCGTAATCCGTACGACGTATGGCATGTTCGCCGCGGCGGCGCTCACGTCCGATTCGGTCGCCTTTCGCCGTGCGCGCGAGGCGGCCGTCGGCAAGAAGAAGGTGTCGAATGAAACAGAGGCCGCTGCCATGGAGGGTGCGCTCGTTATCTATTGCGCTATGCTCGATCGGCTGCAGGAGGCACTCGGCACTGAAGTGCGCGAACAGAAGGCCATGGCCTTTGCGTGGACTCCGTCCTGGGAGCCGAGTCAGCCCAAACCAGTGCGCCACTACGACGTGCTCGCAGAGCGCGCGCCGGTCCTGTTCAACTTGGCCGCCTGCTGGTCGATGCGCGGCGCGCTGCCGCCGCGCTCAGACTCGGATGCGATCAAGGCTGCCGCACGCCACTTCCAGCTCGCGGCGGGCGCGCTCAAGGCGGTGCAGGACCTCAGCCCCGAGTCGGGCCTCGAGCCCACGTGCGCGCCCGAGCTTACCGACGGAGCGCTGAGCGCGCTGCGCGCGCTCATGGTCGCACAGGCGCAGGCGTGCTTCTGCGATAAGGCCGCGAGCGACAGCATGGGCGCGGGCACGCAGGCGATGCTCGCGCTCGGCGCCAAGCAGCTCTACGCGCTGGCCGCCGAAGCGTTCGCATCGCTACAGAGCAGCAAGCCGCACGCGAAGCTGCATGCGTGGGGCGCGGCGGTGTGCGTGGGGCGCAAGCAGTGGTACGAGGCCGAGGCGCGCTGGCAGCAGGCCACCGATGCGGCGAGTGCCAACAAGTACGGCGAGCAGCAGGCGCAACTGCAACTCGGCTTGACGGCCGCGAACGCGGCGCTGGCGACCCTGGGCTCTGCGCAACTCGAGTCGCCGAGTGCGCTCTCGAAGCTGAGCGCACTCGCGTCGAAGACGGCCGCGACGCTCGCGGGTGTCACGAAGGACAATCAGCTCGTGTACAACGAGCGCGTGCCCGACGCGGCGGAGTTGCCCGAGGTCGCGCCGAAGGTGCTCGCCAAGGCGCTTCCCGTCGACACGCTCGTGAGCGCGGCATTGGACGCACCCTTCCCTGCGAGTATCTTGCGCCCCGGCGAAGAGGGGAGCGGCGAGCTCGTGCGCTCGTGGCTCGCGCGACTCGGCACCGAGTTCGTCATGATTCCCCTTCATGAGCGCGGCTCCGAGGCAGGCGGAATGGCCGCCTTGGCCGATGCCTCCGCGCCTGGCGGCAGCGGCGAGGCTGGAGGCGCAGCTTCCAAGGAGACGTCGAGTGGCAGCAAGGCCGAGGGCAGCGCCGAGAGCAGCAGCTTATCGAGATTCTTCGGCAAGAGCTCGAGCAGTGGCAGCGGCCTTCACAGCAGCGGCAGCGGCCTCGGCGGCGGCGCGGACGACGGACATCTCGGCACCAAACGAGACGCCGACGCCAAAAAGGAAAGCAAGCCGAGCCTGAGCGAAATGCTGAAGGCGGCCGTTGGAAAAGACAAGCCAGGCAGCGGCATCTCTGTCAAGGTCAAGGGCAGCAAAGCCAAGGGCGCCGCTGCCGCAGCCGCACTACAAGGGTCGGATCTGGACGATGAGACGGCGCTGCAGCGGGCACTAGAGGAGTCTTTGAAGGAGAGCGGGAAGGAGCTCTACCGCACCGTGCCCGCGCCTTCGCCCCGCTCGCCCTCGGCCCCCATGCCGCCCCCGCCGCCCTCGGCACCGCCTGTGGCACGCCCGCCCTCACGCGATCTGCTCTCACGCAACTTGGCCGCGAGTGCACCGCCGACGCTGCCGCCGCCGCCCTCGTTTGAGGAGGCGGCGATGATGCCAAGCGCCGCGACCGTTGAGGCGCTCGTGGCAAAGCTGATGGCCATGGGCTTTTCACGCGACAGATGCCTCTCCGCGTTGCGTGATGCCAAGTTTGACGTCAACGCCGCGGGCGAGGCGTTGCTCTCATGAGCGGCGCGACGAATCGCTCGGCTCGCTCGTCCGAAAATGCGGGCGAATCCCTCGGCGGCGCGCGGAGCCCGCGGCCATCGGAATCGTGCGGTCTAACCGGGTGATCTTCGCCGTCGCGCGCGCGGGCCGGCCCGGCCGCCGGCAGCCCGGCACGCGGGCCGGCGGCCGGGCCCGGGGGCGCGCGGGCGCCTCCGCAGACGATTTGAATATCGAATATGGTGTACCCGTCGTCGGCGGGCTGCATAATATTTCAATTTAGTTAGGCTCGCCGTATTTCAGTCCCGAGTCCCATCGAATTGGGGGGGTGGGGTAAGTTGCACTCACATGTCACATGATACCTGAACGTAGAGCCGCGTGCGATCTACACGGGGACTCGCACGCAGTAAGACGGGCGCGGCCCGGCTATGTCCTGTGGGAAAACATCTACACGCGGACGATGAAAAGCCTCGCCTCGTTTACGAGCGGGGCTTCTCCTTCTTCTCGCGGTAGAGCGCAAGCAGCGCGACGCCAGACACCTTGACGACCTTGAAACGCACACCCGGAATGTCACCCACGGCGTGGCCCTTACGGCCGAACCCAGCGATCAACACCTCGTCGTTCTCATCGATGAAGTTCAAGCAACCATCGTTCGGCACGAAAGCGGCAATCTTCTTGCCGTTCTTGATCAGCTGGGCACGCACGCACTTGCGAATGGCAGAGTTGGGCTGCTTCGCCTCAATACCACTGCCACACAGACGGAGGTGGGGCGAGAGCACGCGTCAGCCTCGGGTTGGGACGTGCTCGCGTCGATGTGACGCTGACGCGGCGCGGATCGCCGTGCGTAGGATTCGCTCCAGCTGCCGCCTTCGATTCAGAGGCGACCAAGGAAGCGACCTTCCTCGCCCCGGCCCCACAGTACTACCCAACCCTCGTCGCAGCGCATGGTGTAGGGTGCAGCTGCGTACATCTTCTCGAGCACAATGCCCTTGCAGTGAGACGAGCCACCGAAAGGGTTGCACTTGAACTGCGTGCCAAGGTGACGCTTCTTCCAACCCTTCTGCGCCCAGCGGTTCATCTTGCGCACTGTCCGCAGCTTGCGGCCGCAGTTGATGCCACGAGGCTTTCCTGTACCCATGGTTCACTGCGGATCACGAAATCGGAAGCGGCGAGCGTCAGGCGGCGAACAAGCGGCTGAGGGACGCGATCAGGCATGGCCAGACGACCCGGCTGGCCTGCAGCGGCACGGGAAGAGGGGCAGGACGCGGCAGGAAGCATTACACGCGAGGGACGAGGACAGAGAGGAGACGAGGTTGTGGGGAAACAATCAGCTTTCTCATTTTGATGAGAAAATGTAAAATGGAATGTTGAAGACGAAGAGGCGACCGGCGTGGTCGTGAGCCCGTGACTTGCATCGAACTTGTCGCGCACGTGATAGTTGATTTTTGCCATGAAGCGCTCTCTCGAGGCCGTGTCCTCTGCTTCGGCCTCAGTTCCACCTGCACCCGAGGCTTCATCAGTACCTCCCGACGACCTGTCCGATTTGCCTGCTTCGTGGGCGTGCGTGTGCCTTGGCGTTTCGGGAAGCGTCGCTGCCGTCAAGGCCCCAGAGCTCGCGCTTGCATTCCTGCGCCACGGCGTCAGTGTCGACCTCGTCGTCACGGAGGCGGCGCACTCGCTGCTGCTATCGTCCTATCGCGGCGAACAGCCGTGGGCAAGGCTTGAGGCAATTGCGGCGGCGACTGCCCTGCACGGAGGCGTTGACGCGAACGACCAAGGCTGCGGCGGCAACGGCGGTGGCTCGGGTGCCACGCCTGCGGCGGCAGCCACAGCATCGCCGCCGTCGCTCCGTATCTTCCGCGACGCCGACGAGTGGCGCACCTTTTCGATCGTCGGCCAAGACCCCGTCGTGCACATCGAACTCGCCAAGCGCAACCAACTGCTGCTGATCGCACCACTGTGCGCCAACACTCTCGCGGCCGCGGCGCTCGGCCTGTGCGGCAACCTGCTCGGCTCGGTACTGCGCGCGTGGTACTACGATCTGGACGCCGCCTTTGCGACGCCGCTCGCGGAGCGTTACGGCGCGCACGCCGTTGACAAGCCCGTGCTCGTGGCACCCGCCATGAACACCTTCATGTGGCACCAGCGCGTCACGGGCTCGCACCTGGCGGTACTCGAGGCGCGAGGCGTGCGTGTGGTGCCGCCAGTTGCCAAAAAGCTCGCGTGCGGCGACACGGGCGTCGGCGCGATGGCCGAGGTCCCGCAGGTGGTCCAGGCCGCCGTTGAGGCGCTCCGGAAGCACACGCAGGCGCAGGAGCAGGCCGTCCGCGAAGGTAGGCCGCCGTTTGTCCCGTGAGGTTACTGGCGCGCACGGGCGCACGGAGACACCGGCCGCGTTTTGAACTTTGTAAATTGAGTATCCCTCTTATACATGTAATTCACATGTATTGAATTGTCTCATGTCATGTTCAAGTCAAGTCTCGTTACATGTACACAACAAATTGTAGTATTGTGGGACGGACAAGATTATGGTTGCACTGGCTAACGGAGCACAATGTGGACAGGTACACGATAGAAGATGGACTTGACTTGACTTGGCTTGATTTGAGACTTGATTCACGCCACGCAGCCGAGACGTCCTGTGGCTCTGGCTTCTGGATCTTATTTTCACATGACGGACGCAGCGGCGAGGGCGGAGGCGGCAAAGACCGCTGGCAACGCGGCCTTCACTGCGAAGAATTACGACGAAGCTATCAAATTCTTCACAGAGGCCATCGAGGCCGATCCCACAAACCACGTCTTGTACTCCAACCGCTCGGGCGCCTACTGCGCCAAGGCAGACTTCAAGGCGGCGCTGTTGGACGCCAACGAGTGCATCAAACTGAACGAGCAGTTTGCCAAAGGGCACTCGCGGCGCGGCGCGGCCTACTTCGGGCTAAAGAATTGGCCGCAGTCGCAGGCGGCCTATGAGCGCGGCCTGGAGCTCGACCCGAACTCGGCCGCAATGAAAGCAGAGCTAGAGAAGGTGAAGCTGCAACGTGACCCGAAGGCACGCGCGGCGGCAGAGGCGGCGGCGGCGGGCGCGGGTGCCACTGGCGGTGGCGGCTACCAGCGCTTCCCGGGCGACCGGGGCGGCTTCCCGTCCTCCGGCTCTTGTGGTCCGCCCACAAACCCGACTGCCAAGTCAGCATCGACAGCACTCGGCGGTTTCGCGCTGGTGAGCGGCTTCCTGTACATGCTGCCCCTCTTCCCGCGCTACGCGATACCCATGTACAGGGGCTGCGTGATCTGCCTGTTGCTCCTTAGCATGCTGCACCTCGTCTCGGCCTTCGAGCTGAAATTCTCGACGCTTGTTGAGCCCAAGTTTAAGGCCGCTCAGGAGTCGCAAGGGTTGATGCTGCTCTTCATGCTGCTGATCCTGCCGCCCGTGCCGTTCGCGCTCATGCCCTTCCTCGCCCTCGCCCTGCTGCACTCGGTCCACGCCGTCAAGGAGCCGGCACAGAAGCTGCCCGGCCCACTCTCCACCTTCGTCGGCTCTCGCGTCGCCCAGCTCTGCACTCCTGAGGGACAGTTCCAAATCGCCTCTTTTGGCGCCGTCTCCGAGGTCATCTTGGCGGTGATGACCCCGGTGCTTTGCCTGGTCCAGGGCTTCCGCGCAGCCCTCCTTGGCTTCTTCTTCTTCCAGTATGTCGTGCGCCGCTCCCGTTCGAATGAGATGACCATGAAAGCGCTCGAGCTGCTCACCGAGCGCTCCGATAGCGTCTTCCGTCATCGGTACGTGCCCGCGCCGCTGCAGATCGTGTACTCGAATGCCAAGAAATTCATCGGACGCGCCTCGACGTCGACGTTCTTCCAGTGAGCTGGGCGCGCGGGGACGGCGGGGCGGCAATCGGCGGGCGGGCGGGTCGCAAAAGATTTCTCGGGTCATGGCCTGCGCGGCCCGGGAGCTACAGAATCGACGCCCTCTCTGCCGGTGTGTGAATCTCCCTCGCTCGCAAACAGAGGCGTTGTGTTCTCACAAAGTCAAAGCTGGAAAGCAGGGACACCTGTGACCTGACGACCCGTTTCACCTTAAATTATAAATCGCACCTTTTCTTTTCGACCGGCCCCGAACGGCGACGCGGCCCGGCGCGACCGAAAAGCATGCACGTTGTAATCGCTCGACGGCATTTAGTATATCCACGGCGCTTGGCGATTCGGATCGCCCGTCGATAACCATAAGAGCGGCGTCCTTTTTTGAAATTTGAATGCGACCAAGTGCCAACAAAAGATTAGTCTCCAAGATAAAACTCAAATCCTCAAATGTATTTATGTGGAGTACATTGACCTAAAATGGTACATGTAGTCCCTGTTGTGTCTCTGTAGTGCCGTTCATGTAACCGACAAAAACACGTTTTCGTAGTGAACAACACACCGCGAAGGACGGGAGCTTGCACAGCTTCGTCGACGTTCGGCTTCGGAACAAAGCCGCACGCAGCCGTGCTTGACCCGGACCTCAGGACTCGAGGGACACAGGTAGCCGACACAGTCAGATGCAGCAGGTGATGCAGCATGTCGCTGAAGAGTCAGTAGTCAGCCCGGACCTTTTTGCCGACTATTTATCGTCGACACCAAGAGTCGACGACAGCCCGGAATTTCAGTACCAGCGGCTCATCCTCGAGCTTCAGCTGCTTGAAGACCTACCACCAGAGAATCCTCCTGCACATGATGAGGCTGATGACAAAGCTTTCGCAATAGTGCATGAACAACTTCAAGCACTACGATGTGGTGGTCGGGCGGCAAAGTCAGAGGCGCCAATGCGTCTGCGGCGGCCAGAGCCGACGGCGCGAGTGCAAACAGCTCCGGAGCCGGCAGTGGCCAAGTCGGCAGCGCTACCAGTGCGGGCGGTTCGAGCGCCCGTAGTGGCACCGACCCTAGCAGCAGAACCGAACGTGAATGTAGATGAGATCCTGTCCAGCCTCAGCCAACTTGCGCAAGCCGTTCAGCAAATGCGCGAGCTCATTCCACGTGCGGCGGCCTCCGACGGACGCAGTGTCGCGCAACAAGTCCGCGACACTTTCTTGCCGGGGGGCATGTGCATCACTCCCGACCGTATGCGCAAGGGCCTGCACTACATTCAGGGCAACCGCGGCAGCCAGGAGCGCCGGGGCAGCAGCAGCAGTTCTTCCATCCGGGCAGCAGCGCACGAGGCGTCGACCCCGAGCGTGCTCGTCGAAAGCAATCCGAGCGCGGCTACCCATTCGTCGGCGTCGACCAGCCGCCCCAAACTTGGGATGGCCTCTTTCTCGCCTGTGGGCATCTCGCCCCACCGCCTGCGAGCAGCGCCCATGTCCCCCGGCGCGTTTGCGGGATCGGACCCTTTGCGCCTGCCGGCGACGCCATCGCCAGCTCCGCCGTTGCCGGTGATGAACATACCGCCGCCAGTGCCGCCACCGATGAGATACATGCAACAAGCATCGTGGCCGACGTCATCGATGGCGATGCCGCCGCCGCCGCAACGGCAGATGCCGCAGATGCCGCAGATGGCACAGCTGCTGCCTTCGCCCATTCAAAACTCAGCAGCGCAGCCGCCACCGCCACCGGTGTGCGGATGGGCAGCCACTTCAGCGTTGCCGCCACACTGCAGCTATGCCTACGTCCCCAGCCTGCCGTGTTCCTTCCCGGGCCAGCGTAGTGTGTCAGATGTGACCTTGAGCGTGCAGTCGAACGCGGCCAATCGCAACGAACTGCTGAGGCGGCTCGAGCAGCTCGAGAACATCCCTAAGCCCTTCAAGGATCAGCAGCAGTGCCTTATGGAAGTCGAGCGTCTCGCCGGGCTTGCCAAGCGCATGCGACACGAGGCGACCATGCAGCGAGCTCCACCGACCCTGGCCATGGCTGGACCGCCCACCGTTTCCATGCCGGCTTCGGTATCGGCCTCGAAACCACTGCCCCATCCGCCCGTCGTGGCGCAGCATCTGGCCGACGGCTCGCCACGTGTGGCGAGCCTGCTCTGCCCTTCCTCTGTCCCACGACAAGCTCGCATCAACATACGAGAACAACACAAGGACGTCGCATCATACAAGAACCTCGTGAACCTCGAGGATGTACTAGGGGAGGAGCCTGTGAACCTCGTGAAGCGTGCATGCCAAATGTCCAAGGAGTTGACGGACGAGATTGCCAGGTTGAGGCAAGTCGTATCGCCGTATCAAGCTTCCGCATCAAGCTCAACCGCATCGGCATCGGCAGCTAACTAACCTCGGCCTCCGTGCCAACCACACTGTGCAACAACAACATTTCAGCCGCCCCACGCCACAGCCCACACCCTATCTTCTTCAGTGATACCAGCTGAGTGCGGACGGACGTAGTACTACGCACTACGGCGTGGTTGTGGGTAGAGCTCTACAGCTGTACCTGGGAGTAAGTCTACAGCTGTACCTGGGAGGCTGGGAGATCGAGATGCCACGTGGAGCGCGGCGGTGCAGGGAAACATAGGAGAACGTGACTCGCAGGACTCGGCGGGCGAGCCGAACGGCGCTGAGTCGGGCCCTCGAGCGGATGGTTTCGTAATGGTTTCGTAATGGTTTCGTAATGGTTTCGTTGCACGTGTCGACGCTCCGCGGTCGGGGCTCGAGGGCGGGGGCGGGCGGGGGTCTCCGCCCGCATGGTCGTGTCACATCTCGACGTGTGCTCGGAGCTCGTAGCGCTAGCGGTTCGGTGCGGAGCGGGTCCGGACGCGGACCGTCCGGTCGCCGGGCCGCGGCGCCGCACGCGGCCGCACGGGCGCGCGGCGCGGGATTGTATCCGGGATTGCGCGATTCGGATTCGAAAGACGAAACGGAGTGGAAATGTGTTCAGGCGTGCGCGGCCGCTAGGTGTAAACTAACCATGCATCCAACTCACAACCCATGGTTATGATATTCGATCACCGGACCGGCGTATAATGATCTTATCGGCGGCATATAGCTTATACGTTATAGGGCGCGTCGCCGGTCGCGGATTCGGGATTGACGGTTGCTTCTCTCGATTCAGGCGAGTGATCATATCCCTGCCACCTCTCGGACGCCGATACTGACGTCATCGGTGATGCCAGAGCCTTCACCGTTAGGTTTCACCTTGAGGCTTCGCACCGTCGTAATTCTCCGCACACAGAAGCTCCTTAGATCGCAGATGCTGCCGCCTCTCGGCACGCTCCCTCGCCGAGAGAGGTCGCGTCGCCATCACCACCCCACGGAAGACGGTGCGCGGCGGCGGCAAGATGAGCGAGTACGGGTAGGGCACCGAGCGCGCCGAGAAGGCGCTCCGGAGGCCGAGCTTGGCCGTGGCCACAAAGGGATACAGCCGCAGTCTCCGCTCGTACCGCTGCGCCGCTGCGAGGTTGATGGATCCCCAATGCTCCGTGAGCGAGCGACGGCGTCGGTCGTCAGCGTTGAGCCGGACGACGGGTGCGCCGGCGGAGGGCGCGACCGCCGGCGAGAGGAAGGCAGGCAGCGACGCAGAGGGCGCGGAGGGCGCGGCGGCGGCGGACGCATGCTCGTGGGCACGCCTCCGAATGAAAAAGCACATGTGGGTGTGCAGCGCAAGCACCCTGTGGAACATGAACTCATCGGGCGGCGCTCCGATGACGCAAGGGGCGAGAAGCGGCGCGCCGAAGCGCGTGGGCACGTCCGCATACGCCGTAGTAAAGGCGAGGTTCCACGAGACGTAAAGGTCCGTCCACTCCTTTTCGTGCGGCAGGTGCATGCGGACCGCCCTGCGCCCATCAGTCGAGAGACTCGCGCCGCGGCCGGGCCGGTCGGCGGACGGCTGGCCTGGGCGCGCGACGCATAGCGCCAGGCCGGCCGCCGCATTGGACGTGAAGCCGAGCTTGAGGTCCTGTAGCACTGCCTCAAGGATGTTGAACGGCAGCCCAAGATGCCCAAAATTGGAAGGTAGGTTCGCAAAGCGCCGGTGCTCGACGAAGCGTTCGAGGGTCATCTCGACGGTGCAGAGCTTGGCGAGCTCAAAGAGTCCGAGTGGCCGCCACCAGCCCGCTGTGCTACGCACCGCCTCGCGCAGCCGCGCGTACACGGCCGCGGCGAGCTCCGCGTCCGCGGCGAGCGCACGCGTCACCGCGTCGAGCAGCAGGATGTAGTGCGCGAGCTCGTACATCTCGACGTCCTTGACGGGTTCGAGCTCATCAGAGGATGTTGAGAGCTTGTGCGCGAGTTGGCACAGCAGCGGATTCGTGGCAGCGACGTTGGAGATGCTGCGCACAAAGACACGCAAGTCGGGAGCATCCTCACTCTGCGCTGCCCGGCCAATCGCGCTGACCATACTAGGAGGCAACGCTGAGAGAAGCGGCTCGTATGTGTCGAGATCAAGCTCGGAGAGGAGAGATTTCATCACATTCGGGTCGGCTGGCACTGCGTGCCTTGAAGCCGCACGCATGCGCTGTCGCCGGGCGTGCCGCAGTAAGGAGCCCTCGACAGAGCGCGTCAGACCTTGCAGAGCGCGATTGCCGTCAACTGGCGTCACGAACGGTGCCGTCGAGGGCAAGGTGACTGTTAGAGGCACGCGCATAGTCACAAGACGGCGGAAGGACAATGACGTCGGAAGGGGCGGCCCCAATGAAACTTTTGCACCGGAGCAAGCAAGAAGCCTGCATCTTTCCCGGTTCATTAGGTCATGTAATCATGACTACATAGATCATCAATGACATCAATGGTTCCTGACAGCGTTCCTGAAGGGTGTACAATGTACTGAGCGTGCCCGGTGTGTCGGCCCACCGCCACCGCGTGCCACGTCCGCACATACCACATGAGAGGAGAACAACACCGGTCTCCGCTCTTTGCAACATGGGCTCTTACCGGGCTCCGCTGCGCGTACACACGCGGCTCGCGGGAGGGTCGACTGTCCTCTTTGTACTGTGTACGAGCTACGACGTACATGAAACCGGCGACGGGTTTTCTCGTAGGTTCCTCGTTCGCGGCTGCCGCCCGGTCCCGCCGCCTACTCAAAGGTCTGCTGACTCCGGTTGTGCGCCTGCACGCGCACCACCAAAAGCACAACAGCCCTTCAACATCATCATGCCAAGCCGGCCTGGCTCTCGCTCGTCGACCTACATCTGCAGCCGGCCAGCGCCCCCACGCCTGCCGCCATGCTCTCTCGCGCACACGGGGCGGCGCGCGAGCAGCTGTCGAGAAATAGCGTGCTGTGGGGAAGGAGAGGTGTTTGACTCTCGCATGGGTGAGCAGCATGCTGCATGCGCTCATTTGTTGTACACCTTGCGATAGAAGGTTGAGTAGTCGAAGCTGCCCTCAACCTCTGCGAGGCTCTCCCGCAGGAACGCCGCATGGGCTGGGTTGAAGTACTTGTCGAGCTCCTCGGCGGGCAGCACGTCCTTGCCGTTGCTGAGCGTGCGGAAGGCGCCATTGAGGGCGTCGGGCGTGTCGTCCACCTTGTAGATCTTTTGCATCAATCGGATGAAGGCATCGAACGAGATCGTGCCCTCCGTAGCCCCTGTGTCCGGGTTGCGCCCGGTGCCGTCCGCAAACTTGTCGAACTCTTCGTCGAGGTCGTTCTCATGATCCAACGACTTCATGGCGGCACCAAACTCGAACTTGTTGAGCTTGCCCGACTTGTCGCGGTCAAAGTGAGAAAACGCCTTCTCCAGCTCCGCCATCTGCTCAGGCGTGATGTCCATGGTCGCACGCGCGAGCTGTCCGGAGACCAGGGAGAGCTTGTCGCGCACGAGCTGCTCGAGCTGATCAAAGGCCGATTTGAGCGACGCCATCGACTGGCGCGTGTACGGGTTGTCCATCTCGGCCATGGCGAAGAGCGCATCTGCGAGCTCCTGCGCGGGCGCAAGCTGCTCGGCGCGCTCAGCCGCCCTGGTCGCATATTCCTCGAGCTGCGTCTTGCGTGCATGGCCTGCGGCAATCGAGTCCGCATCGTCCGAAGAGATGAGTAGCGTCGGCGTGCTCGCCTCAAGCTTCGCCTTCTCCGCGGCCAGGAAGGTGAGCGCCGTGCTCGCGCACTCGGCGAAGCGGCGCTTCTGCTGGTCCGCCTCCGAAATCTTGACGCGCTCCAAAGCGAGCATTGAAGTGCGATCGTCCGCTGCGGCGACAGCGCCGTCGAGCGCGCTCCGCAGGTCCGCGGCCACGAAGCGCGTGTACGGATTGGGCCCGCTGCTCGCGAGCGTCGCCTCGAGCGCCGCGAGCGCCTCGCACTCGGCGCGGCGCGTGCGCTCCTCCGCGCGGAACGTTTTGAGCGCCTCGTCGATCCCATCGGCCTCACGCACCGTCTCGATCTGCATCACTTCGGACATGGCGTCCGTCGTCTCCTCGAGCCATCGATTGAGCATCTCGGCGCGCTTGGCCACGGCGAGGCGGCCCTCCTCGATCTTCGTCTGCTGCGCGAGGACTTCCTCGAGATCGGCACGGTACGCGCCGGCCGCTTCGACGAGTGCCGCGAAGGAGGAATCGATCTGCTCCTTGCGCTTGGAGAGAAGGTCCTGTCGCGGGCTTCCCATCGCCGTGAGCTCATCGTAGAGCGCGCCGAGTGCACGGCGCGACTCGTCGCGGCTCGCCTGATGAGGGAGACCATCAGAGGTCATCAGAGGTCATCAGAGGTCATCAGAGGTCATCAGAGGTCATCAGAGGTCATCAGAGGTCATCAGAGGCAATCAGAGGCAATCAGGACTCGTCGCGGCTCGCCTGCTCCTCTTCGTACGCCTTGAGCAGGTTGAGGCGCGCCATCGCCGCAGAGATCGAGTCGAGCGACGCTTCGCGAGCAAAGCGCATCTTGTGCTGCGCCATAGCGGCGCTGAAGACGTCGTACGCGTTGCGCGTGCGCAGGACGGCGGCCGAGCGCACGCTCGGCGACTGTGGGGCCACAGGCGCCATCGGCGTCTGAGGGCGCTCGTCCATTGGCGCCGCCGTGGGCGCCGCCGATGGCGCCGGTGCCGGCGCCCATGCCGCCGCCGCCGCCGCCTCCACATCCTCGATGCTGTTGGCGGCAGTGGCGGCGGCGGCGGGCTCGGCCTCGCCTGGCGATCTGATTCCGAAGTTCTCCTTGAGCGCGTCGAAGAGGCTGTCGAGCAGCGATTTGCTCCTGGGCGTGAGCGGCTCCGCGTTCGCCGACTCGGGCCGGGCGCCCTCGACGGTATTGAAGCGCGTGGGCGGCGGCGGCGCGGTCTGCGCGCGCGTTTTGGGCGCGGTCGGTGGCGGCGCAGGCGACGGGAGGTTCGCCTTGACGGGCGACATGGGCGAGCGCGACATGGGCAAGAATTGCTGCTCTTCGACGGGGGCGACAGCCTCGTTCGCTTGGAGTTTGTCTAAGCCGAGCTCGGTCACAGGCGCAGGTTCCTTTCCGAGCGCGGCGAGCACGTGGTCATGCGACGCCTGGACCCACGCGGCCTTCTGCCCAAGCCAATTATCGAGCTTACTTGCACGCGCGTGGTACATCTTGATGAGGCCACCCACGCGCTTCAGGTTTGTGAGCGCGTCCTTGATCGCAATCTCGTACGTCTGCTCGGCCGATGTGAGCTCCTCCCACCACCGCTTGAGCTTGGGCAGCGCGCAGCTGATGAGGGAGGCAATCCGTGGCCATCAGAAGCCATCACAGGTCTCATCAGAGACAATCAGGGGCCATCAGCGCGCACCCCTCGGGCGGCTCCCAGGAGCGGCCTCCGAGCGCCTGCAGCCGGCTCTGAATCGACTCATAGAGAGCCTCGACGTCGAGCAGCTCCTGGAGCTTGGACGGCCGCTCAGTACGCCCGAAGTCCGCGTACAGGTCGAGTGAGCGGTGCAGCTGCTCCGTGTCGCTCGACTGCGGCGGCGCGCTGAGCTTCTCCCGCGTCTGCTGCAGCCATGTGGCGAGGGTCGTGGCGCGCTCGACGTACTGCGCCTGCAGCTCCTTATAGTGGACCTCACGCACGACCACCTTGGTGATCCGCTCGGCGGCCGTCTGCTTCTTCTTGTTCGACGCGAACTCCTTCCAAAAGAAGGAGATGTACCTGAGCAGGGAGCGACCAGCCACGGTTATCATCGGAGTCCATCAGGACATACGCAATCCAGGCGCACTCCAGGCGCACTCCAGGCGCACTCCAGGCGCACTCCAGACGCAATCGGGGTCGCACGTACGTCATGACCGACTTCTCGTCCGGACGGTGCGAGGCCATGTCGGCCGCATCGAGCATCTTGGGGATGCCGAGCTTGCTATCGGCGACGTCGAAGGCGAGGTTGAGCACCTCCTGCATCTTGGCCGGATCGGCGCTCTTCAACACCTTCTCCGCCGGGATCAGGTCTGGCCGGAAAGCATGGATCAGGCAACAGAAGGCCGTGCCGTCCTGCCATGACGAGTGGAAGTTTTGGACGGTGCACAGGTGGGCCGAGAATATGCCCTTGGAGCCGTCCTCGACCTTCTTCTGCGCCCAGAGCAGTAGGCCCTCCTTAGCCGTGCGGTCGCCCTCGGACACGTGCTGCACGGCGAAGCGCATGATCAGTGAGTAGATCATGCCGAGGATAAGCACCTCGTTCTCTTCGAGGATGTTCTCGACGGAGTACTGGTTCTTGATGCCGGATGACTTGAGGAAATTGTTGATGTACTCGATCGGCGCCTTCAGGTTGGCCACCTTCTCGAACTTGTTTTTCGGCGCAGGGTTGTACTTGCCCAGGCTCTCCTCCGAGATGACCTCGATCAGCTTGATTAGCCTGATGCCATCCTCAAAGTCCTTGGTCAGGTTTTTCACCTCCATGCCCACTTTGGACACGTGCAGGTTTACCCACGTGGTGAACGACTTCACCTGCATGCGTTTGCGCGCCTCATCGCCATCGTCGCCCATGTGCGCAAGCGGCCACCCGTCGCGATTTCTTGCCGAAGCTCAGCTTCACAGCTTTGTAGGGCCGGGGGTGCTAGTGTGAACGAACACGACGTCCCCCCCTCCTATTTTCGTTCTACTGATGCGTTCAATGTTGGTTTAAAGACACCGGGCGAGTTTAACAGAACTTATTTCCGGTCGTCCCGACCACGCCACTTTCAAGCCGAGCGATGAGCGCGCTTTTAAGCGATCGGTACCCGCTGGTCCGGCGGCGCTGGCCGCCGATGAGGCGGGCATGGGAATGCGGGCCGTCGTCGTCGTCGTCGTCGTCGTCGTTGTCGTGACGTCGAAGTCCTCGTCGCGCGCGATTGCACTTTAATGAAAGTAGAGGCGCCATTGTGAACGTCAACAGTCACAGACTTCTCGAAGCCCTTCGGTTCTCACTCTCCGTCGCTGAGCTCGATGGGCTCGTGGCTGCTCGCGCCCGCCTTGGCCTTCTGGCTGACGAGCCCTTGGGCCGCTGGGGAAGGGGGCGCGGGCCGCTTGCGGCTGCCATGCTCCGAACCGCTCGCGCCGCCTCCGCTCACGCCGCTCGAGCCGCTCTCTGCGCTGCTACCCCTCATCGTCGCGCTTGCCGCTGCCCGTGCCGTGGCGGCGGAGGCAGCGGCCGCCGCCGCAGCACTGAGACCAGGCTGCCCCTGCCCTTTCTTCTTGCCCGAGCACCGCGGGGGATTTCGAACCTCCAGCCAACCTTGCTCGAGTGTACCGTCGTCGAGAAGTTTGGAATGACCACTAAATGCGCCGTAGCAGAAATAATTATTGTCTTTTTTGGTTGGCACAGGCTGTGGTCTGAATGGGCCGGGTGTAAAGCGCTGCACGCTCTGCGTCGCCTTGAAGCCCGTCTCGCTGGCATGCTCGCTGGTCGCCGACGGCACGAGCTCAAGCCCCTTGGCCGCCGCAAGAGGTGTTGCTGCGCTCATTTACCGTAGCTTCGTCCCCACCTGGCCTCGTCCGCCGAGACGAAAGCGGCTCCTCGTCGCCCACGCTTACTTCGCGAGCGCCCATCGCGTACCGGTAACTTGGCGGGAGAGAAAAGTATTCCCAATGGGCTCCCAGCCCCTTGGAATTCCGTAGTTTGGCCTGATTCTGTGGACTCGCCCATCTCCAGAGAATTCCCCAATCCTAGGCTCCACAAGTACCCGGTAGATGACTTGACTTGACTTGACTTCACAGGACTTGATTTGACTTTGACACGTTGATGCGGACGAACGCTTCGCACGCTAGGAAAGAGTGCAGTCACGACCTTTTCAACTGTGAGTCGGGGCCTTCTCGGAACCTGCGGTGCACGCTCCGGCTCACAGCCGTTTCACACACAGAGCTGGGAGATCCGCGAGAATGCAGCAGTGCGGATGGCGTCCCGCCTCCTGCTCGTCGCCAAGTTTAGGAGTAATCCGCGCGTGGCGCGCGGCATCGAGCAGCTGCAGTTGATTGTCCAGCGCGACGAGGGCCGACGTGGTATCAGCCCTCTGACGCAGCCTGGTCAGCTGCTGGCGGTCGCTACCGAGCTTCTCGACGCTGCCACAGCTACGGGCTCGACGAACGGTGTCATCATACTGACTGGCTTTCCTTGTATGCGCGACCGCACCCCACCCACCGAGACCGATGGGCCACCTGGCGCTGCCGCCGTGGCGCGCTCGCTGCATGCCTTGGGCATGCGCGTTCGGCTGCCGATTGAGGAGCATTCGGCGGCCGTGCTAGACCAATGCATCGAAGCGACAATGGGCGGGATGGTGGACGCGCACGACGACGCTCCTCTCGTGTTGTCGTTCCCTGCGGCCGCAGATTGGGATGCGGCTGACGACGCACGGCTCACGACGCTGCGCGCCTCCTCCTCAGTGGTATTGTGCATCGAGCGCGCAGGCCAATCGGCGGACGGAGTGTGCCGCACGATGCGTGGGTTTCCAATGGGCAGGACCCTCGTGGCACACCAGCTCAACTCCCTCCTGGAGCTCCCGGCGGACGGTTCGCCACCGCTGCGCTCCATGGCCATCGGCGACGGCGGGAACGAGCTCGGTCTCGGTGGGCTGCACCCGCTGATCTGCGAGCATGTACCCAACGGCGCGGTCATTGGTTGTGTCGTGCCCGCGCACGCGGTGCTGGTGGCGAGCGTGTCCAACTGGGGCGCCTACGCGTTGTGCCATGCCCTCGCCCTCCTGGCATGGGATCGCCGCCAGCAGATCCGGTCCGGCGCCAACGGCACCAGCAGCGCCAGCAGCGCCAGCAGCGCCAGCAGCGCCAGCAGCGCCAGCAGCATCAACGACACTGGTTGCACAAGACTGTCGGCTGCAGCCTATCTAGACGTTGTGGCGCCTGACTCTGCGGCAGTACGGCACGCCATCCTCGCCGCGAACGCTGCGGGCGCAGTCGACGGCATCACTGCGCAGGCTGGCGGCGCGGTCGATGGTATGCCTCTCGAAAAGCAATGCGCGGTCGTCGAGGAACTTCGAGCGGTGTGCCTCGAGCACATGGTGGATTAAGTCGAGTCGTTGAGACGGTTCCCGAGAGCGAGACGTAGCGGAGTACTCGCAGTTATCAGTCAGTAGCACAGTAGGCGATCTAGGATGTAGTACTATATACCTATATATACCACCCGACGGGGCTATTATTATTCGTGCATCGAGCGGTTCTGAGGTCAGGTCGGACCGCTGAGAACATAACGCTTTTTTTTGCCCAGGAGGTGTCCAGAGGGTGTTTCGAGACTCCCTGGAGTTAGTACGGGGCCCTCGGAGGCGCGGGGGGGTTAGGGGGGGTTAAAAACAAAAATCGTGAAACGAAGGTGATTC
>Ga0210247_100791_pt1 | contig 28496 bp, 8 predicted proteins | sample ChrtobMetP3_16mM_FD_155449 | JGI IMG/M metagenome (GOLD analysis project Ga0210247, IMG submission 155449) | Chrysochromulina tobin associated microbial communities from unialgal haptophyte culture, Seattle, Washington, United States - P3_16mM | ecosystem: Host-associated > Algae > Haptophytes >... | reverse complement strand
GTTTGTCATAAGTCCTGACCCCCCAGGGGAGGGGAGGGGAGGGGAGGTCGGCGAAGTGCTCCTCTCGCGGCTCTCTCGCTCCTCTCTCTCTCGCGCCCCGACGCTCTCATGCCGTCGACCTTCCCGGGCAGAGCTCGATGCGCGGAGCTCTTCCCGCCCGGCGCCCGTCACCTGGTGACCTTGGGCAACGTCGCCGATCGCTACACCCACCCCGATGATCAGCCAGACCCGCCAGAGAGTCGCAGTAGGAGGTGAAACAGGTGGTGGTGATGTACATCACGCCCAAGCGGCGTGACGTGGAGCTCGACCGTGCGAGCATCAAGCTGGAGCTCCCCGACTTCCTTAAGCTCTATGATCCCGTCAACGCGCCCGTGTTGCCGGCGACGGTCCCCTCTAGCTCTACGCCCGTTCGTAGATCCATCTTCGCCGATTGTGCAGGCCCGTTCAACTGCACGCTCCTCAAAGGCGATGTGCTCCCGAACGAGCCACTGCGGTGCATGGAAGCCCACGATGTCATTTCCTTGGTGCAGTGGGCTCAACGATTGGGGATGCAGCCCATCGCAGAATTGGATGCATGGCTGCAGCAGTGCCCTCAGCGCACGAGGCGCAGGACAGCGAATGGCTCCAACACAGTGCAGAAAGCGTCGCATCAGCGGCTCACGACATGTCGGGGTCGCCTCATGGGATACCTCGACCGGGCTGATTATCAGAGAGCATCACACTGTTCTTCCGTTGGTGTAACGTTGTGCCATAATGACGGATAACGCGTGCGGTCGTGTGGTCGCACATGTTAGGATCTCTGTGATGCATAATAATCTCCAGGCTTCCGTACGTGTAGGGTATGCGTTCTACGCCGGACAATCGCTGCAGTACGACTAGGATTAAGGGTGGGTTACCGAGAATAAACCTGTACGTTACCGAGAAATCACAAGAGGTGGCACGACTCGCGTCTCGCGTCTCGCGTACCTGAGACGAATCCCGTCATTGAAACGCCAGTCCTCGAAACCGCGTAGAAAGACGATCGTGAGTGCGGTCTGTTGGTGCCACACCGCAGGTCCCAGTCGATCGTGCTACGGTAGGCTAGGCGATCAATGGCCGTCTCATCGAGTGCCAAGATCTCGTCGGTAGAGAAGAAGGTCATCATCTCTTTGAGCCAGGCGCGCGCTCGATCCTCGTCGCGCCTAAGAGCGAGGTGCTGTATGCGCTGGCGGCACAAGTTGTGCGCATGCAGCACGCGGCATAGCGTGGGCAAGCTCACCCTCTCGCCCGAGGTAGATAAGGGCGTGTTGTTTGCCGAGTGTTGTCGTCGGGGAGTCGAGTACACGTGTCACGAGATCGAACTCCTCATCCTTGCTAAGTGCCCTCGGGCGGCCTTGAACGACGTCGCCGGTCTTCTCGAAGGTCGACAACCAGCGCTTCTGGCTCGAGGCTGAGACGTGCAAGTGTTAGGTGACCTCCCTGGCCGTCAGCCCCAAGGTCGTGCGCTTGAAAACAGCGCGCCACCGGATCGCTGCGACGCGCTTGCAGCGTGAGTCGTCGCGGAGCGAGAGGGACATGAGAGAGCGCGAGAGCGAGAGCGCGAGAGGAGACTTCGCCGACCTCCCCTCCCCTCCCCTCCCCCCCAGCTCAGGACTTATGACAAACACTGTAGCAGCCAAAAAAGGAAAGTTTTGTGGAGGCGACACCGTGCAGGTGACCACAAACGCAGCTCCGTGACTCTCACACGCTTTTTAATTTCGTCACGCAATCTGTCATCGATCGCACCAGGGCACGACGATGTGAGTGCGCGTACATGTACTACTTCTCGTAAACGTTCTGTCACGGGCTGTGCGAGGGCACCATGCCGCTCTCTCATCCCCATCTGGTCAAGCTGCAGCCAGCGCCGTCCAATCTCGAGATCGCTCAATGCGCCTATGAGATCTCCGGGCGATGGGATGTTGCCGATGCGCCGCTCATGCTCCTGGCGTATGCGTCCAAAATAGTTTCACCGTGGATGCTCGCCGTTTCTGCAGCGCTGCAGAATTTGCCTCTTGTGGTTGCTGGCCTCGGTACTTCGGATGATTGGCGATGGTTTGACGGCGGTACGCCAAAGCTTCCTGGCTCGCTAAGGGCCGTGCAGCTGCTCAATGCGGTGGGGTCCACTTCTCAAGTTCCGGTCGCTCTTGTGGACGCATTCGACACGTTTGTGGCTAACCCAGTCTCTTCACGCCTGGCTCGCTCCCTCGAAAGACTCGGCGACTCTTCCGTGGTGTTGGGCGGCGAGTGCATGCACTATCCCAAATGCAACGTCGGTGAGATGCATGACAAAGTGGCTGCGTACCGTGCATGCATAGAGGAAGGCCTAACCAGCTGTGCGCCCAACGGCGGCTACATGATCGGTCGACCCCGGGCAGTGGAGGAACTCCTCAGCTCGATACTTCGGGTGCTGGTCGCCGGGAATGGCGACGTAGGGCCGCGGCGCTTCACGCGAATGAACGACCAAGGAGCCCTCCACCAAGTGCTCATCGACGGCATGAGGCACGTGCACGCGCGCATAGATGGCGCGTCAGAGCATGTATTGAACCTGCACCCGTGCGCGACGCGCCAAAACCACACGGCGATGACCAAGGGGTTCGAAAGCTGCCGCGTGCGCTATTCGATACCATTATCGCGGACGCTCGTGCCGAATGCGTCTGCCGTGATTCACTGGCCACGTGGCTCGACGCGCAAGGCATGTGGTGCCCGCGATTGCGATCCGCCCGTGAAGCCGCTCCTCGTGCATGCAAACGGACAACATGCACTCCTCAAACACCATAAGCTCGCTCCCATCGTGAACAAGCTCTCAGCATGGCCACCACCAGCGCGGGTGATGGCCATGCCGGTGCTGCTCGTGGATGCGGCTCCGAATCGGCCGTGCACGGTGGTGCATTTGAAGGAGCTTCTGACAATGCGGTTCGGCAACACCACAGCGCCACCTGTGCTGATTTAACTTGACACTGTGAAAGCATATATTTAACTTGCAAAATTCCGCAAAATGGTCTCTCGATGTGAACCGCAATCAAGCTCTGAAATGAAAGCGGAGAGAGACGGAGAATCCGATCACACATGGCAGGTACGAGTGACCAGCGGAAGCTCTCAGTGGCATCAGGCTCGTGCAGTTTGCCGATGCGTGTGCCCCTGACTTGGCTCGCACTGATATCGATGCTTGGGCTGGCCCGGGGCGGCGCTGCGCTCGCGGGCGGCGATGCAGACGAGCACGGCTGCAGGCTTTCCGCGGGGTACTCGTGGTGCGAAACGACGAGCAGATGCTATCGGCCGTGGGAGGAGTCATGTGCTGCAGCGCTGGGGGCGTTTGGAACGATGACGGGGGCCGTGGAGCACCCGGCGTCAGCAGCAGGCCGGCACCCGGAGCATGAGGCGTCGAGGAGGGAACACGGGGCTCCACTGGAAGGACTCGCCAAGATGGAAGTGCCCGAGGAAGAGCAGCAGGACCCCCTTGGCAGCGAAGGGCCATTAGGCACGCTAGCCGAGACCCCAGGGGTGCGGCGCACCAACTTGGCGGTGGCGCTCGTGCTCGCTGCCGTGGCGATCGTCGTGCTCGCCGCCGTCCATCAGTTCCGTCGGCCCAAGGCGTGGCAGAAAGGGGCACTGGGGGCGAGCGTGGCGGCGTCGGGCTCCCCAGCAGAAACGTTCTGGGAGACGGCGCAGGCGCCGCTCCTCGAGCCCGCGGGCGGCGGCCAGCCCATTGTTTTGAGCATACCGCCCTCGGAGCCGCCGTCAGACTCGCCGGCCTTGGTGCTCAAGGTGCGCTTGTAACCTCTCCCCCTAGAGCACCTCTCCCCCGGAGTCTCCGAGGTCCCACCCCCCGAGACTACGATCCTCAGGGAGCAGGCGTGCAGGCGTCGGGTGCCACATGTGCGGGCTCCGCTGCGAGGGGAGCGTGCGTACTACTCTCGGACTCTCTAGATGACGTGCGAGAACGGAACGGGGAGCCTCCAGTTAGTGCTGTTACCATAGAGCGTGGCTATCCAAACTTAGTGCTGTTACCGAACTGTTACCGTAAGATTAGCGCCAGGTACATGTACACTGTGAAGAATGATTTGCTCGTTCGGTTCGAGTTTTGACGATTTTAGTATCCCGGTTCCAGATGACGGTTCCGCACGCGCGCAACGCGCGCGTTCCGGGGGTCCGCGGCAGCCGCGAGCCGGCGGGCGCGGCGTCTCAAACGCCCCGCCGCGCAGTGCGCAGACCTCACCGCACAGATGTCACGTCAGACTGACGTCAGACATTTTTTACGCTGTGGGAGTTGCGTTCCGTCCGCGGTCGACTCGACTATGTCGAGTCCTCGAGAGTGTCGTGTGTCGCAGCCGTATGTGACGACTATCCGTGTGAGCCACAACACAACACTCAGTGCGGGGGGCGGGGGGGGGCGTGCGGTTGTTGCTTGTGTTCCCGCGTTCCACAATTGACAATGGCAAGGAATCGGCCCGAACGATCGATGTCGGAAACTTGTCGCGGGAACACGGATCGGGTAAAAACTTGCACATGACCGACCGGATATCATGCCGTGCCGCGCAGCACCCAGCAGCAGCAGCCAGCACTGACGTTGCGCACGGCACCGCGGACCGCGCGGCCGCAACAGGCACAGCCGGGCCCCTCCGCCTCCCGCTGGCTCGGCGCTGCCTTAACCCCGTACTTTTAGAACTGACCGAATGGAGACTAGGCGCATGCTCAACCGCTGGATCGCTCAACCTCGGATGTTCGGCAGCGATCCGTACGTCAGATGTCGCATTCTTATTGAGGTCGGTCATGCTCTTCCTCTGTTGCCCACGGGAGTGCGGCGGCGGCGGCGGGTGGCTCGTAGGCGCCCGCCGGCCGTACAAGTACCTGATCGACCGCGGCGGCGCGCTGCTTGACCCGTGAGCGCAGTGCCTTCTCGGTTCCCTCGAGCACGAGCCTCGCCGACGGCGCGAGCAGCTTGCTAAAGGGCGCCGTCACGGGCCGACCGGTGGTGGCCGCCGCGATAGCGGCCGCTGCCGCTGCGTGGGCAGCGGCGGGGCCCTTGACACGTGCGTGCCGCGGCGAGCTCGGGGCCGAATGCGGCGGGTTCGGGTCCCAAGCGCCGTCCCAAGCGCCCGATCCGCAGGGCGAGAACATTGGCACAGCCTCGGCGCTCGGGACGGCGCCGGGCGCACCGCACCCATGAGCGCTCGGGACGGCGCTGCTCCCAGCACGAGCGGAGGTGGGTGGTCGCGCACTGCGGGCGGAAGTTGGTGGTCGACAGCCGTAGAGTTGCGTCGCGACGATGCCTTGTGCAATGGGGTCGGCGGCCAGGCGACAGTCCGCCGTGTCGGGCGGCAGCCCGCCAGCACCCACGGAGCCAGCGAGGAAGGTGGAGCTCAGCCCCTTGCCACTGCCGCTGCCGCAGAGGACGCTGCTGCACCCACAGGCGCTGCTCCCGCCTCCGAGGACGCTGCTGCCCACACCCGCGCCGCTCAATCGCTGGCCGCCGCGGGGCGTGCTCGCCCGAGAGGCCCCTTGCGCCGGAGTCGTCACGCGGCTGTTCGCAGGGGGCGCCGTGCCGGGCGCCGGGTCGGGCGCCTCCCACCCGCTCGCGACGGCGCTCGGGCGCACCACCGCCGTCGTCTTGGGCGGCGGCGCGGGCGGCGCGGGCGGCGCGGGCGGCGCGGGCGGGCGCATCGTGCGTGGCGCCACACCGCCGGCGGGAAGCTCCGACGACGGCGGCATGGGCATCGTGATGGACGCCGAGGCCGAGGTGGGCATGAGGCTGCCCGTGTCGTTTGGAGTGAGGGAGGCAGCTGCTGGCTGCGGTGGCTGCATCGGTGGAATGGTTGCGCTCGGGAAGAGGCCGCCCGCATCCGAGGCCAGCCCAAGCGAGGCACAGGACGCAGTGGCAGACGCGCCGACGGCGCGCGGGGTGAGTGGGCGGGAGCTCGCCTGGTTCGCCGCTGCGCGGACGCGCGGCGAGAGCGTCGTCTCGAGCGCGCTCACGTCTTGCTTGAGCTGCCGGATGAGCTTGTCGCTCTCTTTGGCTCTCAACCCCTTGAGCACCGCCGCCTCCAGAGTCGGGTCGATGAGGGACGATTCGCCAGCGGCGGTGGCGCTCGGACCGCTCGCCACGGCGCGCGACTTGGCCGCCGCCCTCCGCGCCGCGCGCTCCATGACGCCCTCGACCACCTCGACGAGCTTACCGTCTTGAAAGCGCGTCGGCTCGCCCGCCTCTTCGAGGAACGACTCGAGGGTGCCAGTGGCGCGCTTCATTTGCTGATGCTTCTTGGTCAGGGCCTCGTGTTCGCTCGAGTGGCGCGCGAATGCCTTTTGGGTCTCCGCTAACTTGGAACTCAAGAGCGCCTGCCGCCGCTCGGACGCCGCAAGCTCAGAGAGCAACGGCGCGTCCCGTGCCGCCTTAGCGCCGGCGGAGCGCTCCTCGCGGCTCTGCACGCGCTCTCGGCGCAGCTGGCGGAATGCGGCGGCCATGCGCACACGGAGGAGCAGCTGCTTGATCTGTTCGGCCTCTGTACGCAGCTCGTGCAGCTCTTCCTCCGCACGCGCGTCCCCAAGCGTCGAGACCTTGAGCTCGATCGGGAGAGAGCCGCTCTGTACCATCCGCAGCATCGCCTCGCGTTTCGTCTCATACCGATGCAGGCGCACCTCCATCTCTAGCCGGTACTCCTGCTCGCGCAGCAGCCCGCGCAACGTGAGGCGGCGCACGACGAGGGAGGCGAGCTCTGCCTCCTTGCCGACGCGCACGCGCTCCGCGGAGTTTCGCTCCACATGCACCGCCGCTTCGGCCGCCTCCTTGAGCTCAAGTCGCACCTCCGCCGAGGCGAAGCCACGTGATAGGTTCAGCGCGCTCGCACGCAGCGCGACTTCAGTCGGCCGATCGACGTCGGGAAGCTTGGTGCTGCTCACCCCCGCAGCGCGCCACAGGCCGAGCGCCGCGAGCGCCACCAACCGCCGGTGCTCACGCACGTGCGCACTCGGCAGCGGCGGAAGGCACTTGTCGGCCACGGACAGGCACAGGTCGTCACCTTGATGAAATGCATGCAACGCATCGACGTTGGCCCATCGTTGCATGCGCCGCTTGGCCTCCTGCGCCTCGGGCGACACAGCCGCGCAGATGGTGACGAAACGCGCCGCCACGGGCGCCTCGTCGCCCCCGCCACCCGGAACGCCGCCGCCGCCGCCGCCGCCGCCGCCGAGCCACAGGCTCAGGCTGCCACCAGCCGCATCGGCTCTGTCGGCGGCATCCTCGAGCGCGCCCACGACCGTGCGTGCATTCGCAAGCACACGGCTCGTACGCTGATGCACCTCCGGTCGCTCGACGCCGAGCATGGCCTTGAGGATGGCGCTCTTCATCTGCGAGGGCTCAGGCCCCTGGCTCGCGGCCCGCCCTTCGTAAGCCCCGAGCACCGAATTGAGCACCTCCATCTCCTGCGAGCTCAAGTCGCCGTCGCCGCCCTCGTCACCCTGAGGGCCGCCAGCGCCGTCGCGAGCACCCGCGCCCGTGCTGCCGAGCTGGCCGCGGAAGTCCGCGTGAGCAGTGTGAGGGTCCGGCTCTCCTGCCGTGCTGCCGCCACTCGCAAGCAGCTTATTCTTCTCCCGATCGAGCTCAGCGATCTCCTCGGCCAGCCGTTGGAGCGCCGCCTCAACTTGCGTGTGGATCTGCGGCGGAAAGGCGCCGCGCGACACGAGCGCCGTGAGGCCGGCGGCGCCCCCCGCCATCGTAGAGACGGTCAGCGGCGCTGACGAAGCGCTCGCTGCGAGGGCGCCGCTGCCGCCGGCGCTGCTGCCGCCAGTGGCGCCACCGCTGTGAACACCGCTGTGAGCACCGCTTGTCGGCTCAGCGAGAGAGCCGAATAGCTCAGCGGCTAGAGCGCTCACGGGCGAGCGATGCGGATTGTACGCCTCGAGGCAGAGCCCGGCGGCCGCGCCCGAGAGCACGAGCCCAACGGCTCGCGCATAGAGCGTGTAGTCTTGCGGCTGGCCACTCTTCTTGGCACGCGCCGCCTCGGCCCGCTGGGCGAGCGCCACGGTCGAGCGCACGGCGGCCGAGACGTGTGTGTGTAAGGTGCGCCCACCCACATTTTCAAAGTGCGCATCGGCCACCGCCATCGCACCCGCCGCGGCGCGCTCGAGAAAGAGCCGCTGCGATGAGAGCCGACGAAGGAGCTCCTCACGCTCGCACCACGCGTCGCTGAGCGCCAGCCGGTGCGCGCGCACGGCGAGTGGCGGAAGCGCGCTGGGCACGTACGGCGGGTGCGATTGGGCAAGCACGCGCTGATCGTACAGCGCGACCGCCTCGGCCTCCGAGTACACGGGGCAGCGCTGACGAAAGGCGCGGAGCAGCCACGCTCGGCGTGAGTCGATCTGGAGTTCGAGCTGAAGCCACGTCACTTGCGCCACACACAAGGCCAGCGGATCGAGCGGCGGCACCGCCTCGTAGTCGGCGACGGAAGCCCACTCAGGGGTAGCGGCTGCGAGGGCCGCGGCCGCGCCGCTCAAGACGACGTCCCTGGCGCCGGGTGCGACGACCCCACCATTCGGTCCGAAGATGGCGTCGGCATTCGGCGGCGGTGCGAGCGTCGGCGATGCGCCCCGAGCATCCCAAGCCTCCTCGAACACCCATCGGCGCACGTCGCCGATGCCGTCCATCGCCGCGTTGCAGGGCGGAACGAGATCGGGAGCATCCAACCGACCGATGGCTCCTCGGTGGCCGCCAATGGGCGCGGTGTGCATGGCGGGCGGCGGCGGAGTGGAGGTGACATCGGCATGCCCCCCCTGCGCAAGTTGACGAACCTGCTTCTCGATGAGTTCATGCTGCTTGGCGAGCGCTGCCCATCCGGCCGTTGAGAGGCGAAGGAGCTCCTTGGCAACGATCGAGACGGCGTTGTGAATGCGCAGCGCCGCCGTGCGTGCGCCCTCGACGGGGATGATGCTCGACGGATCGAAGCTATCGCACAGGAAACCACGAGCGCCGTCGGCGCCACTCGAATCCCAAGCGGCTGGGTCGGCGCCTCCGGTGCCTGCAGCGAGCGCTGGGTCGGCCGCATGCAACCATTGCGGCAGCCGTTCGGGCGCACGCAGCTCGAGGGGACGCCAGGTCACCTCGAGCACATCGCCGGACGGAGACGCGGACGGGTCGATCCCCCGTGGGCCTAGCGCAGCGGGCGGCGTGTGCGGCGGTGCGGCGCAGTCACGTGTGATCGCGTGCAGCCGCCAGAGCGCACGGAGCAGCACCGCGGCGTCGGCCACCCCTTCTGCCGTGTTGAGGAGCGCGTGCGTGCGGTACAAGCTGAGCTGCAGCTGCAGCAGCAGGGCATGAGAGCGCAGGCGCAGCCAGCGCACCGGAAGCACAGCGTCCTCGTCTGCACCCTTGGGCGCCGCCCCTCCCTCGAGCAGCTCCTGCTTGTCACGCTTTCCACGCCCCCCACTTGCTGAAGTCGGTCGGTCGGCGGCCACCTGCTTGGCTGTTGGGTCGGGCAGCTTGCGCAGTGGACACTTGCACGGCAGCATTGGGGCGGTGACCTCCTCAATTTCCCACAGCGCGGCGCCGAGGGCGAGGCGTTCTGTTCGGGTCGCATCCGCCAAGGAATGGGGCGCGAGCTGTGGCGCCGCATGTTTCGGTGGTGTCACGACGACGACGCTGCTGACCTCGATCTTGCCCGCGGCCTTGCCAGCCTGATCGGCCTCGGCATTACCTCCACCGCCAACGTGGAGAAGATTCTCAAACCCCGTTTTGATGGCGCTCCTGCCGGCGCCGACGCTGCTCCCGCCACCAGCGAGGCCGACTCGGAAAACAATCGGTGGGCCGTCGAGGGAGGTGAGGGATGCGCGCAGCTGGAGGAGGGGCACGAGCCCAAGCAGCGCCGCGGCCGCCTCCGCGTGCGCCTCGAGCGCGCCCGTCACGGCATCCCCCTTGAGCTCTTTGCCCTTGCTGTCTTGGAGTGGCTCCGCACGTAGCAGCCGCAGCGCGTACTGCGGATCTGGCAGGCTCCAGAGCGATTCGAGCGTTGCGTCCGCAGAGAGGAGAGAGGAGCGTGCCTCCAGCGCCGCCTCCACTGCCGCCTTGCGAGCCTCATTGCGTTCGGCTGAGGCGACGCTCTCCGTATGCTTGGACGACGGGCTGGAGCCGGGGGAGGACACGGACGCAGGAGGGGGAGCGACGTCGCTGAAAGAGGTCTTCTTCTTCCCGGCAGAGGTCGGCTCTCGCCGTGAGGGCGAGGTGGAGCCATATTTGGAGTCCGATTTGGAGCCCGAATTGGACTTGAGGGCTGCAAGCACGGCGACGGGGTCATCGCACACTATAAAGGGAGACAGGACGGTGCCATAGGGAAGGCGCGCGGGCGGCGGCGCGCTCGGAAGCAGGGGCGCTACCAGCTGCGCAGCCGAAGCGCACAGAGCCGCCGTGGCCACGCGCGCTGCGGGCTGGCGCAGCGTCTGATACAGCTGGTGGCAATAGTGGCCCAGCAGCTCGTGCTTCGTCTGACGAAGCCGCTTCTGCGCGATGAGCGCCTCGCTCGGCGCAGGGGGCGCCTGTCTCAGTTTGGTAGAGACGTCGCCCCAGGAGGTGAGGAGCGTAGCGCGAGCTGCCTTCTCGAGCACTTCGGTCGTGAGCCACAGCATGCAAGATTCGGCCGTGGGGATGGTGGTGAGGGCGCGGCAGAGCTGCTCGATGATCGCGTGGGTGAGGTCGCCCCAAGGGGAGACGTCCTCGACGTGGATGACGCCCTGGTAAGCGGGGCGCACGCACAGACGTTGGATGGGCACTGCACACCGGCCGTCGTCCGTGGCCAACGCGTCATCCCGAGCGCCAATGGCTTCACCCTCCTCGGCAGCTGCGTTGCCGTTCGGAGCCGTCGCCGCACCGGCCGTGACGCCTGCGCCTCCCGCGCCAGCTCCGACAGCGCTGCCACTGGTGGCGCCGGCGGCGCCCGCGCCCAAAGTGACGTTAACGACGGCGCCCGGCGCCATGGGCATCGGCGTGTTGCCGAGAGTGAGTTCCGACGGCACCAACGACGCCTCGGCGGCCTCGGCGGCGGCGGCGGCCCTTGCGGCCTTCTCCTCCGCCTCCGCAATCGCAGCGAGCGACGCGTTGATTGCACATGCATTGTGCGCGGTGATGACGGCGAGCGCGGCACGCTGCGCGCGTTGCAGCCGCAGGGCTGTGTTGAGCTCCGACATGGTCGTGTGAAAGCCCGGTCCTACGAGCACCTCCAACCACCAGGCAGAGTCGCGGGGCGCAAAGTCGCACAGGGCGGCCTCAGCCTCGGCAAGGGCACACACGCGGCACGCGGCGAGTGCCTTGCTGTCCTCCATCGGATCCTCGGCCTTCGCAGGCTCCATCGGCGGCGCGCAAAAGGCGAGTCGCTCGTCGCGTGCCGTGGAGCGAGCAGCGCCGCCGCCGCCGCCGCCGCCGCCGCCGTGAGAGCCGACCGCTGGCGGGAAGTAGCGCGAGCCATACGGAGGGGTGGGCGCCAATGCGCTGAGCTGCTGCCCCATCTTACCAATCGTGGGAGGACGCGCCCGATTCGTGAGCGGTGCGCTGATCGCAGGCAGATTCAAGACCAACGCCACCTGGCGAAGTTGCGGTGGTGATTTGGAGGAGGAGGCGCTGTTGTCCTTGCCATCTTTGCTAGCTTTGGATCCGCTCGAGACAGACGAGGTGACCGTTGAGCCCGTGCCTTGACGACACAGCGGCGCGCCACCCCGGCTGCCAGCAAGAGAAGCAGAGCGTCCAGAGGGGAGCGGGCCGAGAGTCGAGCCTCCAGCGGAGCTCGCACCCCACCCCCCAGCTCGTGAGCCCACGTCATCGTCCGGCCCTCCAACTTCCGAATCCGAGTCCGAGAGCCCCGCATCAGAGCTCGGCCTTCGACGTGCTCCAGCCCGCCCTCCCGTCTGTTCGGAGTCGCCTTCACCGCCATACGTCGAGGCCGCGTAGGTCGAGACCGCGTATTGCGAGGTGGCCGCACAGGATGCCGGGGTGCACTGACGGTAGCCACCACTGGCGCCGCCATGCGTCGACTCGCCGCCGCCATAGGCCGTCGACTCCCCCCCTTTGGAACCGCTCGAGACAGACGAGCCCGTGCCTTGACGACACAGCGGCGCACCACCCCGGCTGCCGGCAAGAGAAGCAGTGTACGAGCCTCTCCCAGCGCCGCCGCTCTGCGGCTGCTGGAAGCAGGACTGCCCTGCGATGCGACGGCCCGAGATGCGCATGGCGCCCGTGACGGCGCCTCCCATGCGCCCGAGGCCGTAGACCACGGTGGGCGTCGCGTCGGCCTTCTGGATGAAATGGATCATCGAGAGACGACGAGTCTCCATCAGATCCGTATGGAGCGCCGCGAGTGCCTCGCTCAGCACATGAGCGCGCGCGAGGGTCTTCAGCCGCGCTTGGTGCCCCTGCGGCTTGAGAGTCGCACCGGCGCCGCCGAGGTCAGGCGGCGCCTCGGCCGCCGCGCCACCAACGGCCGAGGGAGGAGCGGCGGCGCCCCGCGCAATCTCGCTGATGGCGAGAGCGAGGGCATCAGCATCGCCGAGCAAGCCCGTGTCCGCATACTCCGTCACCGACTCGCCCCCAAAACGGGTCGCTTCGACGGCGTCGTTGAGCTGCTTGAGATTGCGTTCGGCCTGGCGCACGGTCGCCAGCCGAAGTGCGGTGTACGAGAGGCCGCGCGAGAGCTCCGGAGTCTCACGCAGTCGTCGGGTGCAGTGCTCAAGCGCGCTGTGGAACCCGAGGACGCTCGCCACGAAGCCGCCGCTCAAGAGCCGAGTGTACGCGACTGCGGCTTGGTCTTTGCGCTCGCGCTCGCTCAGAGTGGAGCTCGAGCCTAAAGCAGGCGATGTCACGCCGTGGCTTACTCCCACGTTGAGAACGGCGCTCTCGGCGGGAAGGCTCGGCGGGAGCGACGCCGAGGGGAGCGAGCGCCTTGGCAAGGTGCCGACCTGGAGCATGCAGGAGGGGCGCCTGCGACGGGGCGCGTTCCCCTCCAGCCCCACGTCGTCTGGAACGGCGACCGCCAAAGTGGGAGCCTCATCAGCGCCGATGTGAGCAGCGCCAGTGTGAGCAGCGCCGTTGCCGCTCAGCGGTTCGACGGCCACCCCGACCGCCTCCCCAACCGCCTCGGCCGCGGCGGCGAGGCTGCAGAGGCGCGCCACGACGGAAGCTTCCTTATTGAGCGAGTGAGCTTGAGCGTCGGAGGCGATGCCGTACGCCCACGAGACCGCAGACACGAGACGAATGCCTGCATGCGCCGCGCGCCGAGTCGCCGCCATCTCGGCATTCCGATGCTCGAGCGACCGGATGATCGACCTCCTCGGCGGAATGAGGACGGGCGGCGGCGGCAGCGGCGGCGCGGCCACCAGCTGCAACTCGACGATGCCCTGCAGCCGCTGCCAGAAGGCGGCGCGCTGGCACGGCGTGGCAGCGTGCGGCAGCAGCGCCATGTGCTGGCGCAGCAGCGCGGTGCGAGAGCATAGGAAGCGGTGCTCTGCGCGCAGCAAGCAGAGGAGCACCTCGAGGACATCGACCTGCGAACGTGCGCGCTTCGCGGCTGGATCCTCGGCGGACGCGCCCGCGCCCACGCTCGCCGCGCTCGCGCCCTGCGTGGCGCGCACGAGCCCTCGCGCGAGGGCGCGCGCCACCACCTCGGGCGTGGCGGCCTCGCGGGCGAGGGTCGCCTGTACATGCAGCTCGATCAACGCGGACGCGCGCCGCGCCACGCCAGCCTCGAGGGCCGCTAGGCGCGCGTTCGCCCGCTCGTACAAGATGCGATCTCCGCCCGAGGAGAGTACCACAGGCGTGCCCACTCCCAGCAAATGCGGCGCCGAGAGCGCCCTCAACTCGGACGGCGCCGTTCCGGGCGGCGCAGCTCCACCCGCTACGCCAGCTTTGCTCTCGTCGCCAGCCGTTTCAACGGCGCTCGCGACGGCGCCCGCTGACCCTCGCTGATGCAGGCTGCGCGCGGTCAGATTTGGCGACGGCAAGTCGTTGTTGGTCTCGAACTCGAGGTCATCCCACTCGACGCTCGCTGCGAGCGCATCCGCCGACGGCCCGTCGCCCTCGAAGCCCTCGAAGCGCACCCCAACGCCAATCGGGGCGCCGCGCAGCGCGAGCGGCGATGCCTGAGCGGCGGCAGCCTGCAGGATCGCCTCGTCAATGGCCGCGTGACGCACGCACGCCTCGCCAAAGTTGAGGTGATGCAGGATGCGCATGCGCAGCGCGCGCATCTCGAGCAGTCTGAGCTGCCACAGGCGGCCCAGCGCCTGAGCCGCAGCGGACGAGGCGGCCGCGGCCGGCGCACCCGCCGTCGAGTTGTGGGCACTGGCGCCGTCCGAGCCGCCCGCGCGCCCTGCCACCGCCTCACTCTCACCCTCGTCCTCGGCCGTGCCGTCACCGCGCCTAAACGAGCGCTCGCCCTCGGCACCCTCATCGTCAGGCGCCGCAGCTGACGTGAACTGAAGCGCCGTCGTGAGCATCTCTGTGACCGTATCGAGCCTCGCGCCGGCGCCACCGTCCACATGCGCCGACGGCGGGCCCGCGCCTGCGGCGGCCGCCTCGGCCACGGCCGCGGCTACGGCTTTGGCGCGTGGCGCGACCACAGTGCGCCGTGCGACCACCGCGGCAACGGGCGGCGCGTCACGGAAGGCGTAACCGTGCGCGCGTGGTGGCGAGCGCGGCCGGTGTGGGTGCTTCGGGGCCGAGGGCATCTCTGACGAAACTCCCGCCCAAGTCGACGCGAGGACCGCCTCTCGCACATGTAACGGCGATGGCTCGATCCATCCAAATGGCATGCCTGAGCTGCTCGCCGCCGCCTCCATCGCCACTGCGACCGCGGCGTCGGCCGCGTCGGCGGCGGCGGTGGTGCTGGCAGGCGGTCGGGATGGCGAGGCGCCCGTGGCCGAGGCGCCCGCCCGCCCACGCGACGGCGAGCCATACGCACTCGCGCCCGCGTCGGCCGGGTCGCGGCCCGCAGCGGCGAGCTGCTTGGCAATGGCCTCGTCGGCCTTGCGCTTCGCCTCCTTCGCCTCCCGCGCGGCCTCTACTCGAAGGTCGCTCTCGGCGGCCGCCTCAGCCGCGCCGATCGTCCGGAGCAGTGCTTGCAGTCGTCTCGCCGCGACCTCCGCCGTCGGCTCACGCAAGCACCCGAGCAGCACGCCAAGCAAAGCGCCCGCGGGCGGCTGCTGTGCCAGCCAGGCTTGCTGCGTCAGCTGGTCCTCCTCGGGCGCGGCAGATTGACGAACCAACCGGAGGTATCCCGACGAGCGCAGCACCTGCCGCGACGATGACGACGCACAGGCGGTGGGCGCACCGGGGTGAGCGCTTACGCCGCCAGGTAGGATGGAGCTGCCGAGGCCGGCGGCCGCGCCCCCACCGGCGCCGGTGTCGGCCTGGGTGGCGAGCAGGTTCCATTCGACCACATTGCGCGGGAGCTTGGGCCGCATATTGGGCGATTGATCGAGCTTCCCCTCGGGCTCCACCCTAGACGCGCCCGCCGACGCGTCACCGTCCCTGCCCAAGGGAGCCGCACCCAACGCTGCCGCCGCCTCCTCCGCCGAAGCTGTTGGTCGGTGTTTTCTAGGCGTCGCACCCAACGCTGCCGCCGCCTCCTCCGCCGAAGCTGTTGGTCGGTGTTTTCTAGGCGTCGCACCCAACGCTGCCGCCGCCTCCTCCGCCGAAGCTGTTGGTCGGTGTTTTCTAGGCGTCGCACCCAACGCTGCCGCCGCCTCCTCCGCCGAAGCTGTGGGTCGGTGTTTTCTAGGCGTCGCACCCAACGCTGCCGCCGCCTCCTCCGCCGAAGGTCGGAGTTTTCGAGCCCGATCGTCGATAGGGCGGCGTCTCTTTGCTGCCACAGTCGCTGCCTCGCTCGACCGATCTGTCGACGCCCATCCAGAAGCGACGTCCATTGCGGCCTGTGCCGCCGACAGCTCGGCGGCCGCGGCCGCTTCAGCCTTCGGGCGCACGGCGCGGAGCAGAGCGCGCGCTAGAATCTTCGAGGTCGGGTTTCCGTTCGGATCGTCGAGCAGCACCAAGTAGGATGCCACACCCTCGAGGTTGATGATCGTGCCCAGCTGCGCCGGCGGGCCGGCCGCCGCCGCCGCTGCTGCTGCTGCATCGCCGTCGCTGCCTTCCTCTGTGGTGGGTGCCGTGATGACGAACACGTCGTCACCAACGGCGAGCGCACACGTGAAGGCAGATTGATCGAGCTCAGCTTGGCGCCGACGGGCGAGGTCCAGGCGCGCACGCGCGACGCCGAGCTCACGCCGCGCCGCTTCCGCCGCCGTCGCCGCCTCTGCATCACGTGCCGCAGCCGCTGCGCGCGAAAGGTCCGCTGCCGTTGGGCCGCTGAGCACGAAGGCCATCGCCTCGGTCTGGGACGCATGCAACCGATCGACCTCGGCGGGAGTCATGTGCGCATGCCGCCGAGGCGAGGCGTGCGAGCCACGGCTCGTGCCGTGGCTCTCGTCGGAGGAGCCAGGATTCTGGCTCGTGGAGCTCGACCCGAGATTCGTGGAGCTCAACCCGAGCTGGCTGCTGACGCCGCCGCCCACGGGCTCTGCGACACTGCTGAAGCCACCGCTCGAGAACTCGCTGGCGCCGCCTCGGCCGCCGCTACCGCGCAGGGCCGTGGTGGCGGCGCTGAGCAGGTCGCGCATCTCCACCTCGCTCCGGCGCAGCGCCGGCAGCGGCGACGGCTCGAGCGCCTCATACACGCTCACGGAGCACGGTGCAATCCAGGAGGCCTCATGAAACAACGCCCGACCGTGGGACGCGTGTGCGCCGCTCACGCCGCTCAGATAGGTGTGGAGTGGCGCGAGGTGGCGGCGCAAGTGCATGCGCCTCGCGAGCAGCGCCTCCACCTCGGCGGGCAGCGGCGGCGCCGCGGGCGCTGCCGCCACCTCGCCGCCGCCGAGCGCCGCGACGTCCTCGGCAGCAACGCCTGCGGGCGGCGGCAGCGCGCCGAGCGAGGGCATCGCTCCGAGCGCCGCGTCGAGCTGCTGCAACTCGGCGGTAACGTCGGCGCCTCTCGCGCGCTCGCGCAAGCACTGCACGCGCCGGCGCACGAGCTTGTGGAAGGCGTCGCGCCGGCCCTCGACGACGGCTGCGAAGCACCGCTGCTGATAGGCGCTCTCCGCCTTTGCGGCACTTTCTGAGGAGGTCAGCGCCTTGGCCGCTTCAGCATCGAGCGGCGGCATGCCAGCCGCCTCGTCCACGAGCGGCACCACCGGCACGGTGAGTGCCGAGAGCAGGCCGGTGCTCGCGCCGAGCACCACCACTGGCTCGGCCTCCGCGGCGCTGCCTGGCGCGCCGCGCTGCAGCGTCTCTGTCTGTGCCCGCAGCCCGAGGAGCGTGCTGCGCAGCAGCTCGGCCGTCTCCTCGCTCGCGCGCTCGGCTGGATCGCTCGCAAAGGGTAGGCACAAGGCTCCTAGCATGTCGTCCGACGTGGGCGTTTGCGACCAGTCACCAGTGAACGTCACGATGGAGCTCAGCGGTTACTGCGTCTTCTTTTGGTTCACGTGCTCACTCCTTCTGTGCTTCGCGTGAACGCACCCTCTCCGCCCCACCTGTTTCTCGGGCGCGGTGATTTCTGGTGCCAAGGTAAGTCCACGCGGCGCGGCGGGCACGATCGATGGCCGCGCCAGCGCTCGGATCCTCGTCGGCGGCGGGCCGCTCCGACGACGTGTCGGGCTGGCGACCGTCCGCCATGAGCGCGCTGCGCTTCGACCAGCTCGGCGGCTATGAGCCGCGGCGGCTCAATATCGTCTGGCTTGAGAACACACTCGACTGTCGCACGTGGACGTACTATTGCGACCTCAAGGACGCAATGGCACGGCTACATCAAATGTGCGTGCCGCACCACTCGGTCACGTGCGTCGAGGGCCGCGGGCGCGCGCCCGGCTTCGAGCCGCAGGTGGTGGTCGCCGGCCCGCGCTACATGTCCAACGTTGCACACACAGACGAGACGCTCGGCTTCGACCGCTCGCGCTTCGCGCACCTGCCGCTCGCTGTCGTGCAGAACAAGATGTACGCGGCGACGGCGCGCGAGATTGTCGGCGATGCGAGCGCAAAGCTGCGCTGGGCGCGCGCTGCGGGCGCCATCGTCGGTTTTACGTGGCTCAAGCTCGCCGACAACTTCACGCAGGAGTCGGGCGTGCCGCACTACCGGCTGCCATTTGGCGTAGACGCCGCGCTCTACGGCAAGCATGCGGGCACGCTCGACGCCGGCGCGCCGCAGCGCTTCGACGTGGGCTTCACGGGCGCGAGCAACCACAAGTACCCACTGCGCGAGGCAATCCTCGCGCTCGTGCGCTCGATGAACGTGAGCTCCTACCTGGGCACGTGGCAGCAGACGTCGATGCGCGTGGGCACCAACAACTCGTGGAAGGCGCTCGATCGCGACGGCTACGTGCGTCAGCTCAGCCTCAGCAAGATGTGGGTGAGCACCACCGGCCCGAGCGACATCGTGGGCACGCGCTACTTTGAGGTGCTGGCGAGCGGCACGACGCTGCTGCTATGCAACCGCAACCCGGGCGCGTACGATGAGCTCTTCGAGGACGGTGTGCATGCCGTCGTCTTCGACGGCATGGACGACCTGCGCGCCAAGATTCTCAAGTACCTGCATGATGAGCCCGCGCGCCGGCGCATCGTGCGCGCCGCGGCCGCACTCGCGCAGCGCGTGCACACGTGGGACGCGCGCGCGCGCTTCATCACGAAGGCGATCGAGCTGCACGTCGCGCAGCACGAGCGCGAGCGGCCATACCAGCCTTACTTTGTGCCGCAGCCGCCGCCAGCCGCTGCCGAGCCTTTTATCGGGTGCCTCGATACGCGAACCCACGCGAGAGCCTTCGAGGAGGTGCCGGCGAAGCGCCCGCTCCGCCGCTTCACCGTCGCCGCATGCGCGGTCGCCTGCCGTACGCGCAGCGCCGCCTACTTTGCGATGCAATGCGGCGGCTTCTGCAGCGGCAACGGGCACCGGCTCGGAAAGTGCTTGTGCAGCCGGGCGGCGCAGACACGCGCGCTCAACGCCCTTGCCAGCGACGGGGGCGCCGGCGGCCCGCGCTCGCATCGGCCGCGCTCTGACTGCGCGTCGACGTGCAGCCTGCAGGACGCTCGACCGTGCGGTGGCTTCGACGCGATGGCGTTCTTTGCCATGGTAGGCACTGGCACTGCGGTGACGAACAACGCCACGGCTGCCGCCGAACCCGCCTCGATGATGACAGCACGCGCGGCGCGTGCGATGCGAGCGAGTGGACGGAGGCGGAGGCAACGAGGCACGGTGGTGGAGAGAGCACAGAGGTGGAATCTGACGGAGTTGTACGCCGCGGCCGCAGCGGGTGCCACGCTGTGATGACATCAGTGAACCGTTCACACATCGTATGTATATACACCAGAGGAAACTCATGCGCGCCATGAGCTGTTTGAATTTTTACAAAGAAATAACAGTACTCATACGCGGCTGTATTGACCGGCGGTGCACACGTTTCGTCCGCGGGTCATCAGGATCTTGAGTCATCGGCATCGACTCGGTGTGAAGTACGTCATAGCTTGAACAACAAGTCGATGGCCTCATAGATGTCACCTCTCGCGTTCTCGAGAGCCCACCGAGATTCCGCATGTGAGAAGCCCATGGCACGCATGTGGGCGAGCTGTGCCGACAAAGCGGCGTCGATGACGATCGGGTCAACGGCAGATCCTGCCTGAGGTTGCGCCGATGCGCTCAAGGCGGCAGCGGCGGTGGCAGCGGCAGCTGGAGGGACGGTTGGATGCTGGTGCGGCGGCGCAGCGGCTGGTTGCAGTGAAGGTGGAGCTGGTGGACTCGACCGAAACTCATCCGGGAACGGACACCGTGGAGCGTAGTGACTGTTGAGTTGGCCACATCGACTACAGGAGTACTCCTTCTTGCGCTTCGATGGCAAGAACAGAGCACGAGGCTGGAACGTGCCATGGGTCAGGACCGCCCCTTGTGGCATTGGCATGCGCTGTGGGCCCGCATGGGTGCTCGAGCTGCCTGTGTCGCATCCTGTGCTTGGGCCGGGGCTGCGGCTGGAGCCAGTGTGAGGAAGAGTGCCCGCACCGCTTGGGCTCGCCTCGCTTAGCCCTGCACCACCTACGCCCGCCCCGCTTGGGCCTGCATGCTGCTGCTCGTCGTACAGGCGCCAAGCAGCTGGAAGAGAAATGGCCTTGCGCCCATCGGGTGAGCGATAGCCTTTCAGTTTGCCGAAATCCATCACCTTAGTCCAGCCAGGTGGTGGCTTGGTACGCACCGCCATGTCCCCGGCAGCTGGCTCTGTGGACTTTGTCGCACCGCTTGGGCTCGCCTCGCTTAGCCCTGGACCACCTACGCCCGCACCGCTTGGGCTCGCACCGATTAGCCCTGGACCACCTACGCCCGCACCGCTTGGGCATGCACCGCTTGGGTGCGGGGGCGAGGGCGGTTGGACGAGGCACAATGCCCCGATGGAAATGGCTGGGGCTTCGCCCTGCTGAATAGCCGGCGCGCCAGCAGCAGCGGCAGATGAAGAGGGTTGGCCTTGCCGTGCAGCGTGCTTGTTGAATAGGCACACCGCCTCTACCAGATCGCCACGAGCCTGGCGCAGCAGCTCGCAAGCTCTTGCTGCATCGATCCGCCGACCGGAGTTGACGAGAAACTGCAACAGCCGCGCGATGTTCTCATCTGAGGGCTCTGCATCCGTAGCAGGTAGAGGTTCTGGGTGCGACGAGGGCGGTTGGGCATCTGCAGGCCGCGAGGGCACGAGGGGCGGCAACAACGAAAGGCCCATTGAGTACACTTGCGATGGCATCGACGAATCGTCTTCCTCATCCATGGACTCTTCCTGCCCACTCCCCTCCGCGGACTGCGGTTCAGTTGACAGCTGCAGGCCGCCATAGTCGCCAACGCTGTCGAAGAGACTGTTGACTTGGCCTCCGATGCCATAGCTACTGCTCGCTTGCTGGCTGCCATAACGGGCAGGCTCGTCCTTCTCTGAGGGGCTGTCATCAATCGTTGCCGCGTCCATCGCGTGCAATATTGATTCGGAGTGGCAATCGTTCATTTGCTCTTCCCCGGCAGCCGCTCCCGCTGCTTGCCCCGCTTCCGCTGCCGTCGCAGCCGGGTCATTTGATGCCGCTGTGTTGGTCTCATCTGATCCTGCAGGAAGAGGTACCGTCGGCATGGCAGCCGCCGAGCATGCGCCTTGAAGATTCTGGATACGAGGCTGATCGCAATTGGCGCAGGATGGGGCATCCGCCTGATTGAAGAAGTCCCCGCAGGACGTGCAGGACGTGCACAGCCAATAGTCCGGAGTTTGGAGCGCCGCTAGCGAAACCACCTGCGATGCAAGATGCCTCTCAAGGGTTGCTCTAGACGTCAAAGGTGGCCCTGCAGATGGCCAGCCGAGCGCTGATGGTCCAGGGCCGACGGCTCGAGTGACCTCGAGGAGACGCTCCTCGGAGTACGAGTCGTCTTGTGTGTTGCCCTCATCGAGTTGAGTTCCTCCCCCGGATTGAGCCATCTCATCGTCTTCGCTGATCATCTCCTCGTCTTCATTGGTCATCTCGTCGTCCTCTTGAAATAAAGGTGCTTCACCGCCTGGGCCACCACCGCCACCGGCACCACCGCTGCTGCCCCCTCCACCACCGGTGCTGCCCCCTCCACCATCGCTGCTGCCCCCTCCACCGCTACCGCCGCCTCCACCTCCACCGCCGCCTGCGCCGCCACTGCCACCGCCACCGCCACCGCCACCGCCACCGCCACCCCAGTCGCTTCCGGCTCCACCGCCACCTCCATCATCGTCAACATCAGGACGCATCGACGGCTCCTCGTTCTCCTCTTGAGCCAGCTCCTCGACCTCTTCGCCAGAAAGGTAGTCGTCTGGATAGTCGTCTGGGTCCAAACTCGCGTGAGCAAACGAGCCGCTGGCTACTTGTTGCGAAGACATGGCTAACTGCAACGAGGGCTGGCGCAAGAGCATCCACCCTCTCGCCTGGGGCGTTCGGGCCTGTGCCTCGGACGGGCTGACCTCGGAGATGCCAGAGATTTGCGATTCTTGCGAAGCAGAGGTGTACCAACTAGGCTTGCCGATGGTCGAGCCGAACGGAATGCTCATATCCATGCAGTCCTCTTGCGTCTCTGCCGCGTTGCTCAGGCCCACCATGGCATTCCCCGACAGGGGCTCCGCCGCAACGGATGCCCCAATGTCATTCGATGATGATCGACTTGGTGAGCCAGCGGCCTCTCGCGAGAGCCTTTTAGGCGATGGCATATCACAATCCATGCATTCCGAAGATGAGAGTGATGGCGGCGGCGCTGGTGCCGTGAGCGGCAGCAGCGGTCGCATCTGCGACCGTGGCGTCGGTCCGTGGGCGTCGGCGGCCTTCTGGATCTCCTCATCCTCTGCGTAGTGAAGGGGCAACCACCCGCCCCTGTCCTTCGCCATGGCGGCCTCCGGGTTCGCCGCGAGGAGCGCCTGCACCACCGCCAATGAGCGGTTACGACGAACGGCGCAGTGAAGGGGCGTGTACCCGTTCTTGTTCGTCGCCGAGGCGGCCTCCGGGTACGCCGCGAGGAGCGCCTGCACCACCGCCACCGATGAGCTGTTCCAAGCGGCCTCGTGAAGGGGCGTGGCCTCGCCCCAACCACCCCTCGCTCTGGCTGATTCTGGCGTGATCAGCGGTAGGACCTCGGCGTCGGGCCGTTCGTACGTGCTACCATCAAAAAGGCTCATCCGCTCGCCTGGTCGATTGCGTGCGGAGGGCGCGGACTCCTTCGCCGCAGAGCGCGTGCTCAAGTTGCAGTGCGCCTTCGCAGCAGCGTCTTCTGCTAGCTGCGCAGCAAAGGCCATCGGTGCTTCGTAAGCCATCGCCTGTTCTATGGGTGCCGCCATGCCTTCAGTGTCCATGTCCGCATCCAACCCCGGCGCAAGTTTTGCCTGCCCAGACGTCCGCGGCGCGTCGAGCTTGATACAGCCTGCAAGCGTCCGTTGCGTGCAGTAGTCGACGATGTTGCGCAGGAGCTCATAGCCCGCCTGCTGCTCGGCCGTCTCGCACACGGCGATGTCAGGCTCCACCAGCTTTGGGTCACAGAGCAACACACACTTCTTCTTAGCGCGCGAGACGGCGGTGTTGAGCCGCTCGCGCACATAGATGAACTCGCGCTCAGTCTCGACGTCCTGAAACCCGCCGTAGCACACCACGACGAGGTCGCGCTCCCGCCCTTGCATCTTCTCGACCGTGTTGACCTCTCGCGCCGCCTCCGGCACGCCCGCCACGGCGAGTGCGTGCAGTACCGCCTGCCGCTGATAGTGATGCGGCGTCACCACGAAGATGCTCCCGTCATCCGCATCCGGATCGCGCCACTTGAGGTACGCCAAGATGAGACGCGCCACAAGAGCTGCCTCCCACTGCACGAACTCGAGCCCCTGGCTCATCGCTTCTGCTGGCCTCTTCAGCTCCAGAAGAACAAAGGTGTTGGCAGGCTGGAGAGCCTCGAGCAGCCACGCGTCGGCCGGCGGAGCTTGGATTGCTCCCCAACCATCCACGAGCTTGAGCTGCGACACGCCGCCGCCGGTGACGCCGCCGGTGACGCCGCCGGTGACGCTGTGACATCGGCAGCCCCGGCGATGGCATGCTTGGTACCCAGTGTACTGGAGCACCTTCTCGGTGAAAAGGGCGAGGTTGTCGGTCATACGGTGGTTCTCTTTGAGTGTGAGGCTGACGGCGCGCGGGTACTCGGCTGTCACCGCGGCTCCTCCGCGGTTCGTCGCCGCCACGCATAGCCAGCTCAGCAGCGACCAATGCGGCGGAGGCGTGCCCTCGACAACGTGCGCGTCGGCCGGGTACACGTTCTTGAGGATCGTGCCCATCTGGCGAGGGTCGCCGACCACGACCAGTCGCCCCGTGCACGTCCCAGCTGCCGCTCCCGCGGGTTTGTGGCCCTCGAGCAGGCACAACGCCGGTAGCAGGTGAGCGAGGGGCATTTGCGACGCCTCGTCCACCACGAGCACGTCACAGAAGCCCACATGGTCCGCCTGGTGCAGCTCGTGCATCTTGTAAACGGTGGCGCCGAGCACATATCGCTCGGCGCTCAGGCGCAGCTTTGGAGCTTTCCCCGACGCATTCCGAGGAGCATCCCTCTGCGATGCATCCCAATCGAACTTAGCTTGCTCCTCGTACTCTCGCCACAGCTGCAGATCCTTGAGTGCCTTCACCTGAAGCGTCGCGTCCATGGGCTTCACGAAGACCGTGCCGCCTCCCTCCTCGATCATTTCTACGCGATATACGAAGACCGTGCCGCCTCCCTCCTCGATCATTTCTACGCGATATTGTCCGCCTGCCGGATGGGCCTTCTCCTGGACGATGGCACCCACGGACACTTGCCTCAGTTCCCCTACCGTTGCGACCTTGCACACGCGCGGCCGCTTCTCAGCACTGCCCTGCCACCCCGCCTTGAGCTTAGAAGCGATGCTCGCCAGCAGGTGGTTGAGTGCCTCGTTAGTAAAGGCGGTCACGAGTACGCGCATGCGGCGGTTGGCGGCATCTGCCTCGAGCAGCAGCCGACTGATCATGGTGGCCAGAAAGTAGCTCTTGCCCGAGCCTGGCGGCCCCCACACGATCGTGAGCCCATTACGACGCACGTGTGCATCAACAACCTCCTGCGATTCGGTCATCGGGCACCGGTTGCGCATCGCCTGCTCGGCCGGCGCCAATTGCGCGCCGGGCCCGAGCTGTCCAAAGCTCGGAGTGTCGCACAACAGCCGCCGTGCGAGTGTGGGTGGCTGCTGCCTCGCGCGCGCGCGCTCGTCGTACTCGCTCTCCGTGCGAAGCCGCGAGATGATCCGGTTCGTGTTGACGTCGACGTAGCGCCGCTGCAGCACGTACTCATGGCCCACCACGAGCTCGCACTCGTTCGCCTTGGTGGGGCTGTAGCGTGTTACGTCCACCTTCAAGGTGAGGACCTTTCTCGGCGTGGCCGTGCTCGACACGACGCTGCTCTCAATCTCGGCGAGGGTGAGGTGCAAGCTCTTCATCAGCTGCTTGGCCTGCTCTTTGAACTTACTGCGCAGCGGCCACATCTCCTGATGCAGCCGCACCTCGTGGCCCTTGTCGTTGGTTCCTAGCGCAGCCATGTCCTGGAATCGCATGACGTCTCTCATGCCAGCGTCAGTCTTGGGGCAGAGGAGCCACGCGCTCCCCATCGTGCGCGTGTCGAGCTCCGTCGGCTCCACACCCACAATCTCCATCGTGAGCAGGTGCGTCGCGTAGGCCCCTTCTTTCTCAATCTTGAGCAGCCGAAGCAGCCGCGTGCTTCCCTTGGGTTCCGCCTGCCGCGCCTCCAGCGGCACGGCGCGTAGCTCGACCATCTCACGGTGCTGCGTGTGCGCTTCGAGGCAAGTGATGAAGGCGAGCTTCGAGAGGTGCGACGGCATGCGCAGCACGCACTGGTGGCATGAGCAGGTGCGCGCCACACACCTCTCGAGTCCGAGAAGCGGCGGCGCCTCGTTTGGCAGCAGTTGTTCGGCGCTCAGGCCGCGAGCGCCCTTCGAGCATAGCTTCACGAGGTGCGATCGGAGATCCTTGGTGGCACTCACACGCCGCTCGAGTGCCTTCTGCACCTCGGCAGTGCCGAGCACGTACGGGTGGCGCCACATCATGTAGATCGTATCCGCGAGTGGCGTCTCGTCCAGTTGGCGCCATCGATCCCATTGCGCACTAAGGAGGCTCGAACACACGTCGTCGAACACATCGGCGCTGGTGCGTGGCATCGAGAGCATTGCCCTCGCCTCCTCGGCGAGAACCACGCAATGGCTCGGAACGACGGGGGAAGACCGGGCCACGGGCATGGTCTGCTGCGGCACTTGCACGAGCTCCGGCACCGTCATCAGCGTCAGAAGGCACTCGAGGCACCGGCGCGCATGCAGCCCAACGGCCGTGAGGCCCAACGGCCTTGATGCTTGCTGCCCAACGGCTGCCTCCACCGCGGAGCTGGCGTGCATTGCTCCCGCCATCAGAAGACGCAGCAGCGTGGTGTGCTCGTGCTTCTCAGCCATGTAGAGCGCGACGCCGTTGCCGATCGAGCGCGCGGCGTCGAGCTTCGCCTTGAGAGCGGTCACGAATTTGTGCTCGAAGGCGGTGTATTCAGCCTTGGGCAGATCGATCGTGCGCAGGACGTCCCAATCACGGTCTGTACTGCCCATCCTGGGGGGCTCGAGCTCCAGGGCCCACGCGTATGGCTGCTGCACGTAAGGGTCGTTGAGCAGGCACAGGAAGAGCTTGGTGTGCGGCTTGCCCAGCGGCTCGTTGGGCAATGTGAGGCTCGACCGGCCGTTGTGGTGAGAGGTGCCGTTCAAACGCAGCGCCGCAAGTACTGGGCTGGCTGCTGGCGGATCGATGCTCGGCAGATGTTGGGGCCGATGCTCGGCATCGTAGCGCACAAGCAGCCGTGTGGCAAAGAGCCGTCGCACATTCTCATCGGGCTGCGGGCTGATGATTGTCGCTTTCTCGAGCTGCGAGAGAGAGAAGGGTCTCGTCTCGCCGCTGATCGTCTTGCCTATGAGCCGGCAGCCCGTCTCGAGTAGCTCATGTACGGCGGCAGCGGGCCAACCAGCAAGCAGCTGCCTCACATCGCCCTGCAGCTCTGTCGGATCCGAAACGATGGCGCCGCGGCAGCTGAAGCAGCGCGGGCCGAGCGTGCAAGCATATGTGTCGACTGTGACACCACCGTGGAGGAGCTGCGGCATCTCAACGCCCCAAAAGCGTCGTAGCATGCGTCGCAGCACGTCCAATCCAAACGGGACGGGAGCACGCTTGCCGTAGAGCCACACGCCACCGACGTCACTAAGCACCATCTCCTGCGCCATGGGTCTATCCGGCGGCCCGCCCCAGAGGCACTCGCGCAGCGCCGACAGCAGGAGGTGATAGATGGTGACTTGCACCTTGGCACCGAGCTTCACCTTGTCGGTGGCCTTGGCATCGATGACGGTGCATTGGTATCGCTTTGGCACCGTCGCGCCACTCGCAGCATCCACATCTTCGCCTGTGACAGCGTCGGCACTGCCCGCGGGCGCGTTCGTGGGTGTGAAGTCCAGAGGCATCAAGAGGAGAAAGTCGACGTATCCCCGGCCGAGGGTCACCGCCTCGGGAGGCATGCGTCCCTCTTCGAGCAACGCCTGCCAGAACCGTACGCGCGGGCACTCGCCCGCCGCCGTGCAAGGCCCATCAAGCAGGCTGCACCGCCGCCGAGGCTCCGCGTGGGAGCACTCGGGGAGCCTCAGCTCAAGCTGGGTCAGCATGCAAGGCACGCGGTAAGTAGCTCGCAGCGCTTCGAGGGATACCTCTTTGTACGTGGACCGCAGCCTGCATCTCGCCGCATCCGAGGCGGAGTGCTCATCAGAGTGCTCATCGGCCTCGGCGAGGCCAATGAGGCAGGCGGAGCAGCCGCATCGGCGCTTGGCGCGCTGCCCGAGGTCGATGAGCACTCCCACCTTGCCACTGGCCGGTTGCCCTGCGTATTTCGCGTCCCACTCCCGCTCACTCACGAAGCGGACGCTCTCGCCTGTTGTGATGGCGGCGGCGGCAGCGGCGGCGGCGGCAGCGGGCTCGACGGCGGAGTGGGTGTCCCATCCAGCTGGTAAGCCATCGTGTGCAAGCCGCTCGATCAGCTCCGCCTCGAAGTTCACTCCGCGCGTCGTGTGCGCCCGCCGCACCGTATCGATCAGGCTGTGCACGTCAACCTCACGTCGGCCAACGCAGCGCGAGCTGCGCACGAGGGCTCGCGAGCATCGCTGGGAGAAATAGCCGCCGAGCATCGAGGCTGACACAGAGAAGGACTTGCCGACATGCGCCTCGGCCGCGTCCAGCACCCCAGAGACGTTAAACTCGTGATTGTAGATGTGACGGGCGACTTCGCACAGCACGGCAGCTTTTCGGTCCAGCGTGGCGGCGGCAGCGGCGTCGGTCGTCAGGCTATCGCCGCAGACGGGGCAGGCAAGTCCTGGGCCGTCGACGATGAGGTGTGCTGCGTACTCGAGCACTAGCCTCTGCAGCACAGGCTGAACCTTGAGCTCTTGTAGAAAATAAATTGAGTCACGGTGCTCAGGCACAAGAAGGCCCTCCCTCGTGATGCCAGTCTTTTTGCAGAACCTGTCGAGGGCACCAAGGCGGTTGAGTGTGTCGTCGAGGCGAACAGCTGCGTCTCCCATCGCGATGAAGGTGGGACGCTCGCCTTCTTTGAAGCTTGGGACGCGCAAGCAGCGCTTGTGTTCAACACAACGCGGCGCGCGCGCGCCCGGACCTCCACAGGGTGCCGTGTTGGTTGGCCGGGTGACCGAGACAACCGTGCTAAGTGCCCAGGCCTTGATCTCCCCCGAAAGTTAGAAAAGTTTGCTTTTGGTGACCGGACCATACCTATACACGCACGCACCCTAGGTTCTGACGTACATCCCCAACGGATGGACGTGTACTACGGTACGGTATGGTCTGCAGTGGTGCACACTAACTA
>Ga0210247_100780_pt1 | contig 28650 bp, 25 predicted proteins | sample ChrtobMetP3_16mM_FD_155449 | JGI IMG/M metagenome (GOLD analysis project Ga0210247, IMG submission 155449) | Chrysochromulina tobin associated microbial communities from unialgal haptophyte culture, Seattle, Washington, United States - P3_16mM | ecosystem: Host-associated > Algae > Haptophytes >... | reverse complement strand
TGTGGGGAGATGATTGCATACAATCAGCATGCAATCAGCCTGCAATCAGCCGTCGCAGCTGACGAGCCTCCTGTGGGGAGATGCCGTGTGGGGAGAGGCCGTGTGGGGAGAGGCCGTGTGGGGAGATGCCGAGTGGGGAGATGCCGTGTGGGGAGATGCCGTGTGGGGAGAGGCCGTGTGGGGAGATGCCGTGTGGGGAGATGCCGTGTGGGGAGAGATCAGCAGTGGGGAGATACCTCAGACGAGATGCCGGCGTCGACTGCAAGGGAGCTGAGCAGTTCTGACCAGCCCGGGATGTCGTTCTCTTTCGAGGCGCCCGAGCCTAAGAATAGAACGAGCTGCCCAAAGAAGGAGGCGTGGGGATGACGAAGGTCATTGGATGACGAAGCTCATCAGGGGAGCACACGAACCAGAGTCACTCAGAGGCACTCGGATGCAATCAGGGGGCACTCAGACGCACTCAGACGCACTCAGGCGCACTCAGACGCACTCGGGCGCACTCGGAGGCACTCGGACGCACTCAGAGGCACTCAGAGGCAACAGTCACCTGCCCCGAGCGAGCGAGCGCCGCCAGTCGATCAGCCGATCGTAGCAGCCGCGTGCCGAGGATCGCCCAACACGGCGCCCGACTGGCGTCACGCGCGAGGGAGCGGCGCACGGCTTGGGCGGCAGAGAGGACCCGGCGTGTGCTCGTCACGAGCACCACGTCCGCCGCGTGCGACGCCACAAACTCCGACAGCATCCGAACGAGCGCCGCGAGCAGGAAGCCCGTCTTTGGCTTCGCACCCGACGATCCCGTGCCGAGCACAGGAAGGGCGAGGAGAGGGAGATCACGCGCGCAAATGGTGGCTGCGGGGCACTCGGAGCTCTTGCGCTGCTGCACACGCGCGTACGCCTCGAGCAGGTACTGCTCCGCCGCGCTCACAAACCACTCCACTGGCGGCTCGCTCTCGTCGGCCAGCCACACCCACGAAAGCCAGATCTCGGGCTCACTCGGCGCGGTGCCGGGCAGCGGCTGCACGCGGCGCTCGGGCGTGAAGCTATCGAAGGCCACGCCGCCCGCGCCCTTGGGCGGCCCGTTCGGAAACCACTTGCCATCGCTCACGTTCCGCGTCGGGAAGAGCACCGCGTCCGCCCGGATCCTCCGCACGTCGCCCTGCACGACGAAGAGGTGGCCGCTGAGCTTTGACGCGCCGTCGACGCCCTCGCCGGCCACGCTCGCCTGCGGCTTGCTCGACCTAGGTGAAGATCGGCGAAGCACGATCGGCAAGGGCAGCAACGCGCAGCAGCATACCCACGTGAGCCCCGCTGCCATCGTCCAAGGGGCTGGACCCTTGCATCGACCGCGGCGTTCGGCTTTTAGAGTGTGAAACAAAATTGGCTGTGAAACTCCCAGAACTCCGATCTGATTTTTGTCATTCGTGGTCACCCCCACGCGCTCACCACTCCACCGTCTCAACGTACGGTTCCGATCGAGAAAAGCCTCCTGCGTGTAAGAAGAGTGCAAGAGTCCAAGAGCCAAGAGGAAGAGCGAGTCTCTCTGCCAGTGTGCAGTCTCAGTCTAACGCTCTCAGAACTGTGTTCTGTGATGCATGCTGTGATGGTGTGTGTACCGTTAAAACGAAAAGTTACACACACCATGACATCGGAGAGCGGTAGATACTCAAGCGTATTGTGGTTCAAATCAGCGCAAACAGTTCAGCCATCAGGGCCTTCGCGCCCTTCGAGTTGTTCATTTTAGTGGCAAGCGCCGCGGCGCTGTTCGACTGGGGGCGCGCAGCGCTGCGGCGTGCGGTTCGACAGTGCAGGCGGCGCGGCAACGGGGGGGCTCAAATTGGAAACTGCGCAAGATCAATCCTCCGTGCAATCGCCAATGTGATCATCCGGCGCCCGCAACGGCGCGTGCTGTGTGACGTACTGCCCCAAGTAGCTGTGGCGGCGACGGGCAAGAGAGCTTCCTAATCAGGACCAGAGAGAGCTTCTGCGCCGCGCGCGCCTAAGCTTGGAAAGAGGCCAGCGATACCGCCTCCGCTTTGGCCCATTCCTTCTTCATGTGGCTTACGTCGTCCTGCACGAGCGCGAGCTCGCGTCGGAGATCGGCGACTCCCTTGCCCAGCGTGTCGATGCTCGCGAGCTTGCCAAGGACCTCATCCATCTTGCTCATGAACTGCAAGCTCGCCTTCGCGGCGGCGCCCGAGTCCACGGAGGATGCTACCGGTACGGGCTTGGGCGAAGTCATGAGGCCAGCTGACGTAGGAGTCCGAACAAGGGACGGCTTTGGCGGCGGCGAGCTCATCGGCGGCTGAGATATCTTCCCTGGGATCTCCGGGGGCGCAAACTCGTTGCCCGCGTGGCTAGAGGCCCCAACCTCCTCTGGTGCGTCCTCCTGCGGACTTCCCGAAAAGGAATCGAGAAGGACGGCGACCACCACGTTGACCAACACCATTTGCATCAGAATGACGAAGGTGATGAAGAAGATGGCGGCGGTGAGTCCGTGTATCCCGCCAAAGATGACGGGGCGCGCGACGGCCTCCGACCACGACTCGCCCGTCTGCACCTGGAAGAGCGTGTACAGCGCGCGCGAGAAGGTGCCGTAGTACTCAATCCCGTAGACGTAGCCGCGCGGCGTCATGGCGTTGACGTGCTCCATTTCTCCCGACACCTCATTGAACGTTTCGTAGTAGCCGCCCGCGCCAAAGTCGCGGAAGAGCTCGACGGCGAGGATGGCGTAGATGGCGAAGAAGATGAACATCACCACGAAGGCGTAGAAGACGGCCGGGATCGACTTAATCAGCGAGACGATGATCTGGTTGAGCTCCTTGACGCGCTTGAAGAGGCGGAAGACGCGGAAGGCGCGCATGAGCTTGAGCTTGTCAAACGGCGGCCCGAGAACGTTTGCCATCGTCATCACGCCCACCGTCACAATAATCGTATCGAAGATGTTCCAACCAGTGATCCACTCTTTGACAGGCCCGCCGGATGACCACACGTTGGCCCACAGCTCGAAGATGAAGATGATGTTGAAGAAGGTGTCGGCGCCGTGCCAAAATTCGTGGAACTGCAGATTATTGGGATCGGGGTCGATTTCCTTCTCGACGATGTTGATCACGAAGTTGGCGATGATGATGGTCGCAACCGACGCTGCGGTGATTGGGTGGTTGTAGAAGTCGTAGACGGCGTCCTGGAAGGGCAGCTTCTTCGTGGGGCCAAGTACAGACTTCCAGTTCTTCGTCGAAGGTGCCCCACCGTCGTCGGCCAACGCCTTGTAAGACATCCCACCGCTCGGTCCCGGTGCCGCCAAAGCACGCGACCGCCCAAGCACCTCCAGCGTGACCAGGGCGCAGCTCAAAAAGCGTTTTTCGACTTTTGGGAAACAGTGAAGTGAAGTCAAGTCAAGTCAAGTCAAGTCAAATCGAGCAAAGAGTGAATTTTGTAGACCCTCTTGGATCGCAGTCTGGAGTTGAGGTTGGCCAACGGTCACCAACGGTTTGCCATGCCTCAAAACCCCCGCCCAAAATGCGCCACCCGATTCCAAAAATATTGGGATGATTTTGCGGCGTTTGATCGGTCACCTGGTTGTGGCAAGGGACCGAGGCCAAGCATGGCGTCCGTGTCCGCGGCCAGTCGCCCTCCGACGCCGGCGCGGAAAAAGGAAGTGCGCGTGAAAGTGCACGAAGCAGAAAAGCTCTTCCGCAAGTTTGATACCAATGGGAGCGGTGGGATTGGGAGGAGCGAGTTGCGCAAGGCACTCGTCACGATGTTCAACCCCAAGCTCGACTGCTGCGTCAAGATCAGCGACGCAATGCTCGACGAGTTTTTGCCCCCCGGGAGGAAGGTGTTGAAGATGGCCGAATTCTCGGATATTGTCACCCAAGTGGCCCACGACACCCGGACAATTGAAAGCTCCGTGCTCGGCGCGGGGAAGCAGCTGCCATTCCAAGAGGCAGTGCACGACTTCTACAAGCACCCAGTGACCGCCGGGGCGGTCGCGCTCATCATCATGGCAAACTTTGTGATCAACATCGTCGAGAAGGAAATTGATCCTGACGCCAATGACCTGCTCTACCCGGGATTGTGGTACGGCGCCGACACCTTCTTCAACATCATCTTCATCTTCGAGCTGTGGGCCAACGTGTGGGGGTATGGCGGGCCTGTCAAAGAGTGGATCACTGGTTGGAACATCTTCGATACGATTATTGTGGCGGTGGGCGTGGCGACGATGGCAAACGTTCTCGGGCCGCCGTTTGACAAGCTCAAGCTCATGCGCGCCTTCCGCGTCTTCCGCCTCTTCAAGCGCGTCAAGGAGCTCAACCAGATCATCGTGTCGATCCTCAAGTCGATCCCGGCCGTCTCGTACGCCTTCGTGGTGATGTTCATCTTCTTCGCCATCTACGCCATCCTCGCCGTCGAGCTCTTCCGCGGCTTTGGCGCGGGCGGCTCCTACGAAACGTATGATGATGTGTCGGACGACACGTTGGTCATCGACAGCATGACGAAGCGCGGATACATCTACGGGATGGAGTACTACGGCACCTTCTCGCGCGCCATGTACACGCTCTTCCAGGTGCAGACGGGCGAGTCGTGGTCAGAGGCGGTCGCGCGCCCGCTCATCTTTGGCCTGACCTCAACGGGCGGCGGCGACGACCCCATCGTCCTCACGTACTTCTATTCCTTCCGGATCTTGATGAAGGTGGTGATGCTCAACGTGGTGGTGGCCGTGCTGCTCGACAGCTTCGGGGCAGGGGACGGCGAGGATGAGGACGACATGGTGGACGATGTGGTCGACGAGCCGACCGCGCCGTCCGCGGCCGCAATGACCACCGCGCCACCGCCCGCGCCGCCCGCGACGGCGCCAGCGGCCTCCACCGAGCTGCCAGCTGCGATCTCGGCCGATGCGATGACGAAACTTGAGAAGCTGCTCGGCAAGGTCGACGAGCTCGGCTCGCTCGCGAAGATCTTCTCCGAGATGCAAGCCAGTGTCGGCCTGATGAAGAAGGAGGTGGCCCTCATGAAGACGAAACCGCTCATTCCCAGGCCCGAGCCCCAGATGCTCACTCCGAACCCGAAAGCCAGCCTCGACCCCCCCGAAGACATCCAAATCAGGCAAGACCCCGGCGAGGCACCGAGCGCGAACGCCGGCGATGGGAGCGTGCAGTGTTCTCATCGCAGCAGCTCGAGCTCCCAGGACGACGCGTCCAGCGCGGCGCCATCCCCATGGCTTCCCCATCTCGCATCGCCTTCTGGGGTATCGCCCTTGAGCGCACGCTTGAGCGCACGCTTGAGCGAACGCAGCGCGCGTGCGTCGACGCTCTCTTAGTGACACTAGAGTTTGAAGTTCAAACCTCCAAAAGTTATTGACCGGGGGCGACCCCTCTATGTTGAGGCTTGGTTCAACGACGTAATCTCTGGAGCTTGAGATTCTATCGAGGTATCGAACTGTCATCAATCTCCGCGGAACACGCCACTCTTTGCAGTCCATTTGACCGGGCGGTGCGCGATGCGGCGGCCCGCCTCGTGGGCGTGGCTTCTGCTGCTGCTGCTGGCCGTGAAGGCGCACAGCACCCAACTGCGTGCCCTCAAGCTCCGCGGCGGAGCTGCGGCCCTATCTGCAGCCAAACCCGGTCTTCAGCCGAGGCTAAACGTGACCGCGAAGCAGCTCGAGCGCGGCGGGGCCCTCGCTGCCGCCAAACCCTCTCTGCAGCCAAAGACCAATGTGACCGCCGAGGCCGAGGCCGATCTCGCCGCGTTTCTTGCGTTTCGCGCGCGCGTGGCGCGCTTGTTCGAGTACAAGGCCGCGCTCCTGCGGCGAAATTACGCTCGGCTAGCGGAGCATCTGCAGTCGGTGACGACATACGACTTTATCCATGAGGCACGCGACCTCGTGCAGACGTGGATGCCACGGCTGCGAATCACGTCGTTCACGAGGCTGCTGCTCCTCATCCTCCTTCTCGTCCGAAGGGCGAAGCCCCACAAGCACACTCGGCTGCTCCGACAACTTCGACAGGTCCACTTCACCGCGTTCACGAGTGAAGTGGGAGAGTCGATGCGGCCGCTGATGGCGCCGTGGAAGGTGACGCTGTGCTACGTGATCTCGCGGACCTACGTGACCCTCGACATCCTACTGCACACCGCAAACGAGCTTTGGGTACGTGGCTTGACCTGGCGTGTGCTTCGAACCTTAATCTTCTTCTCGACCTTCCACGCGCTCGCGACGATGATGGTGCCCGCGTATCTGGTGCATGCGGCGGTGCACCTGACGCAACACACGCTGCAGCTGTCCACCGCCGCCGCCGCCGCCGCCGCCGCCGCCGCTACCAACGGTTCACCGGAAGCCGCCGCCGTCGCCGCCGCCGCGGGCGAGGCGGCGGCGGCCATGACGGACGCCCGCTTGCTTCCAACAGTGGTCGGTCTATTAACGATCCCTCTGCTGCCGCTGCTCGACAAGCCGATGGAGCACGCGCTCGAGTACGCCTTTGGGCGCGTCTGGCCGCTGCCCCCGCGCCCCCTCGGCGCGCCGGCGAGCAGGTTTCGTCATCGCTCCATCACCCAGCCTGAGCGCGCGCTGCACCTTCATGAGCAGGTCGTCACCCCCGCCATGCATGCAGTGCTCGAGGCGAACGCCAAGGCAACAAGCCGCCATGCCTAGGTCACCGGCTGCCGTGCCGAGCGCTTCGGCGGCCGGCGCGATCGGCGGCCGGTCGGCGGGTGCAGCGGCGGGCGCGGCGGCGGCAACTGGGACGATCCGCCCATATTAGGCAACTCGCCGCCACGTGTACCTGTGTGCCTCGCGCACGATCTTTCGGCGTCCTTTCGAGGCGATCTTGGACACGCATGCGAGCTGAAGATTTTATGGATACGCTTGCCCTGTTGCCTAATATGGACGAGTCCCGCTGGCCTGAAGCTGCCTAATTAGGACAGCCCCAAACCGGCGCACTGCTGCGTGCTGTTACCGGTACCCCTCCGCCCTCAAGGCCTCCCTCGAGCGTGTGAGAGAGCTGCGTGTGAGAGCGCTGCTCCTGGCGGCTGCCTATTCCGTCATCTCGCATGGCGTGCCGCATGGCGTGCCGCATGGAGATCGCGCCGAGATCGAGCTCCCGCACGGGCTGACCCTGCTTCCTCCCCAGTCCCACGCACGACGCAGCCGCCGCGGGCGCGATGTTCCGCCCCAGTCCCGCATCGCGTGATGGCGTGCGTGCGGTCGGTGGTGGTGGCAGACGAAATGGCATTTTATATGCATCGCGCATCGATAGTGAGTGATTTGTTTTCGTACTGAATAGAGTGGTAGTCAGTATGAGCGGAGTATCCGTGTACGCCGCCGTCCGTCGCGTGCCCGGGACCGGACGCCGAGCGAGCTATCGTGTATCCATCTTAGTTCTAGCTGAACGAGTCGGTAATATAACGCTAATCGCTATCGAGTATCGTAAAAACTAAAATACTCTCGTCGTCGTCGCCCGGGTGCCACTCCGCTCTCCGGTCTCCGCCATTTATTTTGTGCTTTGTGCACGGTGTATGTGCTAATGTGGCCAATCGAGCAATCTGGCCTGCGTCTCTCACGCCGCGCGGCCGCGGGCCCGGCCGACGGCCCCACGCCGTCGCGTCGTGACTCGTGTGCGTGCCGGCTCGTGCCGCTGCCGCCCGGGCGGCGACCGGCGCGATCAGCCCGCGAGCTGCGGACCGGGTAACAGCTAGCGCGTGTCGACCACGCGGACGAAACGACCACGCGGACGGCAGCCCAGGCACGGCAATCCGCACCCCTCAGCCCTCTTACTTCTAGCTGTTTACGCGTTCGATCATCTACGCGGCGCCATCGGGATCGTCTCTGATAGAAGGTACGTTGATTGCATGCGGATGGCCTGCCTTGCATGCAAGTGCTCACCACAGCGCGGCGCCATCGTGATCATCTCTAAGGCCGTGCGTGCCGTAGTGGGTGCCGCCTACCGTGCGTCAGTGGCCAGAGCTCGCGCGCGGCCCGTTGGCGATGGTATTGCGCAGGAGCGCACGCGCTCTCGCGCGGCGTGCATGCCCATTCTCATCGCGTCCCTTGCATAGTGAGCCGATGGTCGCGGTACCCAGATCATGTACCCATTTAGAGCCGCCTTGACGAACCAGGCGCAGCATGCCAGACGAGATGACCTCGAGCGCACCTGTGGGGAAGGGGGGCGCCGTGGTGAGCACTTGCATGCATGCCAGACGAGATGACCTCGAGCGCACCGAGCTCAACCGCCGCCTTCTTTCGCGCCCACGCCGTCTTATCGCCGTACGGGTTCTCGCCGTGCGTGTAGTCGTCGTCCTCCGAGCGGCAGATGAGGCCAATGGCTTCGAATGCGGTCCCCAGCACATCCTCGACGTCCGGCCAGCTCTGGCACGCCTCGAGGCAACATTCGATCGCTCCCGACTCGAAGACCTTCTCCTCGAGAGCGTCGTCGCTGCCCGCAAGCAACGCGAGCACCTGGGAGCACGCAGCGGAGATCAAGGGAGATTAAGGGAGATCAAGGGAGATCAAGGGAGCACCTGGGAGCACGCAGCGGAGTGACGGGGGCACGGGGAGGAGTCGGGCACGTGGACTCCAAATTAGGCACGTGGACTCCAAATTAGGCATATGGACTCCAAATTAGGCATGTGGACTCCAAATTAGGCATGTGGACTCAGCAGAGGCCCCTTCGAAGCCCTTCGAAGGCCTTCGATGGCCCTTCGATGGCCATCGAGGACCAAAGGCCATCCAGGACAATCACACGCACCTCGCAGGCGACTATCTGGATGGACGCGTCCGACTTCATGTGCGCCTTCATCGCCGCGATCGTCACGCGCAGCACGCCAGCCCTCACCAGCTCCGAGTGCGCGCCGTTGAAGCAACTCAGGCGCACGCGGGTCAAGCAGTCGTACACGAGCTCGGGGTCCGCGCCACCAGTGCCGTCTTCGCCTGTGGGGAATCCGATGTGGGGAATCAGTGCCATCTTCGCCTGTGGGGAATCAGTGTGGGGAATCAGTCCCATCTTCGCCTGTGGGGAATCCGATGTGGGGAATCCGATGTGGGGAATCCGATGTGGGGAATCCGATGTGGGGAATCCAATGCGCGCAGGCGCCGGGCGAGGACGCTCCGTGGTCAGTGCCCATCAAGAGGCCAATCAAGAGGCCAATCAAGAGGCCAATCAAGAGGCCAATCAAGAGGCCAATCAAGAGGCCATCAAGAGGCCAATCAAGAGGCCAATCAAGAGGCCAATCAAGAGGCCAATCAAGAGGCCAATCAAGAGGCCATCAAGAGGCCAATCAAGAGGCACTCAGTCGAGGCACTCAGACGCGCGCACCGAGTAAGGCAACTAGCTCCGCGGGCGGCTCGACCTCATCAGCGGGGTCAGCCGCGCCCGTCACGGCGCCTCCACCACTCTGGACCGCTCCTGCGCCGCCCGCCACGGCGCCTCGAGCCTGCCCCGTCGTCTTCGCCTGTTTCTTGGCGAGCGTGGCGAGGGAGACGAGCGGAGGCGGCGCCGAGGCAGCCCAAGCTGGGCGGGCCAGCTTATCCGTCTCCGCCTGCGCCGCCTTCGCCCTGGGCACCGGGCCTGTCTTCCACTCTTGCCACTGCTGAAACACGGGCTGCTCCTGCTTGGCTGGCAAGGCGAGCGAGAAGAGCGACTTACCGGCTTTGGCGCCCTTTTTGGCGCCGCCGCCGCCGCCGCCCTTTTTGGACCCACCACTGCCGAGGCTTGGCACGGCGATCTTGAGCTGCTGTAAGCCGAGCGAGAGCGCGTCGGCGCCGCCGCCCTCCTCGGCGCTCGCCGATGCCGACGCGCCGCCGCCCGTCCCTGTCGCCGTCCCGGCCGGAGGCACCGGCGCCGTGCTGGGATCCGCTGCGGCGGCCGACTTATCGGGCGTTGCCGGACGGCCGCTCACTCGCTGCGGCGAGGCCGCGCGCTTCGCCGCCTTGCTCGCGCGCTCGCGCTGCGCCCTCTCCCTCGCAGCCTGCAGCTTCTCGTCCGCCTCCTTGCGCGCGGTGAGCACCGCCTTCATTTTGCGCGCGTCGGCCTCCTTGCGCGCGGTGATCACGGCCTGCCGCGCCGTCTGCGACCGGTGCGCACTCTTGGGCGCGTGGCGGCCTGTCAGCGTCGCCGCCGCCGCTCGCCGCTCGAGAAACGCGGCCTCATCCCGATCGCACGCGCCGCTGCCTTCCTCATTCATCGCGCCCTTGGAGGGCACCGCCGCCGTGGCGGCGAATGACGCCGTGGCCGGAGCCCGAGGTGGCGGAGGCGTGGGCATCGCCGACGGCGGCGGCGCAAGCAGCGCATCGAGCTCGGAGGTGCTTGTCTGCTGCATTTGACTCGGGCGAAGAAAGTCGCCGACGCCCCAAAAGTACCAAATTTCGGCGCGAACCTCCGTCCCGAGATGAGTGCCTTAGAGACATTCCCTACATTTCTCGGCTGCTCGTTATACAGTTCACTACACCAAAGGGACGCCCGAAGGTGGACGCCCGCGCCCTCCCAGCATCCGCCTGCGCGAGTGTGCCCGTGCGCTGCAAGCTGGGCCCTGGGCCGATGCAGCAAGATTCGCCTCGCAAGAAGCGCCGCTCGAGCGCTGATCCAGTCGCCAACGAGCCGACGCGTTTGCTCCGGTCCGAGTCGGCGCAAGGCTGGCAGCGGCAGGAGCTAACTGCACTCTGGGAGGCAGGCGAGCTCTGTGACACTGTGGTGGAGTGCGATGGTGAGGAGTACCATGTGCATCGCATAGTGCTCGCCGCTGGCTCGGCATACGTTCAAGCGATGCTCAAGTCGTCCATGTGTGACGGCGGGGCGAATGCAACACGCATCTCGATCACCGACGTGCCAGGCACGTGCTTCCGCGCTGTGTTGGCCCACCTTTACCGCGGAGAGTGCCACGTCACGTCGTCTTCTCTGCCGGGCACGCTAGCTGCGGCGAGCCGTCTCGAGGTCGCCTCGCTGCTGCGCGCTGGCGCCGAGTTTCTCGAGCGCGAGCTCACGCCGGCCAATGCGATCGTCACGTGGCTCCTTGCCGCCGAGCTCAGCCGTCCCATCGAGTTCGGCGACCTGATCACCGCGTGCCAGCGCACCGTCTCCGAGAGCTTTGAAGAGGCGACGCAGTGCGATGCCTTTCCGAGGTTGCGCAGCGAGCATATGGCGGCGCTGCTCGCGCCCACGAACCCAATGGGCGCCACCGAGCTCGACCTCTTCCGAGCGGTGGCGTGCTGGGCTAAGGGCCAATCGCCGCCAGAAGCGCCTCGGACTCTCACAGAGCTGTTCACACTCGTGCATCTCGAGAACATCAACGCCGAGGCGCTCGTCGATGTGGTCGAGGCCGAGGAGGCCTTTGTGGGATTGCCCGTGGCGCAGCAGCTGCTCACCGCGGCGTTCAAGCACATCGCGCTCCCTCTGCAGCGGCGCGGCCCTGCACGCAAGCGAACGTCGCCGGATGCCAGGATTGCCTGGAACGCCGACGACAAGCACAAGTGGGTGCGTCTGAGCGAGGATTGCCTCACCGTGGGTTACAATGGCACTGGCGACGAGGATGATTATCAGCAGGGTCTCAATGGCATGGTACGAGCCAGCCGAGGCTGGCAATCCGGGCGGCATTACTTCGAGTTCACCTTTGTGCTGCCGCTCGATGATACCGGCTTTGGGTTCCCAACAATTGGGGTCGTCGCGCCCGACGTATCGCTCGGTGGCGACGATGAATACGCCATTGGCGGCAGGCATGGCCGTGGCTGGGGCTATCTTCTCGACGGAATGTTCAAGGTGCACGCCGGCGAAAAATCCGAAATGATCGACTCCGCAAGGATCGATCGCGTGCCAGATGGCACGCGGTTTGGCCTCCAGCTCGACATGGACGCTGGGACTCTTGAGCTGTACATCGACGGCGTGCTACAGCCTGAGTCGACGCACACCGGCGTGCGCAGCGTCGGCAAGCTGTACGCCGCATGCGAAGCCGGAACGCTCTCTCGGCAGCAACTGCTCTTCAACTTTGGCGCGAAGCTCGACAGTGGCGCAGCCTGAGCCTTCCCACAGCTTCCCCACAGCCTCCCCACAGCCTCCCCACAGCCTGAGCCTCCCCACATCAGCCTGAGCCGTGTTCCGAGCTTCCCCACTAGAATGCCCACATAGCCTGAGCCTCCCCACGGCACATCCCGTCCAGCATGATTGTGTTGTCGGCGGTTACGTTAGCCTGTGCCCCTGCCCGGCGGTGTCGTGTACGGTACAGGCTGTTTGGTTCGATATTAACGATATTCATCTGTACGATAACTGTCGTAACGGAACTCACCCGATGGCGCGGCGGGAGCAGGCGGGTGCAGCCGGCACGTCGCGTCCCGCGCCCTCGCCGTGCCGTGATGATCGTGATGGTTGACATCATGCCTAGAGCCCCGCGCAAGGGCGGGCGGTTGCGCGTGCGGTACCCTGACTGCTGTGCTGAACCGCGACCTAAACGTTGCGTCGGCAACGTGACACCCCTCACCCGAACCGCTCGCGCTGTCGTGGTACTCACCTTCTCTCTTCGGCCCCATCTGCTTGGCAGTCTGAGTGCCCATGAGCGCCATCATGAGCGCCCGGAGCGCCATCATGAGCGCCGTGATGGGCGCCCAGGAGTCGCCAGGAGCGCCGTCATGAGCGCCATCATGAGCGCCCAAGAGGCGCCATGAGTCGCGTCTCGTCCTCGCGTGTCGTCAGCCCTCTCGTCAGCTGAACATCTTGCCGTACATCTTCTTCTCTTTGGCCTTCTGGCGCTCGATCTGGGCGTCCACGCGCTTCATGAGTTTGGGCACCGCCGCATCATCCGGCGCGAGCTCGGCACAGCGCTTCAAGTCGACCTTGGCCTCATCGTACTGACCCTTGGCCTCACGAGCGGTCGCGCGACGGAAGAGGGCCTTGACGCAGCCCGCATCGAAGAAGAGCGCCTCGTCGCATGAGCGGATCGCCTGCTCGAGGGGTGTGAATGTGAATGTGAATGTGAATGGGGCTCGAGGGATCGCAGTCAGTGATGCAATCCTCATCCGAGGTCATCCGAGGTCATCCGAGGTCATCCGAGGTCATCAGAGGTCATCCGAGGTCATCCGAGGTCATCCGAGCGGATCGCAATCAGTGATGCAATCAGTGATGCAATCCGAGCTCGCCCTCCCCTTGTCCCTCCCTTGCCCATCCCTTGTCCCTTCGGTGGTGGCCCTTACGCACCTGATCGAGGTGATTGTCAGCGTCCGTGATCTTGAGCCAGCAAGCGGCGACGTTCAGATGCAGCGAGAGCTTCATTGCATTCACCTCCTCGCGCTGGTCAGGCGACAGGTCCACAAACTTGGAGGCATGCGTGAGCGCCTTGTTATACCTCGCCGCCGCCGCCCGGAACTGCGCGACATCCACGGCGCCCTTGAAGAGCTCGGTGCCTTCATCCTTGTTCTTGGACACAAGCCGCATACGATCCGGGAACTTGAGCTTACCTGTGGGAAGAGAGAGAGAGAGAGGGGGGGAGGGGCCGTCAGCAAGCGATCGGCAAGCCATCAAGGGCACTCCGATCTCGTCGATCTCGTCAGTCTCGTCAGTCTCGTCAAGTCTCGTCAATCTCGTCAGCGATCGGCAAGCCATCAAGGGCACTCCGATCTCGGAGCCCGAGCTCACGAGTGTCGTGATCGTCAATCTCGTCAATCTCGTCAATCTAGCCATCAAGGGCACTCCGATCTCGGAGCCCGAGCTCACGAGTGTCGTGATCCTCAATCTCGTCAATCTCGTCAATCTAGCCATCAAGGGCACTCCGATCTCGGAGCCTGAGCTCACGAGTGTCGTGATCCTCATCCTCGCCCGCCGCAGCGCGCTCCGCGGCCGCCTGCACCGCCGCCGTCTCGAGCGCCGCCTCCTCCGCCGTCTTATCCGCCGCGACCGCCTCGTAGAAGCGCGCCGTCGCGGGCGCGGCCGCAGATCGGAGCTCGGCGAGTTTCGTCGTGAGCTCGTCCGCGCTCGCGCGCTCGCCTTCGTCGGTGTACAGCCACTCCTCAGCAGCATCGAGCAGTGGCGTGAGCATCGCACTGTCGATCTTGCCACCGTGCTTACGCCCAGTGAGGCCTCGCATCTCGAGCACCGCCCCTTCGAAGCCGTTACGCGCCGCGGCCTTGGCCGCCGCGCCCTCGTCCAGCTTCGTCAATGACGCCTCGGCATGCACGAGCTCCTCGAGGAGCTCTTGACGAAGCAGGCCGGCGAGAGGCGCGGCGGCGGCGGGCGGCGCGGGCGGCGGCGGCGGCAGCGGCACCGCCGCCGCCGTCTCGGACGCCGTCTCGGCCGCCGTCTCGGCCGCCGCCGCCGTCTCCGCCGCGGGCGCCGCCGTCTCCGTCGCCGCCGCCGCCTCCGTCGGCGCAGCAGCCTCCGCCCCCAACAGAGCCGCGCCGATCGCCATCGAAGAGTCGTCGAGCTTCGCACCTGATGAGGGAAGCAATCAGTGGTCATCAGTGGTCATCAGTGGTCATCAGCACTCGATGAGAGTCGTCGAGCTTCGCACCGAGTGGCTTGTCCGCGAGCGCCGCGGCGCAGGGCGCCGCCCCGAGCGCCTCCGCGAGCACCTTTTGCACGATCGGCATGCGGCAGCCCCCACCGAGCACCTCCACAGCGTCCAGCGGCGACTCGGCGAGCAGCGCCGTGCTGAGCACCCCGTCGAGCAGCTCGCGCAGCCGGGCGAGGGGCTCGGCGCAGAGGGCGCCGAGCTCATCACGAGTGAGCTTGAGCGGCGCGTCGATGCCGTCGATGAGGTTCTCCGCCGTCGCCGCCGCCTCACCCATCGTAGAGAGTAGCTTGCGCAAGCGCTCGATGGCGCTCGCGAGCCGCAGGCCGCGCTTGGTGCCCGGCACGACGCTCTCTCCGTAGCTGCGAGGGCAGCGAGGGCGAGCTCAGGCGAGATCAGGGGCAAGGAGAGGGGCAAGCAGGGGGGCAAGCAGAGGGGCAAGCAGGGGGGCAAGCAGACGGTCAGAAGAACACGAGGTCCTCAGACGTCATCAGCGGCTCATCAGGCGGCTCATCGGACGTACGTTTCCTTCACTTTGGCGGCAAAGTGGTCGAAGAGCTTCTCATTGTAGAGCGAGGCGCCCAGGAAGGCATCCGACGCCTCCGCGAGCACCTCCGCCTTCGCGCCACGTGGCGAGCTCCCTTTAATCTCCGGTGCCGCGGGAGGCGTGAGCTTGATGACGGCGGCAATCGTTGAGGAGGCGCCCATGTCGAGGACGAGGACGCGCACGGCCGGGCTGGTCCAGGGCTCCTTGCCAAAGGGCCACTTGCGCGCGAGCGCCACGCCGAGCGCCTGCGCCGCCGATGGCGCCGCCACCAGCTTCCAGCCGCCGAGGTGCGCGGCGTCGTGCAGCAGCGAGGCGGCGCGCGCGACGGCGCCCTCGGCGTCGCCGACGGGCGGGATGGCGATGGAGACGGGCGTGCCCGCGGGCGCGCGGCTGTTGGCGCGCAGCTTGCCGAGCAGCGCACCGAGCAGCCCCACCGCCGACATCGACGCCGTCTGCCCGTCCGAGAGCGCCACGTCGCTCATCACGAGCACGCCCTCCTCTCCGGCCGTGTGGGCAAACTGCCAGTGGCGCGAGGTGAGCGCGCCGAGGCCGCTCGTGAGCGTCTCGTATGGGATGAGCGCGAGCCGCGCCACCTCGGTTGCCGTGCCGCGCGCGTTCGCCGCCATGCCCATGACCGCCGCCTCGCCCAGCTGCCTGCCCTCGGGCGTGAACGCGACGAGCGTAGCCGACGAATGGCCGCCGAGCTCGTTGCGGTGGATCTCGCCTGAGGCGTCCACGATGACCGACGCCGCCGCACCGAGGGTGATGCCGTGTACGAGCGGGGCGGTCGACATCGAGTCCTTCGTCGTCGCTAATATGGTCGCGTCCAGAGCCTTCCACGAAATCTTTGGGTATGAATATGAACTAGAATAGATCTTCGCGACACGTGTCATATGAATTAACATCAGACACCAAAACGGTAGCCGCGGACGTGCACTTGACTACCACCTTGACTAAACTTGAAGAAGCTGAAACTGCGTTGTGCGAAAGCGGAGGCAATCCCTGGGCGCCAGTCTCTGACATGGCGTCGACCGGGATTTCGGCCGAGCAGCTCTTGGCGCAGCACAACGCTCGTCTGGCCGGCCGATTCATCACGCCTATGACGAAGAAGCAGAAGATCGCGAGCTTCCGAGCCAGCTTTGCCTTTTTGACATCGACAACAGCGGCACGATGTCAGCGCAGGAGTTCTTGCAGGTGCTCACACGCCAGCACGGAACCGCGGCTGGCTTGACCTTGGCCGATGCCCAGGAAATCCTGGCCGACTTTGACGAGGACGGGAGCGGCTCGCTCGACGTCGAAGAGTTTATCCAGGCCATGATTAGCATGGACCCGGAGCTCGCGGAGGAGCTAGAGGAGGGAGAGTCGATCGTCTTCAAATCGGCTGCCAAGTTGAGCACAGCGGCAGCGCTAGGCGGCGGACAGGGCACCACAGAGTACGCTTGAGCTCGCAGCCCGTGCGGACCGTTAGACGCCCCACATACCTTCAACGAGCAGGAGAGGGCATGTTTGTATGGAGATGTGGGAGGTGCTCGCGCGCTATTGAAGATGTAGATACAAACAGAACGAATGCAAATCGAATGGAATGTCGGGGGCGACGAGATCCAGTTGCCAGCCAACCGAACCCCAGCTGGTGTGCTTGCTCAAGGGAGTACTCAAGGCGGTTTTTCAAGAATCGAGATGCCGCGTCGCGGGATTCCTCCGACCCACAGCGTCCGCGTCTGGGACCTCTCCTCCCGCGATGGTTTATAGGAACCGATAATAGACGACTCGTTATTTTAACTTTATTTACGTCATTGTCGATTGTGAGTGCTTGTATGGTACATGTATATTGTGCCCGGTTGAGGTCTGCGCTGTGTGGCCTTGACTCTCGACTGTCACCCCCGCCCTGCCCGCCGGGGTTGGGGTTGCGGTACGTATGCAAGCCGAGTCTTCACACTCTCTCTCAACGACGCCACCATTGCATGCACCATTGCCACCAGCGCCGACGCCTCTTGCCGACCTCGGTCACGATGTCGCCCGCCGCCGCTTCCACCGCCGCCCCGGCCGCCGCCGTGCTCGCCGCCGTGCTCGCCTGCGTGCTCGGCGTGAGCCTCGGCTGCCCCGTCCATCGCGCGACGCGTGCGTACAGCCCGCTCGAGTCGGCACGCAGGCGCGCGGCGTGCGCCGAGGCGTCTGCGTGGAGTGTGCGCAGCGCATCGAGGTAGCTCTGCCAGATCACGGGAGCTACAATGTACACGATCAGGTTGGTAATCCACGCGGGCGCGGCTTGTCCCGGGTATCCCATGTCGCGAAGCACGAAGCGTAGGAAGACATCGACTCGCGTCCTCGTGGGCGTCCCTTCGGGTCGCAGCCGGCCGACCGCTCGCTCCACCTGCAGGGGCGCACGCGCACGCAGGGCCAGGGGCATCTCGACGCCCTCGGGTGCCGGTGCGAGCTTCGACGGCGAGCGGGCAAGCGCGAGGAGGCCGAGCTCTTCAAAGTCACGCGTGACCTGAGCGTGCACGAGGAGCGCCTGAGCCGGCACCGGCCATGGCAGGCGCACGCCGGCGGCTGCGTACAGCTCCGTCGGCGACACCAGCTCGCGCACGCTCGCGCCGTCGCAGTACCGGTTCCACAGCGGCAAAAGGTCGACCTCGCGCAGCACGCTCAGAATCTCGGCTGACGTGCCATGGACGCTTCCTCGCACGCGCAAGTCGAGCGAGCCGCCCGAGCTGTGCGTCCACACCTTCATCCACTCGTCGTCGTGCAGCTCGCGAGCCAATGACCAGTGGCTCGCGTCGATCGCTCCGAGGTGCTGCGATGCTGCCGCTTGCGGAGTGAGATGGGCACCATCGGCAAAGGAGATGGGCGCCGCGGCGGCCGAGTCGTCGTTGCGCCTCCACGCGAGCAGGATGGCCACCAGGTTGAGCAGGAGAACCAGGACCGCGGCACGGCGGCGCAGTCGTGGGTCCTCAGCCTCGTGGCGCCTTGGAGAAGTACCTGTGCGCGCCAATGCCGGGCCTCTCGTCTCCATTGTTTTGCGTTTGTTTGCCTTCTTTTGAAGTTCTTTTGACGAAACCCAAGGTGACACGAGTATAGGAAAGCACTTGAGGTTGGTTAACGTTCACACGCGCCGAAGCCGGGAAGGACTCTCAGCTGAAGCGAAGTAAGCGAAGCCGCCCATGACCGACTGGTGCACGATCGAGAGCGACCCCGGCGTCTTCACCGAGCTAGTTGAGACGATGGGCGTCAAGGGCGTGCAGTTCGAAGAGGTATACACCCTCGACTCGGACTCGATGCAGGCGCTCGGCGAGGTGCATGGGCTCATCTTCCTCTTCAAGTGGGAGCAGGGCCTCGCGCAGTCCGACGACCGGCCGGTCGCGTCGGGGTACAAGGACCACGTCTTCTTCGCCAAGCAGGTGATCACCAACGCGTGCGCCACGCAGGCCATCCTCTCCGTCCTGCTCAACTCGGAGAACGTCGATCTCGGAGACGAGCTCTCGGGCTTCAAGAGCTTCACCAAGGAGTTCGACGCGGAGACCAAGGGACTCGCGCTGTCGAACTCGGACCTGGTGCGCACGGCTCACAACTCCTTCGCCGCCGTCAACCCCTTCGCCTCCGAGGAGAAGCGTATGGCGACCAAGGACGACGACCTGTACCACTTCATCGCGTACGTGCCGGTCGGCGGCAAGCTCTATGAGCTCGACGGGTTGAAGCCAGGGCCGATCCTGCTGGGCGAGGTGGTGGATCGCGCAAACTGGACGGACGCGGTGCAGCCGCACATCGCCGCTCGCATCGAGAAATACTCCGCTTCGGAGATCCGCTTCAATCTGATGGCGGTGGTTGCGAGCCGTCTGGATGAGATGCGTGCCCAGATCGCGTCGTTACCCGCGGACAGCGCCGCGCTGCCCGATCTCGAGCAGCAGCTGCGGCTCGAGGAGCAGAAGCGAAGCCGTTGGAAGGCGGAGAACCTGCGCCGGAAACACAACTACCTGCCCTTCCTGATCAACCTCCTACGTGAGCTCGCCAAGAAAGGTCAGCTGCTGCCCTTGCTTGACGCCGCTAAGGAGCGCGCGCGCGCCAAGGCGGCGGCAGGCGGCGGGCTCAAGCGGGCGCGGTGAGTCGCGACCATGTACGTCCGTCCGCTTCCGCCGCACACCGCTCGAGTGCGGTCAACTCTGAGGGCCACTCTAAAATCACTTTTAGACAACATGTCAAATAAGCTCCGAGCTGAGCAACAGGCGGCAAGCCAGGCCTTGAAGTTGAAGCAAAACCTGTCATCTTCGCATCTTTTGCCCGTCTGATGACGTGTGGGGTTTTTTCGCCTAGAAACGCGCCTCGTCATCTGGACCCATTTGTCTGCACTCAGTGCGTGCGAGCCTGTCAGGGAACGTGGTCAATGCCGCCCGCTGATGATGCTCAGCTCGGCCAGATGATGATGCGGTTCGAGGCGATGGAAGCCGCGAACAATCAGCTCAAGGCCTCCGTAGAGCAGCTCAAGGCGCGGATATCCGAGCTCGAGACCGGAGGCCAAGGCGGCAGCAATGGCGGCGGCATCGGCCTCATGAACATGCGCCCGCCGACGCTCGAAGAGCTGGACAGACGCATCGAAGAGCTCAAGCGCATCCGCGCCCGCAGCATCAGCGCCGGCATGGCGCGATCCGTCGGCTACACGTGCGCCGAGGCGTTCAGCGCGGGCTACCCGCTGCCCCAAGCCAAGGAGGCGGGGTGGTCTTCGGATGAGCTGCGCGCGGCGGGCTACATCACGTCCAAGGGCATGTCATCGCGCGAGTTTTACGACCGCTACCAGGCGGGCTGCACCAACTTTGCCGGCCTCGACTTCCGTGGCGAAGACTTTTCGTCCATGGCGCTCATCACGCCGTGCTCGTTTGCCAAGTGCCAGATGGCGGGTGCGCACTTTGACCACGCGACCCTCGAGGGCGTCGACTTTTCGGGGGCGGATCTGGCGCGCGTCGACCTGAGCTACGCGAGCGTGACGCGCTGCCGCTTTGTGGGCTGCGCCATCGCAGAGGCCACCTTTGCGCACGCGGCTCTCACGAGCGCCGACTTCACACGCGCCGACCTGAGCGGTGTCGATCTGAGCGACACACGCCTCGACAAGTGTCTGTTCGAGACCAGTGGGCTGCGCGCGGCGCACGTGGTCTCGAGCACGCGCATCACCGGCGGCCCCGCGACGAGCGGCCCCTTCCGCCAGCTCGGCTTCACCATCACCGAGGTGCGCGCGCTTGGGCTCGTCGAAGGGCTCAAGGCGGCTGGCTACTCGTGCCAGGAGGCTCAAGCGGCGGGCTTCTCGTGCCAGGAGGTGCGGCTGGCGGGCTACATCGAGGGGCTCAAGGCGGTGGGCTACTCGTGCGTGGAGGCCAAGGCGGCGGGCTATACGTGCCAGGAGGTGCGCCAGGCGGGGTATTCATGCCAGGAAGTCCAGGCGGCCGGCTATTCATGCCTTGAGGCGAGGCAGACGGGCTACGTCGAAGGGCTCAAGGCGGCGGGCTACTCATGCGTACAGGCCAAGGCGGCGGGCTACTCGAGCGCCGAGGCGAGGCAGGGGGGCTACTCATGCCAGGAGGCCAGGCAGGCGGGCTTCATCCACTCGTGCCTGGAGGCGAAGCTGTCGGGCTACGTCGAGGGCATCAAGGATGCGGGCTTCACGTGCCAGGAGGCCAAGGCGGCGGGCTTGTCGTGCACGGAGGCCAAGGTGGCGGGCTATGTCGAGGGGCTCAAGGCGGTGGGCTACTCGTGCAAGGAGGTGAAGCAGGCCGGCTACTCGTGCGAAGAGGCGAAACTCGCCGGCTACTCGTGCCTTGAGGCGAGGCAAGCGGGCTACTCGTGCCAGGACGCGAAGGTGGCGGGCTACATCGAGGGGCTCAAGGCGGCAGGCTACACGTACCAGGAAGCGAGGCAAGCGGGCTACTCGGGCCAGGAGGCGAAAACGGCGGGCTACTCGTGCAAGGAAGTGAGGCAGGCGGGCTACTCGTGCACGAAGGCGAGGCAGGCAGGCTACTCGTGCGAAGAGGCGAAAGCGGCGGGCTATGTCGAGGGGCTCAAGGCGGCGGGCTACACGTGCCAGGAGGCCAAGGCGGCGGGCTACTCGCCGAAGGAGTGCCGGGCGGCCGGCTTCAGCTTTGAGGACGCGCAGGCTGCGGGCTATAAGCTCGCCTCTGAAGTCTATGCCAACCGTACCGATGAGAAGAATAATGACTGGGGCGAGTGACAGCGCTTGGAGCGGAGTGAGAAGAATCATGGCTGGGGCGCGTGGGTGAGGCCGCTGTCGGGCGTGCGTGTGCTCGAGCTGACGAAACCGAGCGTGAACTGACGAAACCGAGCGTGAAGCCGAGCTGACGAAACCGAGCGTGAAGCCGAGCGTACTCGTAGTCTCTCTCGAGTGGGGGGGTCGGCACCCCTCGCCGCGTCTGCCTGCGGACTTTGCAAAGTTGTACGGGCGCAGGGGGCGGGGGCTGCCCGTGGCCATTGGAAGCGCGTCTGGCATGGATTATGGGAGACTGACGAGATTGACGAGACTGGCGACGTAGCATGGATGATGGGGAGAGGAAGTAGGCGGCGGGTGAGGTCCCGATGCGGCATACCTCGTGCCCCGATCGCAATGAATAGGCGGTCGTGGCTTGCCCACACGGGCAATGGTGAGGCAATACGACCGTCAGGCACTCCATCCGCCGTCCGCCGGGGACCGGTGACTCGTGTGGCATTCCATGAGATCGTAAGTTGCGCACAAGAGGGCGAGAGCAGCATCCGGCGGCGAGAGGCGTAAATTGAGTGAGACTGTGAGTGAGGCATTTGTGGGGGCGGGCGCGCGCGTCCGTTTGGTTCCCGGCGCGTTCGTTTCTTGCTCCGGGGCCGTGTCGGAGCCGCGGGACCGTCGTCGGAGAGCATATCTACGCGCCTGTCCGCTACATGATGTGATGTGTCTCATAGATGGCGGTAGTAGAACGGAGCGGAGAGCCTATAAGTGTGTCGACACTCACCACGACGCCTCCCCGTCACGACTATGACTGCCGACGTGCGACGTCACACGGGCAAGTTGCGTGCGAACGGTCCGCTCATGGACGGGTCCCCGCCCGCCCCACCCATGGCCCCACCGCCCACGGGCACAGGTATCCGATCCCAGCAGACGCTCCGCTCACCTAAGTGAGTTCAGAAGCATAATTGAGTAGCTCCTAGGGTAGGAGCGAGTATTCAGTACTTGCCCCGCAGTATCCGGGAGGCGCCGTCGTGGGCGTCGACGCCGCAGGCCGCAGCAGTAGCAGAGAATCCGAGGCCATCCGCGCATCCGCCAAAAGTGCGGCCGATCCGACGGCGCGCAGACGGCGGGTTCGGCTTCTTCGCGAAGCTCAAGCGTCGTCTCAAGCGCCCTCCGAGGCAGTCAGAGCCCATCATCATCAGGCCTGTGATACCCTGAACCCTGTTTTCTGGGAGACCGACCTCACTTCAGAAGCATAATACGTTGAGTAGCCCCTAGAGTAGAGTGAGTATTCAGTACTAGCGAGTTACTAGCGTTCACCGGGGGCATCTGAGCCAAACTTTAGACTTCTCCCTCCAGACCCTTCTTTGTGTTTCACAGCTGCAGCAGCAGGACCCATCAACTGACCCATCTTCATGTCTTCGGACGTTCGTCATGGTGTTGACTAAGGTAGCGACGATGCAGTCGATGCTCTCGGTGTCGTTGTCCTTGCAATCGCACTGGCACGAGTTGTGCGCCGAGCAGACGCTGCAGTTTGCAGCCATCTCGAACGACTTCGTCTCCGCTCAGGAGTCTGTGACTCATGGCTTGGGCCTCGTCGCTCGCACGGCGATTGAGCAAGGCACCGTCATCACCTTCTATCCCGTCCATGCCCTTGGCGACACGACAAATTCGCTTGCACCCGAGGATGGGTCAGCTTACTTTGATACCGCCACATCGCGACCTTATCGCGTGCAGCCATCTCACGGGTCACTGGCTGCGTTGGGCCTTGACGACCTGTGGATCGACGCAAATCCAGCGCTGCCGCATGCCGATGGTTGGCTCGGCCACCTGGTCAACGATGCGTGCGTGTGCGAGGGCGGCGACGAAGACGGCATCGTGGCCTACTATGAATGCTGCCGGGCCCGTTCAAACGCCCATCTCATCCCGTTTGGCGACGACGGCACCGCGCCGCTCATGTGCTACGCCGCCACCAGGAACATCGAGGCTGGCGAGGAGATCCTGGGGCAGTATGGGCACGATTACTGGCTCACGCGGGGCGGACGTCGTGTCCCTGCTGTGAAGAGCACGGAGGCTGTGAAGAGCGCGGCTGAGCCGTGGAAGTCGTTGCTCGTTTCGGGCCAGTTGCGTGTGGCGGACAGGTATGAGAAGGAAGCGGCAGCGCTGGCGTGGCTGTTTGAGCAATCGAGGGAAGCTCTGGCGCAAGGGCAAGGTGCTGGCGTGACGAGCACTACACGCCAAGAACGGACCCGCAGCGCGGCCGACAAGGGCGGAGGTAGGGCATCTGGTTCAAGTGTTAGGAATCCTACAAGTAGTGATGGAAGCCCCTCGGCCTCGCGTGGCTTCGGAAGCGCACCACCGGGCAAACGCGCGACACGGAAGAAACAGTGAAGGCTGAAGCGTCCGGAGAGTGGGTCTGGAGTAGAATTTTGAGGTGGACTCGAGGACGTGAGGAAAGGGACGTTTATAAGGGACGTTCAGGGAACTAATCCATTGTCCTTTCCGAACGACGTGAGTCCTTCGCTGTTGACGTGATGACCGAGGGGAGTGGAGCCGTCCCTTGAACACGGTGGTGTGGTGAGCGCGGGGGACCGCGACGAAACTGACTGGCTGACTGTTTTCGTGTGAATGAACGGGGCGGCTCGGTGTCTTCGGCCTCGGCAAGCTCGGGCAGAGCGCGCGACGACAATGGCCTCGTCGCCCCGTCTGAGCAAGGTCTCCGAGGAAATCGCGCGACTCCCGTGCGTTATTGTGCTCGTGCTCGGGGACGTCGGCCGCTCGCCGCGCATGCAGTACCACGCACTCTCGCTCGCGCAGACGCGTGCAGTGCGCGTCTTCCTGGTGGGCTACGCGGGCGAGCGGTGCGTACCGGCCGTCGAGGCGGAGGAGATGCGCGGCGCGATCGCGCAGGTGCGCCTGACTGCCGACCTGCTGCCGCGTCCCAAGGCGCGCGCCCTCTACCTCGTCTACGCGCCTCTCAAGGCGGCGTTGCAGCTGCTCCAGCTGATGTGGACGCTGCTCGTGCGGCTGCCGGCGCCGGCGGTGCTGTTGCTGCAGAACCCGCCCGCGATCCCGACGCTCGCGGCCGCGTGGCTCGCCCGCCTCCTCCGCGGCGGCGCCGTCGTCGTCGACTGGCACAACCTCGCGTACAGCGTGCTTGAGCACGGGCTGCGTCCGAACCATCCGTTCGTGCGAGTGGCGCGTGCATACGAGCGTGCGCTCAGCCGGCGGCTGGACGGGCACCTGTGCGTGACGCACGCCATGCAGGCCTGGCTCCGCGCCACGTGGGGCGTCTCGGCCCACGTCCTCCACGATCGACCTCCCTCCTTTTTCCAACGGCTGGCGCTCCCCCAGAAACACGAGCTCCTCCGACGGTTACAGCCGCAGCTGGTGGACGCGACGGGCGCGCCGTTGTGGGCGCCTGAGGGCACACCGGGCAGCCCGTGGGCCGGCGGTGCCACGCCGTGGAGCCTCGCGCCCGAGACGGCGCGCGCCCACGCGCCGCGCCTGCTGATCTCGTCGACGAGCTGGACGGCCGATGAGGACTTTGGGCTGCTGCTCGAGGCGCTACGGGCGCTCGACACGGCGCTCCGGGCGCTCGACACGGCGTTCGACGCGGACGACGCGCGCACGACGCGGCGGCCGGCTGTGAGCGCCGTGTCGAGCGCTGGCAGACGAGCGGCGTCGCCAAAGAAGGGCGCCGTGTCGGGCGCTGGCGGCGGCGCTGGCGGCGGACGCGGACGCGGCGGCGGCGGCGGCGCGCTCGCGGGCCCCCAGGTGGTGGCGATCATCACGGGCAAGGGTCCTCTGAAGGAGTACTACCGCGGCCGCATGCGCGAGCTCACGTTACGGCACGTGCCCATCTGCACCCTCCGATGACCTCGGATGACCTCTGATGACCTCTGATGACCTCGGATGACCTCGGATGACCTCGGATGACCTCGGATGACCTCTGATGACCTCTGATTGCGGCAGGCACGTGGCCATCTGCACCCTCTGGCTCGAGCCGGAGGATTATCCGAAGCTGCTTGGGAGCGCCGACCTGGGCGTGTCTCTTCACACCTCCACCTCGGGACTCGACTTGCCCATGAAGGTGCTCGACATGTACGGGTGCGGGCTGCCCGTGTGCGCGCTCGGCTTCGCCTGCCTCCCCGAGCTCGTGCGCGACGGCGAGAACGGCCGCGTGTTCCACACCAGCGAGGAGCTCGCACAGCTGCTCCTCGCTCTCCTCGCGCCCACGCCCGAGGCGTCGCGTGCGCTCTCGCGGCTCACGGAGGGCGTCGCCAAGACGGAGGCGGGGCGACCACGCTGGGCGCAGAACTGGAACACCGCCGCCGCGCCACTCCTCGTGCCCTCGCCCGCCGCCGAACCGCGCGCGGCCCGATCGTGGCTCCGTCTGCTGCTGCTGCTGCTGCTGCTCGCGGCGCCGCTCGTCGCGCTGCTCACAGCGATGGCGGAGCGCTGGGCCGTGTGAGTGTGCGTGTCTTTCAAGCGTATCTGACGCGTTTTGAATCTAGCGCGCAGCCGACCGGCGCTGCCCGTACACAGGGCACCGCACTCACGGCACACAAGGCACTGCACTGTGGCCCACACCAGGTGGTGGCTCGCGTCTTGCACGCCGGCTCTCAGGGGCAGAGCAGGATGGCCACGAAGGCCACGAGCGCCACGAGGGCGCGCGCGACGAGGCCATCATACAGGCATGCAGGCTGTGCACTGATGGCACATGCGTGCTCATCTGGGCGAACGACAAGCACTTGCCTCGCGATGGCCTCTTCCTTGGCCTCTTGAGTGAGCTCGTCGATCTTGACGTCGCGCTCGGCCACGTCGAGGAGCAGCCTCTCGGTCATCTTCTGAAGCTCGTGCAACTCGAAATCCTTGTCGGCGGTGGACTGCTCGCCTCCTTGTCGAAGAGTGCGCGCCTCCTTGTCGAAGAGTGCGCGACGCGTGCTGGCGAGCGATGGTGCTGCTCGGTCGCCATGCGAGATGAGTGGTGAGGTCACTTGGGCAGCACAGTCTAAGTTCGCCACGACGGAGGTAGGCGAAGCGACGATCGGGCTCACGAGCGGTGCCGGTGTCGAGTTCATGGCAAGCGCGCGGGCTCGAGAGCGACCGACGATCGTCGGGGCCCGAGGAGTCCCTGCCCGAATTTGTGGGCTTACTTGTTAACAGTGAAACGAGACACAGAGAAGAACTGCATTGTCAGTGGGACAGTTCCTAACACGATTGATATGTGGGACACTTGCTCGACCCCTTCTGTTCTGCCTTGGAACAGTACCTTCACGGGAACGCCACCTGGGGATGGCCTCCACTCACGTCGTCTCCGCGTTCGCTCTGATCCTGCTCTGCAATGCCGCAGCCGTCCAAGGTCTCATTGTTACCCGGCGGCTAGGAGTGCATTGTGGCTATGCAGACTGCAGGCGCGCCCGCGGCGTGGTCATGGCCAGCCGGCTGCCAGAAGCTGTTTATCGCTTGCTTCCTGATGTGATCCTGCGCACGCCAGCGGACGCAGCCGCCGTGGCAGCGTTGTGGCGAGCGGTCTGCAAAGTCTATCCCTCAGAGGAGGCAGCTGCTGCAGCTGTTGTCAATACACCCTCGCTCATCCTTCCATGGGTCAACACGCCATCGAACGTTGCGGGTTCCTTTGCGGTGCTCGTCGACATTCTGGACAGTACGGAGAGTGCGCAGGACGTCATCTCAAAGAACCCTGGAATCCTTGCTTGCAATCCGCAACGCCTCGCGCTCTCCAGCGCGGGCGAGATCAAGGCGGTCGCGGCGATCCGAGCGACTTTGAGTACGCTCGCGCGGCCGCTCTCGATGCTTGGCCTTGGCGTCGTGGTCCTCGGATCGGTCGCCTTCTCCGGCAGCTTGCAAGGAACCGCGCTCGATCCGAAGCTGCCCGAGTCGGTGGTGGTGGGTGCACAGCAGGTGGTCAAGCCGGTGATCGGAGCGGTTGGGGCGCTCGGTTTCTTCGCGGCTGCGGCAGTCGCCGTGTCGGTGAATATCAAGGGTGCACCCAAAAAGCCTAACTAGTGTAACTTCGGGCGCTAGAGAGTACTGAGTACCCAGGTCCATTGAGCACGCTGATTGATGCAGCTCCTAACGTAATAATATCGTCCGTTCGCGCGACGTTCTCGGTGCGCTGCGGCTATATGGTCCGCTACGGCTAGCGCTCAACGTTGTAAAAGGCTACGCGTAGCGGCTAGCGCGTACGCTCTAACTGAATTACTCTAACTGTATTACTCTAATGGACCTGCCTCGCTGTCAGCAACTTGACCTTCTAAGATCTAACCGCGAACGCTTTGTACGGAATCGAGTACGCTCGCTCGTCTCTCTCTCAAGCAGCACCCGTCGGGCGACTGGCTTGGCGGCGCGCTGCAATGGCCCTCTCGACGGCACGTGCGAGCGCGCGAGGGTACCAGGCGGGAGTGCGGCGTGTGGCGCCCAGCGCACCTCCCTCCGCACCCTCCTTCGCACCTGCCTCCGCGCTCCCTCCTGAAGCTCGGGTCTCGAGCATGCCGGCGGGCAGCCGAGCCGCGAGCGAGGCACAGCTGACGCTCGGCCCCGCCTGCAGCGCTCCGGCGAGCTCGACTGCCCGGTGGCACAGCGAAAGGATCGTCAGGTTGTACGCGAGGCCGGTGGGGCTCCAATCGAAGGCGCGGCGCACGGCCCGTAGCCCAACACGACGTGTGGTCGCGGCGCGCTCGTGGAGGGTTAGCCACGTCGGCAGCGATGCGACCTGTGGGGAAGGGAGGGATCCGCGCTGTGGTGAGCACTGGCATGCAAGGCGGGTCCTCGGTCGCGAGCCACGTCGGCAGCGATGCGACCTCTTCTGGCGCCAGGCGCAACGAGAAGCGCTCATACGCGAGGATGTCTTCGAAGGGCATGAGGACCGCTGGTTGGGCGAGCAAGGGCACGCAGCCGGCGAGGACCGCTTCGGAAAGGCGCGTGCCCCAACCGTCGCCCGCAGTGGCGAGGCAGTAGTGGGAGGAGCTCATCTGAGGTGGCGGGAGAGTGGGGGAGGTCCGATGAGATCCGATGAGCTCATCTGAGGTGGCGGGAGATTGGGGGAGGTCCGATGAGATCCGATGAGCTCATCTGAGGTGGCGGGAGATTGGGGGAGGTCCGATGAGATCCGATGAGCTCATGTGCCCGAGGAGAAGGGTGTGGGATGGGAGAGGGGAAGGGTGGGGAGGGGGGGGAGAGGGGAAGGTGGAGAGGGGAAGGGGGCTTGTGCCGCGTCTTTGATCGCCGCGGAATGGAAAGGTCATCCCGCCACGTTGCAATAGACACGTGTCACTTTGCAGTGCACGCATGTACGACGAAGATCTTTGGCCAAGAGGCAGTCCATGTACTCGAGTGACTCACTCAAAGTACGGAAAGCGGCGGGACCGACGTCGGGAGGAGGAGGGGCAGAAGGAGAGGGGGAGGG
>Ga0210247_100779_pt1 | contig 28718 bp, 23 predicted proteins | sample ChrtobMetP3_16mM_FD_155449 | JGI IMG/M metagenome (GOLD analysis project Ga0210247, IMG submission 155449) | Chrysochromulina tobin associated microbial communities from unialgal haptophyte culture, Seattle, Washington, United States - P3_16mM | ecosystem: Host-associated > Algae > Haptophytes >... | reverse complement strand
GTTCAAGGAGGGAGTGGTGGAGCCCCAGCCCGGGGGGTAAACGAGGTCAAGGATGGATAGCTTATCCAGGAGGAAGGCAGCGAGGGTGTGGGCGGAGGTAGCTGGGGGGGAGTTAGCAGGGACGGGGTTGTGGATGCGGTTGGGGTTTATCTTGTCGATGGGGAAGGGGATGGCGAGGCCGGGGGGGAGGGAAGGAGAAGCGAAAGAGGATACTGAGGATCCCCAGCCAGGGGGGTAGGTGAGGTCGGGGGCACGTCCCCACCCCTGGGGGAAGATGATATCGTCAATCTTGGCTCTCTTATCGGTGTTGGGCTCCCCTGGGGTCTCGAGCGCACGCTTGGCCAACTTCTCGGCTTCGCTCGATGTCGAGTCGTCTGATAGCCTGCAATCTGTCGTGCCTAAGTTATCTCCTGGTGGCGGTGTGGGCGCGGGCGCGGGCACAGCGGGTGCAGGCGCAAGAAGTACGGTCGCGGAGGTGGGCAGCGTTGTCGTTGGCGTGGGCGTGGGCAACGTTGGCGGAGCAGGTGAGAGCACAGGTAATGCGGGTGCAGGAGTGGGTGGTGCAGGCTTGGGCAGCGTCAGAGCGGCAGGGGCGATCGGGGACGGCGCGGGTGCAGGCATGGATGGCGCCAGCTCGGGCTTGAGCAACGTATCCGCCTGATGGAGTAGGGCTGCGGCCTCGGGGTGGCCACGTGCAAGTGCAAGTTGCGCTGGTGTCGTATGGTTCGGGTTGTACGCGTTGGCCGATGCACCAGCAGTCAGTAGCATCTGAACGATTCGGATGTGCCCCTTGCTGGCTGCTGCATGTAGTAGGCTCCAGCCGGAGAAGAGGCCGGCGGGCTGGACAGCATCAGCGTTGATTACGCGTGATTGCAGCATTGAAGCGAGCTCCGCTTCTTTGCCGTTCATGCTGAGTTGGAAGGCTTTGCTGATGGTAGAGGCGTCGATGGGTGCCGCTGCGCCCAGTGCAGCTCGTGTCGACGGTGCGGGTGCCAGTGCGGGCAGGGCGGGCGTGGGTGACGCCGACGCAGGCGCGGGCGCGGAAGCGGGGATGGGGATGGTGGGAAAGGTGAAGGTGTCTCGTGCAGTTTGTGTTGGTGCGGGAGGGGGAGTGGGTGCGGTTTGCCATTGGCTGAGGAGGATCCGGAGGCGGGGCTGGCTGGGATGGAGGCCGTGGGCAAGGAGGCGTGCGAGGAGGCGGGCATCGGAGGACGGGGAGGGTGTGCGTTTGAGTGGGGAGGGCGTGGTGTTGTGTGAGGGGTTGATTGGTGTGGTGTGGATGGTGGGAGTCTGAGTGGTCGGGGATGATGCGGGTCTGGGGAGTGTGGATGTGGAGGGGAGGTAGGTAGGGAGGGTTGTCGAGGGGAAGGGAGGGGGGCCAGGCTGCTGGACGGAGGGAGTGAGAGGCGCGGATCGCGCGTTCTCAAAGGCAGTGATTGCAGCGGCTGCGGCTGCGGAAGCGGTTGAGGATGCGGATCGTGTTGCTGCTGCGGTGGCTGCTGCGGCGTTGGCTATTGCAGTCGCTGTGGCGGATTTGAACGATGCGGAGGCAGCCAGGAAGGCTGCCGCTGCGGCCGTGGCTCGGGTGGAGTGGACTGCTGAGGATAGGGATTCAAGGAGGCGCGCGGTCGCAGGGTCTGCCGAGGTTGAGAGGTGTGATAGGGATGATGGGAGCTGCGGATAGTGGTGAGGAAAGGATGATGCTGCAGGGTGAGCGTGCGGCAAGGTTCGGAGGAGGAACGAAGTGGGGAGGCGAGCAGCTTGGTGTGCGGATGCGCTGATGTTAAGAGAGGGAGCTGGAGGCAGAGGGCGGAGGTGAGGTGAAGGCCGGAGTGGAAGGGCGAGTGATGGCAGATTGCGAGGATTGAAAGCCCGGGTGCGGGAGTTCGTGGGCACTGCCGACATGGAGGAGTTGAAGGACTGCATGCCATGGGGCGGCGGTGGTTGCGGAGTTTTGTTGACGCGAGGCATGCTGACTGCAGAAAGAGTCGGCGGGCGCATTTGCATTTCTGTTTTGCGCGCTGCAGTTCACGCCGCGTCGGTGTGAATTTGATCCGCGCTGCACCGCACGCAGGCGAACGGGCCTGTCCCGCTCAAAAAGGGTAGCTGGTTTGGGGTCAGCCCACAATGGTCCAACATCCGCTGGTGCTCACGCCGCCGGCTTGCATTCAAGCAGCTCAGCCACCTTGTGATCGCGCATGCCTTCCAGATTCCACCTTCACAACACTCCTCAAAAGCTCTTCGTATCACGCATCTCGCGCACGCCGCTCAACATCTTCTCCCGCAGCCGGTAGGTCCCCCTGAGGTGCTCTCGCACGTCGCGCATGTCGTGCAGCCTGCGCAGCAGTAGCAGCAGCTGGCCAAGCTCGCGATCGTCCCGGTCGCCGAAGAAGGGTAGGATGGGCACCGCATTGTCCGGCTGCAGCATGCACGAGGCCAAGTTGTCATCGACGAGCACCGTGCGCTCGAGCGGCCGCCCGAGCCGAGTCAAGTCCTTTGCGAGCGCGGCACTGATTGGCGTGCAATGCTCGCGCCAAAGCAGTCGAGTACCGAAGAGCGCGCCGTCGGGGTCGAGGAGTGTGGCGCATTCGCGCACGTAGCCCTCGACGGCAGACGAGTAGAGCACGAGCTCGCACAGCTTGCTGGCCTCGCCCAGGAAGTCGTCGAGTAGAGGGCGCTTGTACACGCGGACGGGGAATTCAAGGTAGGGCAGCTCGAACTCGTGATCGGGCGCGGGCATCATGCGGCCGCGCCTCATCAGCTCTGCGTGGGCTGCCTTTGCACGCGCTGCCTCCGGCCCGACGGACTCCCGAAACCTCGGCGGATCCACATCGGCGTTCGTGGCATGGAGCAGGCAATCATCGACATCGAGGCAGACCGTGAGCTTCGGTAGTGGTGACGACGTCGACGCGCTGAGCGGTGGCAGGAGACCGCTGGCGGACGTGGCGATCGCGCGGCGAAAGCGCGTCCGCATCGTGTCCCTGTGAATGATTCACACACTGAGATGTAAGTTCCGAACTTTGTGCAGACACGGATTCTCTCGCACGCCCGGCTATTGCGGCCAATCGTCGTCCTCGACCATGAAACTCTCACTCAAAAATTCTCCAGCCGCTACATGCTTTATACGACTGTCTGCTTACATGCTTTATACTGCAGCTTTATACGACTGTCTGCTTACAGGCTGCAGCCCCCTCCGCGCGGTATCTGGAAGTCCACATTGAGCGCGCTGTCGCGGTAGACGAGCGGCGTGTACTCCCCCGAGGCGAGCTCGCTCATCCTAATTAGGATCAGGCGCAGCCACTCGGAAGGCTCCCCTTCCACAGGCAGCACGATGTCTGCCACTGGCGCACCCGCCACTGCTCGTGCGCCGTCGTCGTCGGTCACGTCGCCGCCGCCGCCGCCGCCGCCGCCGCCGCCGCCCTCGGCGGCCGCACGCGCCGTGTCGAGCGCCACGCTGAGCAGCGGAAGCAGGGGGTGGCCGGACGGCATGGGTGCGCCACGCGCACACCACGCGAGCGCCATGTGCACGCCGGTCCCTCCCACACCAGATAGGATCTCGACGAACCGCTGCGAGGGCGTCGCCATCACATGCAGCCCCCCGCCGCTGTGCGCCTCGGACGAGGGCGCGAACGCGCCGTCTTGAGCGCGCCGTCTTGGGCATGCGGCGAAGCTCAGCGTGGCACGCGCCGTCTCGGCGAGCGCGCCCTCGAGGAACGCCGTGTTGAGCAGTAACGGACTCCCCTCAGGGATCACCACGAGCCCTCGGCGCGCCATCAGGCTCGTCAGCTGCGCGAAGACGAGCGCCACCCGATCGGGCAGCAGCGCCGTCGTGGGCGTATGCGCGCCGTCGTGAGCACGGACGGGAGCCGCGCCGTCGTGGGCACCGCCGCCGCCGCCCTCGAGCGCACTCGGTGGTGCGCCGTCGTGAGCACTCGGCGACGCGCCGTCGTGAGCACTGGGCGGCGCGACGAGCAGCGCGACGCCCAGGCGCAGCAGCTCCGCGTCGACCCGTACCGGCGCCGTCGTGGGCACGCGGCTACGGAAGAAGGCTGCGACCTTGGCCCGTGCAGCCGCGATGCCGCCGTCGGCCTGGAGCGAGGCCCATCCGAAGGTAATGAGGGAGGCAATCAGCATGCACTCAGAGGCCATCAGCATGCAATCAGAGGTGATCAGGTCACCTGGAGCGAGGCCCATCCGAAGGCCTGCCGATCAGCGCCGTCGGCCTCGATCAGGCTCGCGAAGTAGTCGTTGTGCGTCTTCTCGCACCTGCTCGAGCGCGCAGGGTGGCATTCACAGGTGGCTTTCACATGGCATTTCCAGGTGGCATTCACAGGTGGCAGTCACAGGTGGCATTTCACAGGTGACACTCCGGCGGCACGCAAGGGATAGACACTCAAGGGACAGACACTCAGGAGGCACTCACAGGTGACACCCACTCCGGCGCAGAGTCCATCGCACTCGCACTGAGGCGCCGTCCCGAGCGCGCACCCGTGCTCGAGGAGGAGCGCATGCGCGACGAGCGGCGAGCGCAGGTGGCCCAAGAGGGTGATGGCGCCCAAGCGCTCGTCCGAGAGGCCGCAGCCCTCTGTGTGGGGAAGCGCGACGAAACGCAACGGCGGCGAGCTCGCAATCTCGGAGGGTTTCTCGGAGGGCGTGTACTCCTCTTGCAGCGCCGCCGCGAGCGATCTCGCAATCTCGGAGGAGCACAAGCTTGTGGGGAGGATCAACGCCACCGACTCTGTAGGGGGCGGCATCATCTTGTCGAGGGGATGGCGCACGCTCAACACGACGCTCGAAGCCGTGCCCAGCACGACGCTCGAAACCGTGCCCAAAACGACGCTCGAAGCCGTGCCCCCGTGCGTCTCCGTGCTGGCCGTGCTCGTCGCCGAGCTGGCCGCGCGGCTCAACACGGCGCCGTCGGAGGCTGGGGCACCCGTCGCCGCCGAGAGATCCTCCGAGATTGCAATCTCCGTGTGCGCGGCTGGGCGTGCGAGGCCCCGGTACAAGGGCGGAGCGGCGAGCACGGCAGAGGCCGAGGCAGTTAGGTTGGCTAGTTGGAGGGGAGGGCAGGCCCATGAGCCCAGAGGTCCACTCACCGCGCCCGCAGGCGCCGTCCCGAGCAGCGGCGAAGAAGCGAAGCCGTTGTACCTGATGAGGGAGGCAATCAGTGGCAACAGTGGTCATCACGAGGCCATCTCGCGAGGCCATCTCGAGGCCATCACGCGAGGCCATCTCGAGGCCATCACGCGAGGCTATCTCGAGGCCATCTCGAGGCCATCACGCGAGGCCATCTCGAGGCCACGTACTGTGAGTCACGCTCGGTAGTCGCCCTCTGAACGGCCGCCAAGTTTGGATCAATCTCCCAATTGCGCCAGATCTGGAGCTGGTATTGGCCCGCAGCTTCGCCACGTGTCCGCAGCCCCGAGGCTACGGCCAGCGTCTGCTGGAAGAGGTGCTCGGCGCGCTCGGACGCGCTTAGGGTGGGGTTGGCCGCGTCCACGTCCATGTCCTTCGCCATGAGCTGGTACCTGATGAGGGAGGCCATCAGAAGTCATCAGGGGTCATCAGAGGTCATCAGGAGAGTTCCACCATGAAGGCGTACCTGATGAGGGAGGCCATCGGAGGCCATCAGGGGATGATGGAGGTCATCAGAGGCCATCCGGTACCCTGATGAGGGAGGCCATCAGAGGCCATCAGAGGCGATGAGAGGCGCTCGGAGGCAAAGAGGGCCAACTGATAGCACTCAATAGCACTCGATCGCAATCAATAGCCATCAATAGCCATCAATAGCCATCAATAGCAATCAATAGCACTCGATCGCAATCAATAGCCATCAATAGCCATCAATAGCACTCAATAGCACTCAATAGCACTCGATCGCAATCAATAGCCATCAGAGGCCATCGGAGGCCATCAGTGGTCCTCACCGGCGCGAGGTGACCTGATGAGGATGATCATCACAGGTCATCAGAGGTCATCAGAGGCCATCAGAGGCCATCAGTGGTCCTCACCGGCGCGAGGTGGAGACGATCTTGATGGTCGGCACGAAGGGGAAGTTAGTGATGGAGCCGTTGCCCGTCGTGAAGTAGATGACGTTACAGCCGGTAGCCACTTGGCCGGCGATGGACTCGAGATCGTTACCTGCGGAGTCCACGAAGCAGTTGCGATCGATGGCAATCGATGGCCATCAACGGCCATCAAAGGCCATCAAGGGAGATCGACTCGAGATCGTCACCTGGCGAGTCCATGAAGCAGTAGCCATCAAAGGCCATCAAGGGAGATCGACTCGAGATCGTCACCTGGCGAGTCCATGAAGCAATAGCCATCAAAGGCCATCAAGGGAGATCGACTCGAGATCGTCACCTGGCGAGTCCATGAAGCAGTAGCCCGCCCCCAAAGTCCCCGCGCCGTGCCGGGCGTCGCCCTCGGCAGGGACTGCCTCGGGGACTGCCCGTGGTGGCGGTAGCGGCTCGCCGTACCTGCAATCGGATGCAATCAGATGCAATCAGACGCGATGAGATGCAATCAAAAGGTCATCAGAGGCATCATCAGAGAGATCATCAGAGGCGTCATCAGAGGCGTCATCAGGAGGCGATTCGCGTACTCGACCACGTGCTCCAGCCGGCACTCAGGGTGCCTCTTCATCGCCGCCCCGAGGGACTTGAGGGCAATGTTGTAGAGCCCGCGGAACAGGTTGCCGCCAGAAGGATTTCCCTCCGCCGAGGCACCGTGCGCGTTCGCGTAGTTGTGGAAGCGGCCGACGAGATCGACGAAGCGCCGCGCGGTGTGATAGTCGCGCACCGACTGGAGGACGTACTGCTCGGCCCCAATGAGCTCATCCGTCTCAGCGAGGACCTGCATGCAGGGCCATCAGTCGCAATCAGCCGCAATCAGTCGCAATCAGCCAGTCATCAAGATTCGCAATCAGCCCGGCTCTCCGCACGAGGGGTTCGTCAGTTTCGGCGCGCACCGCCGCGCCTCCCGCCTCGATGAGCAGTTTGGATGCCGCCGCGACGAGCGGGTTAGCCGCGGTGCCTACAATACGAAATGGTGTCCACCAGATTGCAATCAGCCGCAATCAGCCGCACTCAGGCGCACTCAGCCAGAAGGTGCCGATCATATTGCAATCAGTGGTCGTCCGAGGGCACTCAGAGGGCACTCAGAGGTGGATCAGAGGGCACTCAGAGGGCACTCAGAGGGCACTCAGAGGCAATCGGAGCGCAATCAATCGCAATCACCCGAGAAGGCATCCGAGCCACCGCACTGCTGCGCGACGATGAGCGACGAGGCGGCGCATGGTACCCTAGCCATCGCACGCAGTGGCGGCAGCAGCGACGTGGCCGTGCTCGCCGCAGCGCTCAGTTCGGCGCCGAAATCCCGCAGTTGGAGCCGGAGCACAGTGGGACGGAGGGCCGCGAGGTCCTTGGCGCGTCCGGCGATGGCGGCTGCGGCGACGAGCATCTCGTATGAGAGTCCCGCGCCTGCCTTCGCCGCGGCCACGTCAGCGTCAGTTTCGAGCACGAGCGCGGCGCCCACGTTTGGATGAAGGAGGAGGCCGAGGAGCGTGCGTACCTGATGAGGATGGTCATCAGAGGTCACCGCCCACGTTTGGATGAAGGAGGAGGCCGAGGAGCGTGCGTACCTGATGAGGATGGTCATCAGAGGTCATCAGAGGTCATCAGTGATCATCAGAGGTCATCAGTGGTCATCAGTGGCTCGAGGAGGAGGCCGAGGAGCGTGCATACCTGGGAGAGGCCCTCGGTCGTCATGTGTGAAGACCCTTCGCAATTCATCAGAGGTCATCAGAGGTCATCAGACGTCATCAGACCCTTCGCAATTCATCGCAATCCATCGCACCCACGCAATCCATCGCAATCAAGGTGGTTTCGCAATCCATCGCAATCAAGGTGGCGCACCAGGTGGGTTTGGTTTCGCGCCGCGCTCGCGTTCGCGCTGCCGCCATCCTCAGTGTGAGGCAGCGCGACGGCGCCGTCGAGACCGCCGTGCGGCTCCTCGCGCGCGGCTGGCGCCACGCGTCGCTCGAGCGCGCGCGCGAACGCGTTGCTGCGCGACGAGAGCGGCAGGATCACGAGGTAGTTGCGCGTGCCGACACCGCGGCTCGCGGGCGCGCGCACGAAGCCATCGAAGGTGGCGTCGAGGCGGTGGAGCGGCACGGGCGGGCCGGGGACGAAGCTCGCCTCGCTGAGCGCTGCCGGCTTCACGTAGTCGGCGAAGTTGGGCGTGAAGCCCGGCTCGAGGCCGCGCGGTAGCAGTGCGGCGATCACCTTGGCATTGCGCAGCCACTCGCCGGGCGCGATGGGCCGCAAGGCCTTGCCAAAGGGCTCGCCCCACGAGGTGATGAGCTCGCCGAGGGCGATGGGCGCCACGGCGAAGCGGTGGCCCTCGAGCACGCGCGCGCTCAGCCGGATGGTCGTTCTCGCGTGGGAGATGAGCTGGCCCGCCTCGAGGTCCTCCTTGGCGATGGCGGCGTTGTCGAGCGGCGCAGGCAGCTGGGCGACGGTGTCAAAGGCGAGTGGAACGGCCGAGGGCGGCGGCGTGAGAGCGGAAGCCGGGGTCGACGATCTTGGCTCCTCGTACGCTAGTTTGATCGGCATGTCGCGACAAGCGCGTCCGCACAGTTGGTCCGCATGGAAGAAGTCGTGACGAACCTGGACGAAATCGAAGTTCGCAACCTTTTTCAATGGCTTTACACTTTCGTCTCAACGCTCCGGACAATGCCACCTTCCTCCGGCTACTCCGGCACGGGCTCCGGCTCCGGCTTCAGCCACGACTCAGGCGCGTCGGGCGACGAGGATGCACCGCCATGGGCGACTCCTCGGTCATCCGCGCGCTCGGCGCCTCGCCCGGCGGCCGCTGCCGTCGCGGCTCCGCCACCGAAGACAGCGCCCGGCCCACCGGCCGCACCCGCGCCTCCTGATTCACCGTCAGCGTATAGTGGGTACAGCGAGTACAGCGGGTACAGCGGGTACAGTGACCGCAGCGTGGAGCCCTCGCCGCAGAAGCCAGCAGCCGCTGCCGCCAAGGCAGCGCCGTGGACGGAGCCATCGCCGCAGAAGCCTGCGCCGCCGCGCCCGCCGCGCCCGCCTGAGGGCGCGCCGGCGCCGCTGCCGGCGGACGCGTACACGGATCGTGGCTACTCGGAGTGCTCGGACTACGAGAGCCAACAGCTCGCGTACGAGGAGCGTGCCATCAACTGGGAAGAGGAGATGCTCGAGGCACAGGCGGAGGCGCAGGTGCGGGCCGAGGAGGCGTGCTGATGGAGAGTGCTGATGGGTCACCACTGGCCATCAGAGGTGCTGATGGAGTGCCTCTGATGGTCATCACCGAGTGCCACCGAGTGCCCGAGATGGCGCCCGTGATGGCTCTCACTCGCACACTAATTCACACACACACTCACTCTCTACCGCGCAGGCGCGTGCTGATGAAGAACTCATCGAGGAGCGCATCGCCGACGCGAAGAACCTCTTCAGCCACAGCAAGCTGGGCGCTGTCCTGGGCGGCGCCCCATCTCCGCTGGCCTTTAAGGCCGCCCAAGACAGCGCCTTTAGGGCCGGGCAGAGTGCATCCGCCGCGGTGCCGCCCAGGACAGCGCCCATGATGGAGGCGGTGGAGGCAACGGACGCGAAGGTGCTCGGCACGGCGCCGCCACAAGCAGCCGGCGCGGCGGCGAAGGTGCTCAGTACGGCGCCTCCACAGACGACGTTCACAGGCCCTCGCACCGCGAGTGCCACGAGCGCCGTACCGGGCGGATCGGTTGCATCGGAGCAGACGGCGGCGGCGGCCAAGGGCAATCCGACCAGCAAGCTCCCCCCGAGCGCCGTACCGGGCGGGTCCGACGACGAGTACGAGTACGAGTACGAGTACGATGAGGACTCGGAGGAGGACGAGGAGGAGGGCGAGGAGGACGGGTCGCCGGCGCCAGCCGCCAAGGGCGCGGCATCACTCACAGCAGTGCCCAAGACGGCGCCGGCGCCAGCCGCCAAGGGCGCGGCATCACTCACGACATCGAGTGGAGTGGCCCAACGGGGAGCGACCGTGCCCACGACGGCGCCTGACGCCGCGCCCTCGTCTGCTCGAAACTCCGACTCCGACTACGACGAGTACTCGGACTCGTACTCGGACTCCGCCCGCGACGACGCGGACAGCGAGCGGGCAATGATGGCACCGCCGCCGCCGCCGCCGCCGCCGCCGCCGCAGTCGGTGGCGGCGCCGCCGCCACCGCCGCCTCAGCCGCCCCCCCCCCCGCCGCCGCCGCCGCCGCCGCCGCCTGGGCAGTCGGTGGCGGCGCAGCGTGCCACGGCGGCGGTGGGCGCGGCGGCTCTCGCGGCGGCCGCTGCAGCCGCCGCCCAGCAGCGCGCTGAGCGTGTCAACGGCCGCACCGCCTCGGGCAATACCCTGAGCCGTGAATTGCCGTCGTTCACACCGGTAGGCGCTCCGAACGACGGGCTGCGCACCGGTGTGAACGACGGGCTGCGCACCGGTGTGAACGACGGGCTGCGCACCGGTGTGAACGACGGGCTGCGCACCGACATGCGCTCGCGCTCGGCGGCAGCGTCGGCTAAGGGGCGCGACGGTGAGAGCCACCGGCGTGAATATTCACAGCGGGGCTTTGGATATGACGAGGGCTCTCGCGAGGGCTCGAGATTGCATTCTCGAGAGGGCCCAAGATTGCAATCTCGCGAGGGCTCGAGATTGCATTCTCGCGAGGGCTCAAGCGCGCGTGAGGTGGCGGCCCTGTCGGAGCGCGCGTCTGAATGGCTCCCTTCACAGACCCCATCGGCGCGCTCTCTGCAGCAGAGCCTTGAGAGCGCCAGTGCCGCGAACGGTGCCCGCGCGGACGAGGAACAGCGACGAGCAGCCGCGCTCACGTACGTGCCGCTGCCATCGCGCCCGTTGGGTCCCTCCACCGAACTTCTCGATGAGCGCGTCCTGAGCGTGGCCAAGCAATTCGGGGGCGAATGGCTCAGCGAGAGCGCGCGACGGTTCCAAGCGGCGGCGGCGGCGGCGCACCAGGCACTCCAACGGCAAGAGGAGACGTTACGTCGCATGCAATTCGCAGCGGCGCGCATGCATGCCGAGATGCACGGGAAGGAGCTGCCCGCCGACGGCTGGGATCGCGTCGTCCCTGAAAGGCAGCCGAGGCCGGTGAAGCCCACAAGGTGGCCCGATGCAGCCGCGGCGACGGAGCTCTCGATGAAGCGCCTCGTCGCCATGCATGCGGCCACGCGACGCGGCCGGCTCTCACTGTGATTGACCTCGAGATGAGAGGAGAGGGTGGGGTCACGTTGTATTTCACTCAAGGACACCTGCAACTTGCAACCGGACCACACCCGAAAGCGAATCATATTTACAAATTGCGACGCGTTTGACTTTGAGTACCGGTTCTTTGTAGCCCGAGCGAGCGAGTACTCGTACTTGTCTGTGTTGACCGAGGGGTTCGCGTTCGGGACCCGGCGCTGTCATTTGTGTGGTGAGCGGGGCGGACCGCGACGAAACTGACTGCTGTTGCTGCAAAAAACCAACCCGCGCGTTCACGATCACACGTTCTGAGCGGGCAGTAACAGCGGTTGTCGCGTCTGTCGTGTTAACGTTCACATGTCACGGTTCACGCGAGAAATGCTGAGAGTCGCACGTCGTCGCGTTGCGACCGCCGCTGGACGCGAGCCGACATTCCCGGCTCTCCTTCGATTAAGTCTACCTGGGAGCCTGGCTGCGTGGGAAGCCGCCGGTTTCGCCCGCAACGGAGATGACGACGATATAGCGCTTTCAATCGGCGGCGTGGACCTCGGTGTTGGTGGTGGAGATGCGGTTCGGTTGCCCTCATGGGGATGGCGGGACGGCCCGCGCACGCGTCGTGTGACCTCGTCCGCAGACCACCCGCCATGCTGGGGTGGAATGGGGTCCGATCATTTCATCGAAGTCAATGTCGCTGGAGTTGCTACATCGATTGATGACCTTGATGACACTGAGAATGCAGAGCATCAGGCGGTGCGTGCGAGCGTGGCGGTGCCGCACCCAAACGGGGCTCTCGGCCTCTATTCAATGTGCGTCACCACGCCCGATTTCGAGGGCACGATCAGCGCACTGCAGCAGAGCGGCCTGGCGTTGCGACGCGTGCGCAGGCCAGACGACGCGACCTCGGGCGGTCGCCCTATGGCGTTCTTCAAGTTCGGTGCACCACCAGGCCGAGATGTGATCCTTGAGCTGGTCGGCCCATGCACCTCGGACGGTGCGGCCAAGGCCATGGAGCACATGGGCTTCTCGATGGGCGAGCACGCCATGATCGCTGGGCTGGTCGTGGAGGTACCTTCGATATCGCCGATCGCCAGATTACTCGGCCTTCAGCTGCTTGGTGCCGAGCGCGACGCGGCGCAGGGTCACGGCCGGCGCATTGCGCTACTGAAGCACAAGGCTGCGGGATTGCCGCTACCGCTCGCGTTCATCACGCCTTCAACCGGCTCGCAGTAATGAGTAAACCGGTCGCTCCAAACTCTCCCGTCGCGCACAGCTCCCCAAGCCCGCCGCCGTCTTGTCGAATCCCCCAGTGTGTGTTTCGTCGCAGTCTGTGAGCTAGAAAGCCCAAAGTCTCTACTAGGGACCCTAGTACGAGCTTGTCAAACCGAACGAGAGCAACATAACCGCTCCGCGGCGATCGCTTTTTCTTTTTTGAAAAACCCGAGCCGTTCGCGCGCGGTTTGTGCAGTGCAGTCTGTGCTCGCATTTCGAGCGGCGCGCGGGGCAACACCATCGCACCAACTTTCCGACGCAAACAACATGACGACCCTCTCGCAGCTGCTGGGCGAGAAGCTCCTGAACAAGGAGGAGACCGTGAGCACGGCCGACGCGCTCGCCGGCAAGCACGTCGCGCTCTACTTTAGCGCTCACTGGTGCCCGCCGTGCCGCGGCTTCACCCCGGAGCTCGCCAAGATGTACGTCAGCCACCTGAAGGCCAAGGGGCTCGAGATCGTGTTCGTGTCGAGTGACCGCGACGAGGCTGGATTCAGCTCGTACTACGCCGAGATGCCCTGGCTCGCCCTCCCGTACGGCGAGCGCGAGCTCAAGGCCAAGCTCTCCAAAAAGTACAAGGTGAGCGGCATCCCCTCGTTGATCATCCTCGATGAGTCGGGCAACCTGATCACGGCGGACGGGCGCGAGGCCGTGTCGGAAGATCCGACGGGCGCCGAGTTCCCGTGGAAGCCCCCGAGCGTCTTCGACGCCCTCGGCGACGAGTTCCTCAGCGGTACCGAGGGTGAGACGCAGAGCCTCGACGACATCAAGAGGTACGCCAAGGTGATCGGGATGTACTTTTCTGCTCACTGGTGCCCCCCCTGCCGCGGCTTCACGCCGTCGCTCGTAAGCGCGTACAAGGACCATCTCAAGGCCAAGGGGCTCGAGATCATCTTCGTCTCAAGTGACCGCGACCAAAAAGCATTCCTCGAGTACTACGGCTCGATGCCGTGGCTCGCCATTCCTCAGGGCGACACGCGCAAGGCGAAGTTGAGCAAGCTCTTCAGCGTGGACGGCATCCCGGCGTTTGTGCTCATCGACGCAGCCACGGGCGAGACCATCACCACCGAAGGCCGCGGCGCTGTTGGGTCCGACCCAAAAGGGGACAAGTTCCCGTGGTTCCCGCCCACTGTGAATAACTTGAGCGAAGGCGAGGGCGTGGGCAGCATCAACGACGAGACGGCGCTGTGCGTGCTGCTCGAGGGATGCAGCCAGGCGACCAAGGACGCGGCTCTCGCGGCCCTCGAGCCCATCGCCACGGCTAAGCGGGCCGCCAAGGAAGAACTCCTCTTCTTCTATGGCCCGACTGACGATGGACCCGCATCCCGCATTCGCGAGCTCGCGAAGCTGGGCGCTGCGACGGGCACGCCGCAGATGGTGCTGCTGGACATCCCGGACTCGGGTGGTTTCTACGTGTCCGACGCGACCGAGATCAGCGCCGACACCATCACAGCCTTCCTTGAGGCGTTCAAGGCGGGCGCCCTCAAGCGAAAGCAACTCGGCGAAGAAGACGAAGACGAAGACGCTTGAGGAGGCGCACGGGGAGCTTGCCAAGGAGCTCGCGATCTCAGTGTTCGAGGCCGGCGGCGGGGCAGGGGGGGGAAGACCAAGCAAGCAGCTGGAGCCTGGAGTGGTGCCGATATTTAGGGGTAGGTGCGGGAAGGCCACATGGACTCATGGGAGCCCAACGAAAGATCGCCTTAAGCAAGCAAACGAGCAAGTTATTCGATCACGCTCACATTTACGTGCTCACGGCGACGCGCAATTTGTGTGCTCGTGCTGATGGGTAGCAGAGACGAACCCATCGTCCCGCCGGAGCGCACGGTGGACGACCTGACCACGCAATACAAGATTGACAGCGCCAAGCGCGCAGCGCAGGAGGCCTTGCGGGCGGCCGTGGAGCGCCGCCTAATTGACGGCGAGCTCAGCGCGCTCGAATACTACGCCAACGAGTGCCGCAAGTACTCAAACTCGCTCGAGGCTCGGCTCGCTGGCGCCACTGAGCGGCGCAACTCGACGGACAAGGCGTTGGACCAGCTCCTGGGCTATCCGCAGGACACCAGTCCCGTGCCGATGCAGGTGGGGCTGGCGCCGCTGGTGGTCCGCGCGGCCGATTCGCTTTCGAGCGATAAGGTGTGCGAGCTTGCGCCGGGCGCGCGCGTGGACGTGCTCGAGGTGTGCGAGACCTCGGACGGGCGCCGGCGCGCACGCATCGCCTTCACTGTACCAGCGGGCTTGCTAGGGCTACGACAAGTGACGAACGAGGGTTGGGTGACCCTCGCGCAACCAGATGGCACTGAGCACCTGGTCCCTGCGAGCTTCGCCGGACCCTCTCAACCCACCCTGAGCGCCACCGACCGGCGCGCGCGCGCCGCGTGCGCCTCTCTCGCGGCGCTGCTTCAGACCTCTCTGCCCGCGCGTGAGTGGCACTGGCACGAGGAGAGGGTTGGAGAGACTGGCGAGATCCCAATTTCGTGGCTTCGTCAGCTCGAGGCGGGCGTGAAGCTGTTGCAGGCGGCGGCGCAGCGCGAGCCGGCGCTCAAAATGCAACTCGCCGAGCAGCGCGTGCGAGCCGATGCCGCCGAGGCCATGGCAGAGCAACGGCTGCGTCGGCTGCAGCAGCTCGAGGACGAACTCAATTACTCGGAAGCACGAGAGACGTCGCTCAAGGTGAAGCTCAAGGAGCTCGAGGACGAACTGGACCAAATCGAGGCGGAGGGGGAGGCGCGCGAGGCCGAGAGCGAGGAGATCGAGGGCGAGGATGGCGATGGCTTTCCGGACGATGCGTACGAGGATTTTGGCGGCGCGCCCGGCAGCGGCGCGCGCGCGCGTGAGCTGAGCTGAGGATGTGGTCTCGGTACTCGGACTGCGGACTGCTCGGGACCTCAGAACCGCTCTCCCCGGGTTGTGTGGTGTGTGACTCTGCGACTGTAAAGACGGGACCCCTCCACACAGATTCCACAGTACCAAGACGCGCGTGCAAGCCCACTCCTTTTTAGGGGGGCCGATGTATAGGGTCCGTTCTCGTGGAGCGCTCGTCGCACGCGACCACTGCGGGGGAGCAAGATTTTGACCGTTGCGCTTGGGGGAGGGGTTTTCACTACTCAGGTAGTTACCCTATGGTGTTTCAACACAGTGCTGCGCACTGGCCGATCGCCGATGAATCGCCTCAGCGACGAGCGTGTCGGGGAGTGAGGGACGCGTCGCTCTATAATGAATAATCTAACGCAGCCCGAGGAGCGAGGCAGCGAGCAATGGCATTGATGGTCCTCGCGTCTATTAAGTCCCACACACCCTCGCGTCTCTTGTGCCAAAAATAAGTACGGTCCTGTACTGTACCGGTAGGTGTTTTTGAACCTCGCTGGTTACCGGTACAGTACCGTCCCGTGCGTGTCCCGGCTCCCCCCGGTGTCTTTTTACCGGTACCGGTAAACTACGGCCGGCAGCGTCTAAAATCCAACCACGTCCACACATTAGAGCGACTCAGCAAGGCCGCCTTTTTGTTGCGTGGTTAACGAGATAACGACGGCGGCTCAAGAGCCCACCTCTCTAGGTTGTTTAGCGCACTGATCACCGATGCCCAAGCCGCCGAAGCTCAACATTGGAGCTGCCAAGAGTCCTACTCCAGATCCAGTCGGCAACACAACTTTCTCGCATCGGAAGAGGTCCGCCCGACATGAAGGCTCCAGCTCTGCCAGACCAGCTGGAGAGCACAGCTATTGGCTAGCAGACAGCGTGAACAGATCGATAGACTTGCGATTTGATTGCCCACCTAAGGTGCAAACCAAGGTGCGGACCAAGTGGACGAAGGCTGCGATGCCAGGCCCACGCAGCCTCCATCAAAATCAGGCTATTGTTCAGCTCCTCGCTCGCAGCCACAGCGCACCGCCCAAATCGTCGAGATCCCGACCCACCGAGTATCCCTGGGAGACAAGGATCACGCCGCCCCCTCCACGTAAAAAGGAGGCCAACGTCGACCCGAGCGACGAGGAAGCCTTCCAACGAATCTTTCGTGCCCTCCGACACGAAGCCGACAGGCGCTATGGAGCGTTTAAGGAAGAAGATGAACTGAAGAATGCAAAGGCAAGGGAAGAAGCTGCGGCGAAGCGGGCGGTCGCGGCCGAGGCGCAAAGGCAGGCGGACGCTGACACGATTGCAGAGGCCGTGCAGCGTGCTCTGGATAAAGCGCGATTGCAGCCCCCCAAGACCGCCACCGAGCTGGCGACTCTGGAGAAGGAACAAGGTGCAAAGCGTGCTGCGCTGGAGGCCACGGCCACACAGCTGGAGGCGAGCAGGGACTCGACGCTCAAGCTCAAGCTCGGCCACGCCATCGCAAGGCGCAACATTTCGACGGCCGCGCTCATGCGCTTGTGGGACGCGAACGGAGATGGTGATCTCACGAAGGAGGAGTTCATGCAAGCGCTGAAGCGCACGTTGAAGATCGAAGCTAACATCAAGGAAATGTCAGAGCTCTTTGACTCGTTCGACGAGGACCGCGGCGGCAGCGTCACCATAAACGAGTTGCAACCGGCCGTGGCCAGGCTCCATGAGTACTGCCGCGACGAGGCGCTGAAAGAGAAGCTGTCAAGGCTCAAGGTTGCTGTGTACGACCTGGAGCTCGCGAAATTGAAAGACTGCCTTGATGTTGCTCAAGAGTGGGAGTCCATTCTGAAGCAACGCTCGGAGCTCAAATCGAGGCATACGGTCGTCGAGAACTTGGGCATGCTCTTGAGTGAGAAGGTCGATCGCGCTAAGAATAAGAAGTTTATTAAGGGCAGCGGCAACGCAGTCACACCCGAGTACCTGGCCGGAGAGCTCGCTGGCGAGAGCGGAATGGTGAGCAGGGCTGACTTCATCAAATTTGCGGTACGGCGCCACAGAGATCGAACTCTTGTCCGCTCTCCTCCTTCTGCTACGTGCACATGCTTGGTGCAGGCGTGTGTGCTGACGAGCCTCGCGACCCTTTTACGCCCCGGCAGATAAGGTTGAAATATGCTTCGGAGCTCAAGATCGAGGGAAGTCAAACAAAGGTGCTCGAGGTTCTTGTGAACGGGTTCGACACGCTGCTTAGCCGAGCAGGCCTTGATTCTCGTGCTGCCACCGCCACCACTGCCATGCGAAGCTTCGCGAGCCAGGCGGTCCTCTCGAAAGCAACGGGCATATCGCTCAGCATGTCGCACGACAAAGCATTTCGTCTGCTAGACAAGGATAGAGGCGGTAGCATCTCCGCTGACGAGCTCATGGCGATCCTCGGTACGGATGGAGGCAAAGCCACCGCCACCCCGGACGCCGCAGTGAGTATGAGCCTCGATGACATCCAGAGCCTCGTTGACATGGTCGATGAGAATGGCGATGGCGAAATGCAGCTCGAAGAGTTTGAGAAATTCTGGCAGCTTTTTAAGGCCCTCCGCAAAGCTGGAACGGGAGAGAATGTTGGGCCCATGATGAGCGCGAAGACTGCTGTGGAGACGCTGATTCGAGTGGGATTGGAACACGCAGACACGGAGAGGAAGCTGGATGAGGCTGAGGGTAAGGCCATGCAGAAGGCTGGAATCTTGCAGACAGCTTACGTGGAGGAGGTCACGCGCAAGCAGGCGGAATTTGTGTGCGCCCTGGCCGATGCCAAGGAAAAAGGGAAAGCAAAGCACAGCCGCATTCCTCAGGACTGGTGGATGAAAATGGGGCAGTGGTGACAGCGAGCTTGTGAAGTTCTCCTCCGATCCGATGTGAGTCGCGCGCATCGGCAACGGAGACGGGAAAGCGGCACCATGGTACGCGGCCTGTGACCCCTACACAGGCTGTTCCTTACAGGCATAACTACCAAGCATATTCCGCGCCGCGGCTCTTCTCAATCGTTCTGTACACCTCTGGCTCATTATTAAAATGAAAAGCACGTGGCACCTCCAGCGTCCAGGTAAGCCGCTAGCCGGTCCCTTGTAGCCGGTGGACTTGGGTACTAACATAGTACATGTAAGGCGCTTACTGCCACTTACATTAATTGTAAATTAATTCCTGTATCGACCACCACCAACTCAACGCAACTCAACTCAACTCAACTGTGCTGAACTGCTGCTGCTTCTGTTCAACACAACGCGCACGCTCTCCGGACCCCCAAACACGGGGGTCGCTATCGCACTGGACGTGGACATGCTCAAGACGGCGCCCGCGAAAAGACCAGTCTCCACAGGGTGTGATGACGATTCGAGCCCGCGAACCACAGCAGTGCAGGGCTTCGCAGTCGCGGTGACGCCCGCGATCCACAACCCTCGATCTCATCCATGGCATGCTGAAGCTGCTCATCATGGGTTTCTTCCTTAGCCGATCGACGAGCCTATCCGCCGGCCTCGCCACGAGCCGTGCGGCGAGCAGGCTGCTCTCGCGACGGGTGCAATACAGAGCGGCGATGACGGCGCTCCGGCCGCTCTCATGGGAGGTGGCCAACAATCAATCGTCGCCTAATGGCCAATTTGAGTCGGTGCGGATCCCCGCCACCGCAGAGCTCCTCCGTGCGATGCCCCGCTCGAATCCGAACAGCGTGAACAACATCATTGCGCTGCTCCGCTCCGACGCCATCAAGGGCATCGGCCCCAAGCTCGCGTCGGCGCTGACGACGCGTTTCGGCGAGCGCACGCTCGTGGTGCTGCGCGGGGCGGGGAGTGCGCAAGAGGAGGCTGCGCTGCACACCATTCCCGGGCTGCACGTGAAGAAGATCGCCAACATCCGCCGGACGGTGGACCAGTGGGAAAGCTTGCGAAAGGCTCTCGACTTTGGACGGAGCCTCGGGTGTCTCTCTGAGGCGCAGGTGAGTGCGCTCGCGTCGCAGCACGGCGAGCGCACGGAGGAGGTCGTGCGCCAGGACCCATACGTCCTCCTCGAGCTCTTCCCCACCCTTCGCTTCCGCGATGTCGACTTCCTCGCTCGGAACGCGCTGCAGGTCGCCGCAGACGCGTCGTCGCGAGCGAGCGCGGCGCTGCGCGCTGGGCTGCGGCGGGCGCTTGGAAGAGGCCACTGCTGCACGCCGCGCCAGCGGCTGCTCGGCGCGGCCGCCAAGGAGCTGCAGCTCGACGAGCTCCCTTATGAAGAGGCCAGTACTGCCGCGGAGCGCGCGCTCGCCCTTCTCGTTGCGCGTGGCGCCTTGGTCGAAGAGATGCCGCCGAGACTGGGAGGCGCGGTGCGCACGCCGCCGCCGATGGTCTCGTTCGCGGTGATGCAGGCGGCCGAGCGGCACGTGGCGGATGCGGTCCGCCGGCGCATCGCACGTCTCGAAGGTGCCACCGATGCTCTCTTCGGTCGATACGATGCCGTCGACGTGCGGGCGCCGTCGTGGGCGTCAGTCGACGGCAAGATGACGACGACGGCGGCGGCGGCGGCGGCGTTCCGCGCGGTGGCGGGCTCGGCGAGCTTTGGAGCGGGCGCCCTGGCGGCGCTGAGCGGCGGCGGCGGCGGGCCGTTATCCGATGCCGACAAGGACGGTGACATCTTTGGCGCGTTGGAGGCCAATGTGGCGGGCTCCGACTCGGCGGCATTGCGGGCGGGGATGGGGCCGCCGGGGGCGTGGGCGGCGCTGAATGCGTCGCTGCGGACGCTCTCGCCTCTCCAGCGTCAAGCGGTGGAGCGTGCGGGCATGGGCAAGTTGATGGTCCTCACGGGTGGCCCTGGCACTGGCAAGACGTTCACCGTCCGGGCGATCGTTCAACGATGGCGGGCCGAGGGTAAGGAAGTGCTTCTGATTGCACCTGATTGCACCTGATTGCACCTGATTGCACCTGATTGCCTCCCTCATCAGGTAAGGAAGTGCTTCTGATTGCACCTGATTGCACCTGATTGCACCTGATTGCCTCCCTCATCAGGTAAGGAAGTGCTTCTGGCCTCGCCGACGGCGCGCGCGGCGAATGTACTCGCGGAGGCCGTCGGCGGCGCCGCGTACACGATCCATCGGCTCCTCGAGTACAATCCAAGGTGCGTTGATTGCGACTGATGACACGATCCATCGGCTCCTCGAGTACAATCCAAGGTGCGTTGATTGCGACTGATGACACGATCCATCGGCTCCTCGAGTACAATCCAAGGTGCGTTGATTGCGACTGATGGCCTGCCTTGCATGCAAGTGCTCACCACGGCGCTCTCGGCTCCCCGAGTACAATCCAAGGGAGGGCTGCTTCATGCGCGCGGCGAACAACCCTCTGCAAGCGGATGCGGTGGTGATTGACGAAGCTTCGATGCTCGACGTGCATCTCGCCGGTGAGCTCGCGCGCTCTCTCTCTCTCCCGCGCGAATGGAGGCTCGGCGCGGCATGCAAGTGCTCACCACGGCGCCTCCACTCCTCCACAGGTGCGCTCTTCCATGCTCTCCCTCCATCGACGAACATCCTGCTCGTCGGCGACGACGACCAGCTGCCCTCCGTCGGCCCGGGCGCCGTGCTGCACGACCTGCTGCGCTGTGCGTGCGTGCCACGTGTCGAGCTGTCCACAGTCTTTCGTCAGGATCCGTCGGGCGATATTGCCCGCAACGCGCAGCTCATCAACCGAGGCTGCTTCCCTCACCACTTTCGCATCTTCGACTCGACGGCAGCGCTGCGCCGCGCGGCCGCCTCGACGACCGCGCTGCAGCAACGACCGAGCGGGTGCGTCTTTGTGAGCGCCCACACGGAGCAAGCGGCCTCGGAGGCCGTCTGCGGTGGCGTGCTCGACTGGCTGGAGGCCGCCGGGTATGACGTGGCAAAGGAAGTTCAAGTCTTGACGCCCCTCAAACGTGGCGCCGCCGGCACCTTTGCGCTCAACGCCCGCCTCCAAGAGCGACTCAACCCTGCGCCCGACCGCGCCGCGGACGCTGCGCTCGCCAACGCTCTCCTCAACCCGACCGCCCTCGCCGCCATGGAGCAGTCCGACTGGTACCGCACTGTCGAGGAGCGCATGCAATTGGAGCGCATGCCATTGGAGCAGCAGTCGCAGCCGCAGCCGCCGCAGCAGCAGCCGCGCCAGCAGCCGCGCCAGCAGCCGCGCCAGCAGCAGCAGCAGCAGCAGCAGCAGCAGCCTCCCCAGCCAGGCGCAGGCTCGGGCGCAAGCCCCGACGCCGAGTCACTCCCCCGGGTGGGCGACGCAATGATCCAACTGACCAACGATTACGAGATGCAGGTGTTCAATGGCGATGTGGGTCGCGTGACGCGCGTGTGGCAGGAGGGCAAGGCGCTTCGTTTCGCGGTTTCGTTTGCAGTCCGAGCGAGCGTAGGTCGTGACTCGACCGAGATGGTCGTAGAGTACACACGCTCGGCGCTCGGCAAAGATATTGCGCTCAGCTACGCGCTCACCGTGCATAAGGCGCAGGGCTCCGAGTACCAGGTCGTTGTGATGCCGATCCTGCCGCAACATGCGCTCATGCTGCATCGCAATTTGCTCTACACGGGTCTCTCTCGCGCGCGTCGGCTGCTAGTCATGGTCGGGACGGAGGGTGCGCTGCGCAAGGCGGTCGAGAATGACTCGAGCGCGCGCCGCATCACCCTCCTCGCCGAGCGCATCGACGACAAGACCTTTGCGCCGCCGACGACGCGGCACATGACGGACTAACACTCTAACAGTGACCATGGAGTGACAGTCAAGGCGTGAACGGAGGCCTGTCTCAGTGGGCGGTAGGAGTGGCGGCCGTCACGTGTGTACCCTTTGCCTTGAGACCTGTTCACTCCGAAAAGCATGGCTGATTGCTCCAAAATGCATGTTGCGTTCACGCGCTTTCGCGCTGTGATGGGCCTTGTGATGACGTGACTTGGCTTGTGACTTGCCTTGTGGAATGCATTTTGATGCGCGTTTTCGGCCTCCTGCTCGCGGCGGCATGTGGCAGTGCTGTACGCATCTCGGCACACGTACATGCAAGCGCGCAGGGTCATGCGAGCAGAAGCTCGGCGCGTTATGCGCGCGGCAGCTCTGTGCACATGGCGGACCCTGCCGTCCAGAGTGCCTCTCGGCTGCTTGGCCAGCTAATCGCCTCGGCTAACAACAATGACACACGGAACGTCCGGCTGAAGACGTTTGCCTTCGGCGCCACGGGCTCACACACGATCATCGTCGAGGGCACAGAGCTCACCCAGTACATGAAGCTGCCAGTCGAGGAGTATGTGCTGTACGATGCCCAGTACATGCAGCGTATATCAAACGACACGTTCGAGCTGAGGCTGCCTGTCGCGCCCGTCGCCACTGGGCGAAACCCGGGCGTGATGGCGAGCCCATGGCTTCGCGTGCGCGTGGTGCCCGGCGGCGATGGCTCGACTCTGAGCTTCAAGTCGGTCGGCGCGAACCTCCTCGGCTTCAACGAGAACGGGAGCTCGAATGCGACGAACCTGACGAACCTGGAGCGTGCGCTCCGATCGATCACCGCCAATTTCTCAGCGCTCCTTGCGTGGGACTCCGGATCCCGAAACGTATGGGCTGCGCGCTCGGAGAGAACCCGACTGACGGCGACCGTGCGCATGGATTTCGGCGTGACGATCGGCACGCCTCTGCCGCGGCTGCTCGTGCAGGGCGCGGTGAATATCATCATGTCATCGGCGATGCGCATCGCGTTGCCGCAGTTCCTCACGCTGCTCCAGAGGGACTTTGAGCGATGGCGGAACGGCACGCGGGAGATCGGCAGGAGCGTTGGGTCTCTGCTTGAGATGGAGCCGTTGGAGGTCGTCCTCGACGAGCAGGGACCACCCGGACCAAGGTGACGCGCTGCTCCCAGAACGCCGGGAAGTGAAGAGTCGATTGAAGAGTCGATTGTCCCCCAAGAGGTCCAGAGGCTGCTGTGCCTCAGCGTATTCGGATCTTGACACACACCACCGATTTCAAATTACGGCATCACGTTGCACTGCAACAAAAATGTAAAATCGCTAAACGAAGAAGCAAGACGCCTGCACAGCGGGGCACTGGCCCGACCGGCCGGCGCGGCCGCTCACGGAGCCGCCGCGCGCACAGCCGCTGTGCGAGCACGACACTCGAGTCTCGACAGGGGACACGCATTCACAGTCACTTGTTGGGGCGTTGCACTCTCGAGTCACTGCAACCATGCCAGCGCAGTGCATTCAGTGCAGCACCAGGCAGCTCACGCAGCCTGCGATGGGTGGCCATGTACACGGCGCACTCAAACGGAAGGAACGTCACGGGCACGCTCGGCCAGCTCATGTTCAACGAGGCCCAACTCCGTGCCTGCTCGAATGAGGCGCCAATCGCGTGAGGGTTCTCGATTACCTGTGGGGAGAGGCGAGGGCGCTGTGGTGAGAGTTGAGTTTTTGCACGCGCCAATCGTGTGCGGATTGGTTGTTCGATCACCTGTGGAATCCCCTCAAGCAGTGCATGCATGTATCGATCCACGCAGTCCGGTGAGAGCTGCTCGTCGACAAAGAGGGCCAGCTGGCGTGCGAGGGCCTGCGCGTGCGTCTCGTGCTCGATGAAGGACGAACTCAGCGACTCACAGATCGCCAGTCGCCGGAAGCCACTCGAGTCGAACGAGATGACACAACGCTCACCACAGCGCTCGAGCAGCATGAGCGCGTTCAGGCTGTATGAGGGCGCGAAATCTCGAGGCATCGTGAGGCTCGAGCCCATCGCCATGAACCTATTGAGCGAGGACGACCAGTAGCATCCTCCTGGAAGCCACAGCAAGTGCTTGGCGAGGCGGTGATTCTCCATGTGCATGTAGGCCGGGAGCGTCGACGGAATGATCTGCAGTCGATCAGTCAACGGTAGAGTTGGCGCAGCTGAACTTAACTCGACCATGCTCGGTGTCACTGAAGGCATCCTCACCTCGGCAGGCGGCTGGCTTGAGATGTTGCTGAGTTCAGGAGGGCGCTCCAAGTCTTTTGTCCCTTGTTCAGGCTCCATCAAGGGTTTAATCAAGGGTGAGCCTCCTGGCTTCTTGCGATTAATCTTGCGATAGCTCCAGTCGATCGCTGACAGATCCGTTCGCTCAACGAAGAAGCGCCTCGCCTCGGCGGAGACGTTGCTGCCATTCTGCGCGCAGCGCAGGAGGATCGCACGCCCGGTGAAGCCCTTCATATCGAGCGATCCGCGGTATCGAAGTCGGTCGTCGCGTTCATTCCATGGAGGCGCCTTGGCGCGCGACAGGCTCGCACGGAAGGCACGAGTTGGAGGCTGGTGCATCGAAATGGTGCCCTCATAGTCGTGCTCCGGCCAGAGAAAGCTCAGGTGCTCGCGGCCACTGACGGGCCGTGAGCAGCTGGGTTCGGCATTGCACCAGTGCCAGAGCATCAGGGGTAGAGTCTGGGTACCGGGCCGATGGCGGGAGATGATGCGCTGGTCATCACGTCCGCTGTGCTGGAAGCACGCTGTGCCGCGCCAGCGTGTGCGCAAGAGCCACTGGTTTACGACCTGAAGGGCGCCGTACGCTCGATCAAGCTCGCCGTGCCAGGCATGCGCGTGGTGACTCTCGTGGTAGAAGAGAGTTCCATTGTGAAGGCAAATGGTGAGGCCAGCATCACGCGGGGTCGTGGTGAGCTCCCGTGCGTCGATCACGTGCTTGCTCGCATGCCGTAGCTGCTCGCTAGCAAATTTCAGCAGCTCGGAGCATGACATCTGACGGGCAAAGCGTGGGAGAGAGCCGACCGCGAACCTGTTTTTCTGCAAGCCAAAGTGTCACGCACATATTTGTGTTCGTTTGAGAACTGCATGCGAGGACTGTTTCGTCAATCCATTTCGATTTCATATCATAAAAACTACCTAGTCCGTATCGACTACTCTGGATCTCCGCGCGGTACCCATTAGCCAAAGCGTCATGCTCGTGCCGTGCCACGTTTGCCTAACGTTACATGTACATGTAGGGTAATGAGCCAGAGGAGCAGAATTGAACAGAAGAGCCGTGGCGTGGAACACGCTTGGGAGGCTATGTCTGGCGTAAAGAACATCGATGGGGAACAGCTTTTGTGTAGGGGTCACAGGCCGCGTACCATGGTGCCGCTTTCCCGTCTCCGCCGTTGTCGATGCGCGCGACGCGCATCGGATCGGAGGAGAACTTCACAAGCTCGCTGTCACCACTGCCCCATTTTCCAGCTTGTGTAGGGGTCACAGGCCGCGTACCATGGTGCCGCTTTCCCGTCTCCGTTGCCGATGCGCGCGACGCGCATCGGATCGGAGGAGAACTTCACAAGCTCGCTGTCACCACTGCCCCATTTTCATCCACCAGCCCTGAGGAATGCGGCTGTGCTTTGCTTTCCCTTTTTCCTTGGCATCGGCCAGGGCGCACACAAATTCCGTCTGCTTGCGCGTGACCTCCTCCACGTAAGCTGTCTGCAAGATTCCAGCCTTCTGCATGGCCTTACCCTCAGCCTCATCCAGCTTCCTCTCCGTGTCTGCGTGTTCCGATCCCACTCGAATCAGCGTCTCCACAGCAGTCTTCGCGCACATCATGGGCCCAACCTTTTCTCCCGTTCCAGCTTTGCGGGTGACCTTAAAAAGCTGCCAGAATTTCTCAAACTCTTCGAGCTGCATTTCGCCATCGCCATTCTCATCGACCATGTCAACGAGGCTCTGGATGTCATCGAGGCTCATACTCACTGCGGCGTCCGGGGTGGCGGTGGCTTTGCCTCCATCCGTACCGAGGATCGCCATGAGCTCGTCAGCGGAGATGCTACCGCCTCTATCCTTGTCTAGCAGACGAAATGCTTTGTCGTGCGACATGCTGAGCGATATGCCCGTTGCTTTCGAGAGGACCGCCTGGCTCGCGAAGCTTCGCATGGCAGTGGTGGCGGTGGCAGCACGAGAATCAAGGCCTGCTCGGCTAAGCAGCGTGTCGAACCCGTTCACAAGAACCTCGAGCACCTTTGTTTGACTTCCCTCGATCTTGAGCTCCGAAGCATATTTCAACCTTATCTGCCGGGGCGTAAAAGGGTCGCGAGGCTCGTCAGCACACACGCCTGCACCAAGCATGTGCACGTAGCAGAAGGAGGAGAGCGGACAAGAGTTCGATCTCTGTGGCGCCGTACCGCAAATTTGATGAAGTCAGCCCTGCTCACCATTCCGCTCTCGCCAGCGAGCTCTCCGGCCAGGTACTCGGGTGTGACTGCGTTGCCGCTGCCCTTAATAAACTTCTTATTCTTAGCGCGATCGACCTTCTCACTCAAGAGCATGCCCAAGTTCTCGACGACCGTATGCCTCGATTTGAGCTCCGAGCGTTGCTTCAGAATGGACTCCCACTCTTGAGCAACATCAAGGCAGTCTTTCAATTTCGCGAGCTCCAGGTCGTACACAGCAACCTTGAGCCTTGACAGCTTCTCTTTCAGCGCCTCGTCGCGGCAGTACTCATGGAGCCTGGCCACGGCCGGTTGCAACTCGTTTATGGTGACGCTGCCGCCGCGGTCCTCGTCGAACGAGTCAAAGAGCTCTGACATTTCCTTGATGTTAGCTTCGATCTTCAACGTGCGCTTCAGCGCTTGCATGAACTCCTCCTTCGTGAGATCACCATCTCCGTTCGCGTCCCACAAGCGCATGAGCGCGGCCGTCGAAATGTTGCGCCTTGCGATGGCGTGGCCGAGCTTGAGCTTGAGCGTCGAGTCCCTGCTCGCCTCCAGCTGTGTGGCCGTGGCCTCCAGCGCAGCACGCTTTGCACCTTGTTCCTTCTCCAGAGTCGCCAGCTCGGTGGCGGTCTTGGGGGGCTGCAATCGCGCTTTATCCAGAGCACGCTGCACGGCCTCTGCAATCGTGTCAGCGTCCGCCTGCCTTTGCGCCTCGGCCGCGACCGCCCGCTTCGCCGCAGCTTCTTCCCTTGCCTTTGCATTCTTCAGTTCATCTTCTTCCTTAAACGCTCCATAGCGCCTGTCGGCTTCGTGTCGGAGGGCACGAAAGATTCGTTGGAAGGCTTCCTCGTCGCTCGGGTCGACGTTGGCCTCCTTTTTACGTGGAGGGGGCGGCGTGATCCTTGTCTCCCAGGGATACTCGGTGGGTCGGGATCTCGACGATTTGGGCGGTGCGCTGTGGCTGCGAGCGAGGAGCTGAACAATAGCCTGATTTTGATGGAGGTTGCGTGGGCCTGGCATCGCAGCCTTCGTCCACTTGGTCCGCACCTTGGTTTGCACCTTAGGTGGGCAATCAAATCGCAAGTCTATCGATCTGTTCACGCTGTCTGCTAGCCACCAGCTGTGCTCTCCAGCTGGTCTGGCTGAGCTGGAGCCTTCATGTCGGGCGGACCTCTTCCGATGCGAGAAAGGTGTGCTGCCCCTGCCGACTGGACCTGGAGTAGGACTCTTGGCAGCTCCAATGTTGAGCTTCGGCGGCTTGGGCATCGTTAATCAGTGCGCTAAACAACCACGAGGTGCGCCCTGGAGCCGGCCTCGAGACCCTTGCCTCGAGACGCGGACCCTGGAGCCGCCTCGAGACGCGGGAGTCGACGTCCTCTTCACCTTTTTTGGACTTTTTTGTACTAGTGTTTCGAATAAAGACTTCCGTACCGGTACGAAAAGCGCGGCGCCCCCATATCGTTCTCCTCGCAGGAGATGGCCGTCCCCGGAGCGGCTGACTGCGCGGTTTTATATTTCTAATTCTATACTTTCGTCTGTGGGATCGCGCGGGTATCCCACGCAATTGATCCCACGCGCGGGTATCCGCGCGATGGAGCGCGACCGGAAACCCGGAGGGGCGAGGAGCGAACCAAGTCGGCTACCTGGTAGCTGTAAGTAGTTGCTGGTATAGAAGTACCTGCCGATCCTCCGGACGTTACGCGTTTGACCGTTTGCGATCTGAGCCCGAACAGCGAACACCCCGCAAGGACGCCGCCCCACGTTTCATGCAGTTTCGTCGTTCGGTTATTGTCGAAATGCATATCGTACTCGTTAACGTTTCCGCACATTTCCATAAATGATAAATTCCTTTCCCCGGGGTATCGACGGCCTCTTGGGAAGTGACGGGGGTGCTCTATAGAGGGGGGGGTAATCAAGTTGCCCCGCGCGCGTAGCGCGCGGGTTTTCGGCCCGCCGCAGGCGCGAAAATTTTGGCGATATTGACTGTAAATCACTACATTTAGGCCCTGAAATTGATGCCACTCACACACTATTGACTGCGACGTACATGTATGTACCGACTACCAATGGGTAGGCACCACTAGTCGCGGACCGACGGGGGGGCGCGTTCCCTCGTGGGGCAACTTGATTACGAACTAGGCAGCACCTAGGCAGTCAAATAATGCACATAATGCAAGGGTACCAATCGACA
>Ga0210247_100775_pt1 | contig 28785 bp, 29 predicted proteins | sample ChrtobMetP3_16mM_FD_155449 | JGI IMG/M metagenome (GOLD analysis project Ga0210247, IMG submission 155449) | Chrysochromulina tobin associated microbial communities from unialgal haptophyte culture, Seattle, Washington, United States - P3_16mM | ecosystem: Host-associated > Algae > Haptophytes >... | reverse complement strand
GGAGCTTTGAGCTCTTCGGCTGTGTCGGCAAGGGCCGCACCAGGCGCTGACGATGAGCCGGCTCCACTATTGCGTATCGCGATACTCGGATCCCGTGGCATTCCTGCGAACTATGGGGGGTTTGAAACGTTTGCCGAGCAGCTGGCGACGCGACTGGCTTCAAGGGGTCATCAGGTCACGGTGTATGCGGAGTGTGCGGACGCAGCGTTACAGGACCATGTCTACAAGGGCGTCAGGGTCCGGTCCCGGAGGCGTCCGCGCTGGGGCGCGGCTTCGGTTTTGGCTTACGACTGCGCCTGTCTGTGGGACGCGCGTCGCGGCTATGACATCGTCTACATGCTCGGATACGGTGCCGCCTGGGCCTGTTGGTGGCCTCGGATCTTCGGCATTCCCGTTTGGATCAACGTGGATGGGCTGGAATGGGCGCGGAGCAAATGGGGATGGGGCGCACGCACCTATTTGCGGTGCATGGAGTGGGTGGCGACGAAGGTCGCCACGCGCCTGATCGCAGATGCGCAAGCCATTGCGCAGCGCTTTCGCACCACCTACCCAGGCGGGGCGCCGAGCAGTTTCATTGCTTATGGTGCCGAACTGGCCCATGCCACCGACTCAGCAGACGCGTCGGTGCTGGCCACCTGGGGACTGCAGGACCATGGCTATCTTCTGGTCGTGGCACGGCCTGAGCCTGAAAACCATATCCTGGAAATCATTCAGGGCTACATGCTGCACCAAGGGAAGTGGCCGCTCGTGGTCGTGGGGGATGTGTCCGGTACAACGCCATACCAACAGCAGCTCCGGGCATTTGCCAGTGACCGCGTTCGCTTTGTCGGAGGCATTTATGACGCTGCACAGCTGCAATCCCTGCGTTTGCACGCCGCCTGCTATCTGCATGGGCATTCGGTGGGGGGGACGAACCCATCCCTGCTCGAAGCGCTGGCTTGCGGCAACTGGGTGATCGCGCATGACAACCCCTACAACCGCGAAGTTGCCCGGGACGCGGCAGAGTATTTCAATTCCCCGCAGCAGCTGGCCCACAGTCTGGACCGGTTGGTGCAGGACGGGCGTGTTCAGCAAGTGTCTCGGGCGTCGCGTGCGCGTGCCATCGTCGCAGAGCATTACACATGGGACGGCATAGCCGATGCATATGAAACGCTGATGCGCTTTGAATGCCGGGGTCGCAGGCCAGCGTCAGAGAAAGAACTGTGATCGTGCGGGAGTGTGGGGTCACGCGAACCGCCCTTGAAAGGTGGGCCGGATGAGCCATGGTCTAGTGGATGTGCTGCTGGCGACCTACAACGGCGCCCGGTATCTGGAAGCGCAGATGGATTCGATTCTGGCCCAAACGTACCAGGAGTTCCGGATTCTGGTGAGCGATGACGGATCTTCGGACGCAACGCCGGAAATCCTGCGGGCGTACCAAGCCCGCTTGGGCGAGCGCCTGGTCATCGTCTCGAATCCGCGGCCGGGAGGGGGTGTGGTGCGAAATTTCGAACACCTGATGCTGGCCAGCCTCAATGACGGCGTGGCACGTTGGGTGGCCTTTTCGGACCAGGACGATGTCTGGCTCCCCGAGAAGATTGCATCCACATTGCAAGAGATGATACGAGTTGAAGCCAGCGATGGGGCCCATGTTCCCTGTCTGGTGCACTCGGACCTCATGGTGGTGGATGAAAAATTGTCGGTGCTCTCTCCGTCGTTCGCCCGCTACCAGAAAATGGACCCTGCGCTCTGTTCGCCCTTGTCGCTCCTGAGCATCAATCAGGTCACCGGTTGCACCATGATGGCGAACCGCGCCCTATTGACATTGGCGTTGCCACTGCCTTCGGAAGCCATCATGCATGACTGGTGGTGTGCTTTGGCAAGTGGCTCGGGCCGCCGTGTTTTTGTGGAGGCACCGCTGATGCTGTACCGGCAGCATGGTGCGAACCAGGTAGGCGCGAGGGATCGGTCGCTGGGGACACGACTCGTGCGCATGTTCACCGATGGACCGGGCGTATTCCGGCGGGTGCGTGCCCTTGGAGACGCCACGTATCGCCAGGCCGAAGCCCTGCAACGGCGCCTGCAGGAGCGAAAAGCGGATGGACTGTACGTGTCAGAATACCTCGCCTGGAGACGCCGGCCGTGGTGGCAGCGGCTTGTTGGCTACCGCCACTACTATGTGGGCCCCGACCTGGATCGGCTGAGCCGCTGTTTGCTGTGGTTTAAATGAGTTCTCGCAGGTGGTCTTCGAAGATTCGAGAATATTTGATCCGGAAATGAGCAAAGGCGCGGTTGATGAAGTCCTCGGCTGAAATGATTGAACTGGAAAGCGGGCTTGCTGCTGTCCCCAGGCTGGGAGAAATGCTTCTGGCTGAGCAACGGCTTTCCCGCAATGACCTGGAGCGAGCCCTCGAAGTCCAGCGATCAATGGGGGGGCGGCTGGGGCGTCTGCTCATCAGTCTGGGGCTCGTTTCCGAACTCGACGTGTATGGGGCGCTTTCGCGGCAGGCGGGCATTCCACTCGTACGACAGGACGGTTTTCCCAAAGAAAAGCCCCAGACCTCCCGACTGAACACCAGTTTTCTACTGACCAATAATTTGCTTCCGCTTGGCGATGCGGAAGGCTCACCCGGGGAGGATGCGACACCCGATTTTGTCTCTGTAGATCCGCTGAGCACACAGCTTCATGACGCCTTGCGCCTCGTGTTCGGGCGCGTTCCACGTATTTGCTTCGGGCTTGAGTCGGAAATTTCTAGCCAGCTGAGCGACTGGTTCTTGCAGGATTCTTCCCAAGGTGAAGAGAGCGAGGACGGCCAGCCAGAAGCGTCAGAGTTCATTGAGCATCTGCGCGACATGGCTTCTGAGGCGCCCATCATTCAGCGGGTGAGTCAGATTCTGGCGCAGGCAGTGGCTGCCCAGGCGTCCGACATTCATATCGAGACGTATGAAGAGAAGTCGGTCGTCCGCATCCGGGTGGACGGGGAACTGTTCCCGATCGACGAAATCGACAACAAGGACGCCCCCGCCATCGTCTCGCGCATCAAGATCCTGTCCCAGCTGGACATCGCAGAGCGGCGCATGCCCCAGGATGGTCGAACCAAGTTGCGCGTGCAGGGCAAGGAAATGGATGCGCGGGTTTCGACCATTCCCACGATGTTTGGCGAGTCTGTCGTCATGCGTTTGCTGGAAAAGAATTTCGATCTGCTTTCCCTCGAAAGCCTGCATTTCACGGCGCCCACGCTCAAGGCCATGCGGCAGATGCTCAGCGTGCCCCATGGCATCTTCCTGGTGACGGGCCCTACAGGCTCTGGTAAATCCACCACCCTTTATGCCTCCATGCAGGAGCTGGAGGGGGCGAACCTCAAGATGCTCACGGTGGAAGATCCTGTCGAATACCGTCTGCAGTGGCTTAACCAGGTGCAAGTCCAACCGCAAATTGGTCTGACCTTTGCCAAGGTGCTACGTTCTTTCTTGCGGCAGGACCCGGACGTCATCATGATCGGGGAAATGCGCGACGGTGAAACTGCCGAAATCGCCGTGCAGGCCGCCCTGACGGGTCACCTGGTGCTATCGACGCTGCACACCAACAGTGCTCTAGGGGCAATCGTCCGTCTGATCAATATGGGGGTTGAGCCTTACCTCATTACTGCGTCGGTCGTCGGAGTGCTCGCGCAGCGATTGGTGCGCAAGTTGTGTGAAGAGTGCAAGACGCCATTGCTGCCCGAGCAGGCGCAGCTGGCTGCGGCATCCCTCGGGGTGCCATTGCCGCCGGGTCAGGCCGTGTATCGTTCCCACGGATGTCCTGCCTGTCGTGGCACGGGGTACCGGGGACGGGTGGCCATCCATGAATTGCTGGTGCTGACAGAAGAGGTCAAGAAGGTGGTGCTCGAAAGAGGGTCCTCGCTGAGTGGTGACGACGGAGCCTATGCCGGGGGGAACTTGTTGCAGGATGGCGCCACCAAGGTATTCACGGGGTTGACGACCGCCGAGGAAGTATTGCGCGTCGCGCGTCAAAATGACTGATTTCCAATATGAAGGGGTGACCTCCGATGGCAAGACTTGCCATGGGTCGATCCGCGCGCTGGGTGAGGAAGCGGCCCGGTTGAGGCTGATCGGGCAGGGCATCACGCCCGTGAGAATTGCGGGTGGCGCGGGAACGGTTTCACAAAATGAGCCGGAAAGCCGACGCTCCAGGCTCAAGCGCTCCGAGGTGTTGTTGTTCAGCCGTGAAATGGCACACCTCAAGCAAGCGAACATGCCGCTGGACAAAGCCTTGGCCATGCTCAAGGAAACGGCCGACACCGATCGGCTGAAGTCTTTCATTTCCAAGGTTGAGGAAGGCGTACGCGGTGGCAAGTCGCTCTACCAATCGCTTCTTCCTTTTGAGTCGGATCTGGGACGCCAGTACCTCGTGCTGATTCGGGCCGGAGAAACATCGGGCTCGCTCAGCGTGGTTTTGAAGGAGCTGACGGTACAGCTGGAGGCAGCGGACAAGCTTCGCAACTACGTCGTTTCGTCCATGATGTACCCGGTGATTCTGCTGGTGGTTGCGGTGCTCTCGGTCATTTTGCTTCTCGCGTTCGTGGTCCCACAGTTCCGGGAAATATTCGACTCCATGGGCGACAAGCTTCCCTACTCCACGCGGCTGGTGGTGGATCTCAGCGACTTGATTCGAGACCACTGGATGGCGCTCCTCGCAGGAGTGGTAGGCATTCTCTTTTTGCTTTCCCGCTGGGCGGCCTCGGGCGGTGGGCGGTTGCGGCTTGACAGCGTGTTGCTGGAGCTTCCCTTGTTCGGAAAGGTGCTGCGAAACCTGCAGTTTGCCGTGTACTTTCGCACCTTCGGAATTTTGCTGCAGCGCGGTGTGCCAATGGTGGACGCATTGCGTATAGCGGTGGACACCTTGACCAATACCGCTCTACGCAAGGACATCGAACCCTTGGTCGGACTGGTCAAGGCGGGCAAGAGACTGTCCAGTGGTTTCGTTTCCCCTTACTTGGGCAAGTCCAGCACGCCGCAGCTTATTCGCGTGGCCGAAGAAACCGGACAACTTGACGCGACGCTGCTGGGGCTGGCCGACCGCTACGAAGATGAGGGGCGCCGGACGATGGGGCGTGTGCTTGCCGCCATGGAGCCGTTGATCATCATCGTTCTCGGTGCGTTGGTTGCATTTATTATCATCGCCATCCTGGGTGGCGTGCTGTCGATTAACGACACCATTTGAAATATTGGTTGATTTTCAAATTATATTGCCATGAATATTACAAAAATTTTCTCGAGAAATAATGCTGCCCATCGGCGCCAAAATGGTTTTACGTTGATCGAATTGCTGGTGGTTCTGGTGATTCTGACGCTGCTTGCGGGGTTGGTGGGGCCGAAAGTGCTTGATCAATTGGGTGGAGCAAAGTCCAAGACTGCGCGGATCCAGATTTCTGAAATTGAACAAAGCCTGGATCTGTTCAAGCTGGACGTGGGGCGTTATCCCAACGACGCGGAAGGATTACGCGGGCTGGTTGAGCGTCCTGCCACTGCTCAGGGCTGGACGGGTCCTTATCTCAAGAAGGGCTTGCCCACGGATCCATGGGGCGCTTCGTATCTCTATAAGAACCCAGGCCGCAATGGCGGCCCCGACGTGTTTTCGCTGGGGGCTGACGCAAAGCCGGGTGGAGACGGAGAGAACGCCGATGTCTATAACTGACGCGCGCGCTGCGTGTCAGATTTCTGCCGGGTGAAGAATCTCTAATGAGAAGGTTTGTTCGCGTCCATGGCGCGCACTCCCCGGCGGATGGCTTCACCCTGCTGGAACTCCTGGTTGTGATGGCTGTCGCGGCCGTCGCCATTTCGGTCGCAGGGTTGGGAGGGCAGGCTTATCTGGAGCGATCCCGTTACCACCAGACGGTGCGAGATATCGCTGGACAACTCCGGCAGGCCAGAGCGCTCAGTGTTCAAGAGGGGCGGCCAGTTGCCGTGTCCTACCAGCCCGAAGCCCGTCGGTTGCTTGTCGGTGAACAACGGTTCCTCGAAATACCCGCTTCGCTTGCCGTGAAATGGGATGTTGCGGAGCGCAGCCCATCGACGCGGCCTGGAGCGGCAGATCCCATTTTCGTATTCAATGCGGACGGGGGTGCCCGGGGAGGCCGGCTGATCGTTTTGCGCGGTGCGCAGGGTGCTGAGTTTCGGGTGAACTGGCTGTTGGGAACGGTCGAGCAAATTCCCGTAGCGGCTGCGTCATGACTGCGATCGCATATGTCAGGCATGTGCTGCGCTGGTTTTGCGAAGGGCACGGCAGTGCGTCGCAGAAAAAAAGGCAATGGCAATCCGGATTCAGCCTGCTGGAGGCGCTGGTGGCCATGTCGATCGCATCCATCGCCTTGGCCAGTCTCTACAGGACTGTGGGCCAAAGCTCCAAAGTGACAATGGACGTCGAGTCGCGGATCGAGGCAGCCTTGGTGGCCCGGTCAGCATTGGCGGGTACCACCTTCGCGGAAGACGCCGAGCGCCAGCCCCAGGGCGCCGCGGGCGATTGGCATTGGCGCTTGATCCTGCAGCCTGAGCAGATTCCTCTGAGGATGGCGGACGGTCGATCTGTGCCAGGCAAGCCGCTGCGTGCTGCCATGGTGACTGTGGAAGTCGCGCGGGGTGCGAACGGCCCAGTGGTGATGCGATGGACCACGTGGAAACCTTACCGGGCAGCTTCATGAGCAGCGCAGCCATGAAAAACGCGCGCGGGTTCACCCTGCTCGAACTGCTCATTGCTCTTGCCGTGACGGCAGCTGTCGTTGCCCTGATGTTCGCGGGCTTCGGCACGATTGGTCGCTCTGAGGAGCGCAATCAGCGCGTCATGGAGCGGTCCGAGCGCATGCTTGTGGTCAGCCAGTGGTTGGGTCGCAAGTTTGATGCCTTGCGCTTGCTCAGTCGGCGCGACGGGGCTGTGTTCGTCAGCTTCTTCAGTGGCAACGCCGCTGGTGCCATCTGGGTTGCTCCGCTGCCCGAGCGCGGAGACGGGGGGGGGCTTCACGTCTTTCGTGCGACGCCTTTGCGGCATGAATCCGGCCGTATCGATCTCTCGATAGAGGCCGTTCCCTATCAGGGCGCGCTGATGACCCTGGACTGGGCAGGGGCGCTGCGGGAAACGCTATTGCAAGATGTCCGCACCCTGCAATGGCATTACCAGGACGGGCAGACGGGCCAGTGGGTGCAGCAATGGGACGCATCCAGAGCTGGCTATCCTGCACGGGTTCGTTTGGAGATTGCTGATGAGCGTGGCCAGTGGCCCCCTCTCGTCTTCTCCCTTGCGAGGGCCCGATGATGCAACGGTATGCAAATGGGCCTTGGATCCGGCGCACGGGCAGCGGGGCTGCCCTGATCATGGTGCTGTGGCTTGTGGCTGCGTTATCACTGGTGGTAGCTGCAGGAGCCCGGGGTGTGCGGCAGCAAACGCAACGCACGGCTCTGGATCTCGAGCGCCTGCGTTCCGAGTCGTTGCTGGATGCTGCCGTCCAGCTGGTAGCCCAGCGGCTGAACTCCGAGAAAGGCCAGCCGATTGGCTACAAGATGCAACGTATGAACCTCGGGAAAAGCGAGATCTGGGTGGAGGTGACGCCATCCGGCGGTCTGGTGGATGTCAATGTCGCTAGCGAGGGCCTGCTTCGGACACTATTCCAGAGAGCCGGCGCCATGTCTGCCGGTGAGGCTGCAATCCTTACTTCTCGTGTTCAGGACTACATTGATCCCGACGATACTCCTGGTGGTGTCGGAGGCGCTGAAGCCGCGCAATACCGTGCCGCTGGCTGGCCCTCACTGCCGCGCAATGGCGCGCTTGAAGATCGCTCGGAGCTCAAGTCGGTGTTCGGGATGACGTCTGAGCTCTATGAGATAATCGCTCCCCACCTGGGAATCAACGGGCAGCAGCGTATCGAGGTTGATTCTGCGCCTCCAGCGCTAATTGACGCCTTGACAGGGCAGCAGGGGCTTGGGGCGCGCCTCCAAAACTCTCCACCAGAAATGCGTGCTGGCGTGCTTCTTTCCGGAGCCGCGGCAGAGTTCTTTTCGCCAGTCCAGTCATCAGGCTCGCAGACGATGCGGCTTCGGGCCTTTTTGCAAGCGGACGGTGACCGATGGTGGCTGCGTGAAGTGTGGGTCGATCTTAGCGAACGCCCGGATGCGCTCACGCCTTGGACAACGCTCTCCATCGAGCCAACACGCCGCTTTCAAAAGGCGGAACAGGAACTTATCCCATGACAGTTTGGAGGCAGCTGGCTGTTCGTTTGCAAGCAACGCTTGATCGGCTCCTGTGGGGGCTGTGCGACCTCAGGCGCGTGTTTTCCGAACGCGGATTGTGGCCCGCTAGTTCCTGTGTGGCTACCGGCGTCGATGGACAGCGATGGAGAGTGACCGGCGAACTGCTGCGCAAGGAAGTGGGCAAGCGCGAGGCAGCAGGTGTGCTGGTTCCCGAGGCAGAGTGCCTGTGGGGGACGGTACAGATTCCGTCCATGCCTGCCAAGGCGCTCGACGGTGCTGTGCAGGAAGCCTTATGGCGTGTCTCGCCGCTGCCGCCGGACCAAATACTTGCGGCCTGGCGTGTTGAGCCATCAACGGGCGACGGATGGGTCGTCCACTGGGGAATGTGCCGCCGCAGCGTCTCTGAACAATTACTTGCGCAGCATGGTTTGCGTGAGGGCGCTGCCGTGTTTCTGCCAAGGCAGGGGCGGGCTTTTGCCGTCCGAAGCCAGACGTGGCGGAGTGCGGTCAAACGCCAGCGTTGGATGGATGCAGCAGCCGTCGTGCTGCTTGCGCTGGTGGCGATTGCGTTGTCGCTGCCCGCGCTGATGCCGCTGGTCCTCAAGCGTCAAGCTGTTGTGCTCGCTGTGCAGCATGTCGACATGCTGGCACCTCAGGCCGCGCCTTTACGCCAGAACATGGACGAATTGCGTCGCCAGGCTGGTATCGCGGAAGATCTGCGCAAGAACATCGCAATGGATCTCCCTTTGGCCAGCGTGGTGGAAGCCCTCTCGGAAGCGCTGCCTGTTGATACATGGCTCGATCGCATCGAGATCAGCGGTACTGAAATCCGTATCTCCGGCCTGACATCCAATGCGACGGATCTCATTGCCCATCTCGGTCGCCAGCCCGGATTCGCTGACGTGCGTGCTACCGCTGCCAACGTGCGGGACGGTACCTTGAACAAGGAGCGCTTCGCATTCGAAATGCGGTGGCGGAGCGAGGGAGCCAAACCATGAGGTCTAACATCTGGTTGCGCAACGCCGCTGCGACGCTACTGCTATTATTTTTACTGGCAACCGTGGGCGCTGCTGTCACGTATCGCATGCTTTGGGTCCGTTACGAGAGTGCACTGGGGCAGCTTGAGCCGCGCAGCGAACGCTTGGAAGGCGTGGTCAATGCTGGGACTGAAATCAAAGGTTTGCTGGACGCAGCCAACAGCGCTGTCGCACCTTGGCTGCACCCGTCGGGAGATGCCGCACAGAACGAAGTGCAGCAGCAGCTTCGCAAGATCATCATGGACTCCGGCAGCACTCTGGTGTCGTCGCAGTTTGCGCTGGAGCCTGGCGCTGACGGAAAGCTGGCCCGTATTCGGCTCACTGCAACGGTGACCGGGGAGTGGGCCAAGCTGGTGAAGTTTATGGAAAGTCTCCAGGTTCACCGCCCTCCCTTCTGGGTTCGTACCGTCAACATCACCCGCGAAGGTGGAGTGTCCGGTCCAGGACCACAAACTGCCCGTCTGACTGTGCAGCTTGAAGCGCCGCTGGCACCCGAGAAAGCCACGCAATGATCAAGCCTTGGCACCTTTTCCCTGCATTGGCCGCCTGCGCGCTGGCCGCAAGCGGCTACTGGTGGTTGGCAGAAAAGGACCGATGGACGCCACCATTACCGCGCAAACCTGACCTGCCAAAGGTGGAGCCGCTGCAGCAGCACGCACGTGTGCAGGCCCGACAGGCGCTGGAGCGTCCCGTCTTTTGGTCTTCGCGGCGGCCGATCGCCGTGGAGGAAAAGAAGAACAGCATGTCCAATGAGCTGATGCAAGCTCGACTTACAGCTGTGCTGGAGTCGGGCCGAGAGAGCGTGGCGATACTGCAGCGCGCCGATGGCACTACCCTCAAGATCACCGCGCAAAGCAGTCCTTGGCGCATCGAGACGTTTGACGGCCGCAAGGCAACTTTCGTGTCTGCAGACAATGAACGCGTGGACCGCCCTCTTGAAGCAGGGACTGCCGCCATGAGCAAAAAGCCGCTCCCCGGCGGCCCCGCCCCAGACCTTGCAAGCAACCCTCCGGCACGCCAGTAGCGGCATGCTGCAGCAGCGCACCCCAACATTGTGGAGTTACACCCTATGAATATCCGGCCATCGATTCTCGTGCTAGCTTTGCTGGCGTCGGGTTGCGCCAGCACGCAGGGAGGGCCTGCGCCAGATGCCTCTGCAGGAGCCCCATCAGCCGCCGCAACTGCGCCACCTCCCCCGGCAGCCTTTGCTACGGCGAGCAGGGAAACGGCGGCTACCCCACCTACGCTAACGGCACAACAGAACGCCGGCAACCCGCTGCCAACTGCCAAAGCAGAGGCTCTGAAAACCCCCGAGACCCGCGCTGCCGGAGGCTCAAAGCTTTTCCCCGGGAGCGACAACCTCTTCAAGAGCGACAAAGCACCGCGGTTAGACCCGGTGCTGGCACAGGGTGACAAGGTTGCGCTGAATTTTGAGAACGTGACGGTGGGTAACCTGGCAACGGCATTGCTGGGTGACCTGCTCAAGCTCAACTACACCATTGATGCCGGTGGCGATACGGTGGTGAGTCTTCACACCCGTCAGCCCCTGCTGCGCAGCCAGGTGCTGGATGTGCTGGATGCCGTGCTGCTACCGCATGATCTGGCCATCGTGCGCGACAACGCAGGCGTCTACCACGTGACCAAGCGTACCGTCACTCTCGGGGCCCGCCCTGTGCTGGGGGCGGCCAACTTCAAGGACCTTTCCGGTTCTGGCACCGTCATCGTGCCTCTGAACCACATCGCTGCTGCCGAGATGGCCAAGATTCTTGCGCCCATTGCGCCGCGCGAGTCGATTGTCTACGTAGACAGCACACGCAACCTGCTGGTGCTGCAGGGCAGCAAGGCCCAGCTGGGCGGGTGGCTGGAGATGGTCGAGTCGTTTGACGTGGACTTCCTTTCCGGCATGTCCCTCGGCGTGTTCGTGCTGGAAAACGCCAACGTGAACGTGGTGCGCGATGCAATGCAGGCTCTGCTGGGCTCCGCCGATGCCCCGGGCGCGGGTGGCACTGGTGCGGCGCCCGCTGCAGGGGTCCGCAGTAGCGGGCAGGGGGGGGCGGCAGCCGCCACTGCTGCGTCAGCCGGTGCATCGCAATCTACCGGGCCTCTTGGGGGGCTGATACGCGTGTTCCCGGTCGAGCGCCTTAACGCACTGGTGGTGGTAACACCCCGAGCCCACCTGCTCACCCAGGTCGAAACGTGGGTGCGGCGCCTCGATCGCCCTACCGACTCGCTGGAAGCAAGCCTTTTTGTGTACCCGGTTCAAAACGGGTCTGCGCTGCAGCTGGCGGAAATGCTCAATGGTCTGTTTGGGGGGGCATCTGAACAGGGCAGGGCGGGGGTGGCTGCGGGTTCGGCTCCCACGCAGTTTGGCCAGAACGCCAGCGGCAGCGGGAGCAGTGGTGGTAGTGTCATCGGCTCCAACCCGTTCGGCGGTGCCGGCACAGTCAGCCGCATGGGTACAGGCACCGGGAGTGCAAACACGGGCAGCTTCGGTAGCGGCGGTCTGCAACCGTCCGCGGGTGCCAACCGCACTTCTCCCAACAGTGCGTCGCTGACATCCACCAGTCAACTGGACGGCAACGTGCGGGTGGTGGCCGATGAAAAGCGCAATGCGCTTCTTATCAGAGCGCCGCGTACGGAATACCGCCGCATCGAACAGGCCTTGCGAGAGCTCGACAAGGCGCCATCCCAGGTGCTGATCGAAGCCAGCATTGTTGAGGTCAGCCTGACGGGCAACCTGCAGTACGGCGTGGAATGGTTCGTGCAAAACAACCTCTCGCGGGGGCGCGATGGTCAGGCGCTGTTGAACTTCAACCAAACAGGCGACATTGGCCCCAAGCAGCCAGGTTTCTCGTACAGCATCCTCAACAAGGCGGGCGTTGTGCGCGCTACCTTGAACGCACTGGCAGAAAATTCGCAGGTACGGCTGCTGTCCAGCCCGTCGGTGATGGTGCTGAACAATCACAATGCCACCATCCAGGTAGGCCAGCAACAACCGATCAAGAGCTCAACCTCGGTCACCACCGGCAATCTCGTCACCGAATCCATCATCTACAAGGACACGGGTGTGATGCTTTCGGTCACACCGTCTGTCAACGCCGGGGGGCTGATCACACTGGATATCTCGCAGCAGGTGACCGACGTCGGCGATCTGGACACCGCCACCGGCCAGCGCGCGTTTCTGACCCGCCAGATCCAGACGCGTGTGGCCGTGCGCTCTGGCGAGCCCATTGTGTTGGGCGGCCTGATCCGCGAAAACGACACAACGGGCCGTAGCGGTGTGCCCCTGCTGTCGGCGCTTCCGGTCGTGGGCGCCTTGTTTGGCAACAACACCAGCAACAATAATCGCACCGAGTTGTTGGTGCTGATGACCCCGCGGGCGTTGGAAGACGACGATGCCCTGCGGAGCGCAAGCGCCGAGATGCGCCAGCGCATGCGTGCCATGTCAGCCCAGTCCTTCCCCTTGCTGGAGCGCGACATTGCCGTGCCAGAGTTGCCGCGTTGAATAAACCGCTTATTTATATAGTTGGAGTGCTTGGCCCTCTAGCGTTTTCTAGGAGAGATACATGAAAAAAAATGCGTTTGAACGTCGTCGTGTGCTGGGGTTGATGGCTGCGCCTTTGGCGATTTCGCTGGCTGCCATGTTATCGGGTTGCGCCGGCGGTCCTTCCCCTGCAAGAGACCGTGAGGCTCTGCTGCTGCGGGCTAAGGAGTTCTGGAAATCCGTACAGGACAACGACCCCGTTACGTCGTGGAAGTATGAAGAACTATCGAAAAAGCCAGGCTGGACCCTGCAGGCTTACTTGAAGCGGGAAGGGATTGTTTACGATGCTGTTGAGGTCCAGGACGTTCTTTCGCTGGAGGGCGACAAGGCGCTCGTCAACGTAAAAGTCACATTCTCGGTTCCCCTCTTGCGCATGAACAGCCAGCAGGTAGTCTTGAAGGACGAGTGGGTACGGATCGACGGAGTGTGGTATCACGCGGATCGCAAGAGCCTCCTGTGAGAATGGGGCTTTGGTGCTTCGTTGTGTTGCAGCAACAAAACATCGGTGAAAAAAATGAAAGTCGTGCAAGGATTGAAAACCCTGTGCTCACGGGCTAAGATACCCACAGCCCAAACGGTTTGACGGATGGGTTGCACAGCCCGCAAGGGTGGGAAGCTTCCTTCTTTTTTCTAAGGATATTTAAGATGAAAAAATTTGCTCTGGCAGCCGTTGCGGCAGCTGCGATGACGGCTGGTGTGGCTCAGGCTTATACGGTCGGCACGTTTTCCAATGGTCTCGTGGTTCCTAACGTGATCCACAACGGCGCTGCAAGCACGACCGCTGTCGGTCTGGTGAACCAGTCTGGCCGTACGATCCCCGTTTTCTGGACCTGGTTTGACCAGAACTCCAACCACGGCGTGGACGGCTGCTTCCCCATGACCAACAAGCAGTACACCGGCTTCAACTGGGCTGCGGCTTCCGGCGTTGGCATGGAAGGCAAGCGCGGTTACCTCGTGTTTGCCGTGGGCTCTGGCGGTGCTGGTCTGACGACTGCAAACGCTTGCGCGGTTGGTAACGCTTCGCTGGCTACCCAAGCCGATGCAGGTACCTCTGGTCAGCTGGCTGGCAATGCCTTCTTTGTGGACGTGGCCAGCAAGAGCGTTGCTTTCACGCCTGTGATCGATGGTCCTCTGACGCTGTTGGCTGCTACCAACCTGACGACTATGGACGCTCTGAGCCTGGTGAGCGTTGCTGGTGCTGCTTCGGTGGCTCCTACGCTCCAAATGTCCATGCGTTATTTCATTGACGGCACGGTGAACAGCGGCAACGACACCCGCATCGCTGTGTGGTCGACTGGTAACCACATCGGTACGCACACTGTGAACATCTATGACAACGCTCAAAACCGTCAGTCGGTGAACTTCCCGCTGGCTGAGAGCGAACTGTCGTGGTTCGACCCAGAAACCATCGCTGGCCGTCCTGCTGCCTTCACCGACGGTATCATTGAGTGGAACCCTGGCGTGACGCCTTCTGGCGCTCCTACTGGTCCAGTGGTGGCTCCGTTCACCGCAACGTCGCCTCTGGCTGCCACTACCGGCTCCGTGATGACTTTCTCTACCATCATCGCTCCTAGCTTTGGTGCTGTGCAAACGCTGCTGGGTGCACACCGCCTGTCGGGCGCGTTCTAATCATCTGATGGCGCGGCTTGCCGCGTCATTCAGAGTTAGATCAGGTTGTTTTAGGCAGCCTGCCAAACAAATAGCGCCTCCGGGCGCTATTTGTTTTGATGGATTGGAAATAGGAAACTGGCAATGATAATGGGACGCCCTTTGCGATTCGCTGCAGCCATCGTCGCTGCAGTGATGTTCACTGCATGCCAAACTGCGCCCGTCTCTGGGCAGGCCACGGCAAACCGTTCTGCGCTTGGCCACAAAGAATCACCGTCGAAGCCAATTGCCCGAACGGGTATAGATGTGGAGATGGCTTGGGGCGGCGAAATGCGTTGCATGGCTGCGGGGTGTCGCCTCGTGGCGGTAGAGCACGAAAAGAGCACGCTGGTGCTATACGAAATCAGTGGACGGCACGCCCGACTGTTGGATCGTCAGCCTTTGGCCTACCATCCTGACAGCGCCATTTGGATCGCAGACGATCTAGTCGTGGCTGCCGTGGAAAACAGCTTCAGCCTTGATGTCTTTCGCGTGACTCAAGGGCGGTTGCAACTGCTGCGGCAAATTCCAATCGGCATTTCGCCTCGTGATGTCGTGCTCGTGGATGCGTCGCAAGGGCGCTTCCGATTGCTGGCTACGCCCTACTCAGGCAAGGATGTCGTGTGGGTTGACTTTATGCTGGATGAGCCGGAAAGCGCTACCCGTCTGGAGCGGGTCAAATGGTGCGAGGCACCGTGGCACCCTGTGCGGGTGCAAAGGGCACCCGGCGCTTCCGCCGGCGGAATTGTTGCGGCGTGTCTTGATGAGCAACGTGTCGTGATCGCCCGTTCGGACAAATTGTTGGGGCCCGCGGTCAACCTCCTGACGGTGCCTGTAACTACGCGTGTGATCCCGCGCCACACCCGCCCTTCGCCCTCCGGGCGCTGGCTCTATGTTGCCGTGGAGACGGGTGGGCGCAACCTGCGCATGAACATGGATAGCGGGGAACTCCAGTGGATTGCTGCACCCCAAGAGGTGGGTACGGTGAGTGTCCTGCCCCTGAGTGATGACCTGGTTGTTTGGGGGGTGGACTCCCGCGTATACCTACAGCGCATTGGCGAGCAGGGCGACGTGCTGGAAACACGCTGGCTGCCCGTCGACGGCTTTCCGACCGCATTGCAATTGATTGATGCCGATGCGGACGGTGTACGCGATCTCGTGGTCTACAACTCGGCGGCGCTTCCAAAGAAAATGGGCATTGAAATTCTCTACGGCCCTCTTTGGGAGCAAGCGCGGCCATACACGCAATAAGAGGACGGAAAAAGATGTTGATGAAGAAAATGAAGCGGGTGGCCTGTGCGCTCCTCGTCTCTGCAGTTGGTTGCGTCTGGGCCCAGGCTGCACCAGCCGGCAAGCCGTTGGCGCGCCTAGCCAACGGTGAGGTTATAAGCGAACAGGACCTGTCTGATTACTTGGGTACTCGCGTTGATCTTCGGCCGGTTGCGCGCAACGCATGGGGTGTTGAGGGAGTTGTGCAAGAGATGGCGATGACCCGGGTCCTGGTACTCGATGGCGAGCGTGTAGGGCTGCCTCGAAGAACGGGCGAAGGAGCTCTGAAGCGATTTGACGACGTCTACGCCCTAGCGACATACAAAAAGCTTGCTCCCGCTTGCGAGGCGCCGGCGAATGAGCAAGAAGTGCGTAAGTACTTCGACGCACATCCTCAGGCGTTTGAAGTTCCCGCCCAAGCACGCGTAGAGCGCATCATCTTGCCGATGAACGCGCAGATCGGCGGGGGGTCAGCCATGGCTTGGCTTCAGGATCAAGCGCAAGCCATCATCCAAGGAAAACGTCCGTTTGGATTGGTTGCGTTGCGCGCCAAGAATGACTATTCGCTGGACGCACAGGGAGACCTCGGCTGGATTACCCTGGATGGCGACCACCTAATCATGCGTGCTTTGAAGACTGTCAAAGCAGGGGAATTGCTCGGACCTGTGCAGGACGACGACTTTGTCTATCTTTTTTCAGTGGTGCAAAAGCGCGAAGCTCGCCAGCTGACCTGGGAGGAAGCCAAATCGTTTGCGTCCACCCGAGCCGTCAGCCACTGCCGCGAAGAAGCCAAAAACAATGTACGCAACGATGTGTTTAAACGTTACGGCGTCGAAATCGACCGCGCGGCAATCCGCGAGATGGTAGCCAGGGCTAACAGTGCGGCCCTAAGCAAGTCTGAGGCACAAAACGAAGGGTCGGGGGCCAAGTAGCGACGCCGGCGGGCTCGATGGGTGATGCAGGCGACTTTGTTAGACTCCAAGGCTCGCCTTTTTCCAGGACTTGCTGTTGCATCGCATGGCTGATATTCGAGCGTCTGTATTAATACCAGTCAAAAATGGCGGAGCTTTCCTTGGCGATGTGCTCCAGGCGGTCCTCGCGCAGCAAGCGCCTTGGCCTTTTGAGGTGATTGTGGTGGACTCCGGTTCCTCCGATGGATCTGTGGAGCTCGCCCGAGGTTACGGCGTGCGTGTGGAAGTTATTCCTCCCGCTGAGTTTGGCCATGGCCGTACCCGCAATCTGCTGGCGTCCATGGCGTCGGGGGAGTTTTTGGTATTCATCACACAAGACGCGCGCCCTGCCGGCCCGCACTGGCTCGCGCACATGGTCCAGGGTTGCGATTCCGAGCCTGGGGTGGCTGGCGCGTTTGGTCCGCACCGTGCACATCCTGAAGCGCGGCACGTCACACACTGCGAACTCAACCAGCACTTCGCCGGCTTTGGCGACAAGCTGTCGGTGGTGCGTCTGGAAGACCGCACCCGTTTCGCCGAAGATCCTGGCTACCGGCAGTGGCTGCATTTTTTTTCCAGCAACAATGCATGCATTCGTCGCTCGGTGTGGGAGAAACTTCCCTTGCCCGATGTCGCATTTGCAGAAGATCAGACCTGGGCGCTACGTGCGATTGAGGCAGGGTATGCCAAGGCGTTTGTTCCGGATGCCGTGGTCTATCACTCGCATGACTTCGGCGTATGGGAAACCCTGCAACGAAATTTCGACGAGGCGCGATCGTTCAATCTGTACTTTGGGTACCGGATCCAGGCTAGCTCGATGCGGGCGTTGAGGTCTGCCGTGCACTTGGCTAAGCGCGACCTTGCGTGGTTGCGCGAAGGTGGTTTGAGCGGCTGGCGCTTGTTCAAGAACGCGGGTTACATGGCCTGCATCGAACTCGCCCGGGTGGTAGGCCAATACCTGGGAACCCGCCACGACCGTCTCCCCGCGTGGCTGCTGGGCTCGGTGTCGCGCGACGAAAAACTGCAGCGCGCCGGAACCGCCTGATCATGACGCTCGACATCAAAAAGAAGATCTGGAGAGTGCGCGAGATGGTTCGCAAGGAGGGCGTAGTGCCCGCACTGCGCGCTGTGATCCGCCGTTTGCGTCAGGGGCCTGCGCGATATGTCGACGTATTTCGGCACTACGGTTTTGCGCTGCCCCACACGCTGCCCGCGCTACCGGGTGAAGCGCGCACTAAAACGCTGCTTTGGTTCATCCCCGACTTCAATGTGGGTTCGGGCGGACATCTGAACATCTTTCGCACGATCTGGCATCTGGAGCAAATGGGCTACACATCCACGATCGTGATTGGCAAGCCGGTCATGCATCAAAACCCTGACCAAGCCCGCAACGCCATACGGGAGCATTTCTTCCCTTTGCAGGCTCAGGTTCTGTTGGGGTTTGACGGGCTTCCGCCTTGTGAATTCGCCTTGGCCACAGGTTGGGACACCGCTTACTCGGTGCGTGCGTTCACCGGAGCGCAGCACAAGCTGTATTTCGTGCAGGACTACGAGCCGCATTTTTACCCCGTGGGTTCTGAATCGATGCTGGCGGAAAACACCTACCGTTTTGGCTTTTTTGGAATCACTGCTGGGGGCTGGTTGGCTGACAAGTTGGCGAGTGAATACGGCATGACCACGCATCCGGTAGGTTTTGGCGTGGAGTTGGAGCGTTATCGACGCCTTCCACGCCGCGAGCCAGAAATCCGACGCGTTTTCTTCTACGCGCGGCCTCCAACGCCGCGCCGCGCATTTGAAATCGGGCTGCTGGTGCTCAATTTAGTGTGGGAGCGGCTGCCCGATGTGCAGTTCGTGCTCGCGGGCTGGGATACGGCTGGGTACCACATTCCTTTTCCCCACCTCGGCTGCGGTACGTTGGCGTTGGATGACTTGCCTGACCTCTATAGCCAATGCGATGCAGCCCTGGTGTTGTCGCTCACCAATGCATCCTTGTTGCCTCTGGAGTTGATGGCCAGTGGGTGCGCCGTCGTGTCGAACCGCGGACCCAATGTGGAGTGGTTGCTCAACGACGAAGTCGTTACCCTTGCAGATTCGTCGCCCGAGGCTCTCGCGGATGCACTGTGTTCCTTGCTGCAGGACAACGAACGCCGTCAACGCATCAGCGAAAAGGCAGAAGCATTCGCGCGGGCTCAAACCTGGGAGACAGTCGCCCTGGACTTCGAAACGGGTCTCTTGCGCGCTCGCGCGCAGGCACCGCGGGGCCACGTCTGATGCGCTGCGCGATTCTCGGAGGCGCCGGATTTCTGGGGCGGCATATCGGCCGCGCGATGGCGGCGAACGGCATGGAAGTCTGGTCGATCGATCGGATGCTTCCAGCGCCCGGCGCGGCTCCATGGCTTGCTGGCGAACTCCAGGCCGACTGCTTCGATCTGGCGTCTTGGTGGGACAACATGGGCGAAGCGGATGTCGTCGTGCATCTGGCGTCATCAACAGTTCCTGCCACGGCGAGTGAAGATCCGGTCGGGGATGCTCAAACAAACCTGGTCGGCACGCTTCGGTTGGTTCAAGCATTGCGCCTACGTCAAGCGCGCCCTCGGCTGCTCTTCGCATCATCCGGCGGCGCGGTGTACGGGCGCCCGAGTTATGTTCCGCTCAACGAAGACCATCCGACGATGCCGATGGGCGCCTACGGCGCGACGAAGCTGGCCATTGAACACCACCTTCGCATTGAAGAGGCACAGTTCGGACTGCCTTGCCGAATCCTGCGCTTGAGCAATCCGTATGGCGAGTGGCAGCAGCCCCATGGCGTGCAGGGAGTGATCGCGGTATTTGCGCACCGTGCCCTACAAGGCCTGCCAGTTGATGTCTGGGGTGATGGCTCGGTAGTCCGCGACTTCGTGTACGCCACCGATGTTGGAAGAGCCTTCTTGGCCGCATCGCAGCACCAGGGAGAAGCGCGCATTTTCAACATCGGCGGCGGCACAGGGCACAGCGTCAACGACATCATTCGCACGCTCGAAGGGTTGCTCGGCAAAACTGTGGAAAAGCGCGTGCACCCGGCCCGTCCCTTTGATCCTCCCGTGAATGTGCTTGATATACGACTTGCACAGGAAGAATTGCACTGGAAACCCGAGATGAGTTTTGAAGAGGGTGTAGCCATGACAGTGCACTGGCTACGTACGACACCATGACAAACTCGCCAACACGCTCGGCCTCCGTTTCATCCGCCGCACCACGGACCGCGCGGCAGTTGTGGGTCTTGTGGCGCTACTGGATGGTGCGAGAGTTTAAAACCCGTTATGCCGGATCGGTGCTGGGTTTTGCCTGGGCTTTCGTCCAGCCGCTGGCTTCGCTAGCAATCTTCTATGTGCTGTTCGGGCTGGTGCTGGCAGTTCGCGTGCCTGGACTAGATGTGGATAACGGCTACTTGCTGCATTTGCTGGCGGGCTTGGCAGTATGGCTTCCTTTCACCGATGCGGTGGGACGTGGCGTGGGGTCGCTGGCAGCGTATGAAGACTTCCTGCGCAAGCAGCCGATGCCCGCAGAAATCCTCCCGGCCGTATCGGTCGGCGGAAGCCTACTCGTACTGGCTATCGGCTATGGGCTGCTGCTCGTGTTGTCCGTCAGCAATGGGTTGGGGCTGCATGCTTCTCTCGCTTGGTTGCCATTGCTGGTGATGGCCCAGATTGCCTTGACCTACGGGCTGACGCTGTTGTTGAGCATGGCGCACTTCTTGTGGCGCGATGTGGGTTCCATGGTGGCCTTTGGGCTGCAGTTATGGTTCTATCTCACTCCCATTGTCTATCCGCTGTCGCAGGTGCCTGAAAAGTTTCATGGCTGGTTCCTTTTCAATCCGCTGGCCTGCCTTGTGTTGATGGTTCAGGCAACGGTGCTGCACATGCCTGTACCGCCCGGGACGCCGATGGCATTGGCGGTTTGGGTTGTGCTGCTGGCCGGCGGTGGTTGGTGGTTCTTCCGCTCAATGAAGCCTGCTTTGGGCGAGGCGCTGTAAGCATGGCAATTCGCTTTCAAGGTATCGAAAAAACCTACATGGTCTATTCCCGCCCTCAGGACCGCCTTTGGGAGTGGGTGATGCGCTCGCAGCGGCACCGGGTGCATGTAGCGCTTACAGGCGTGGACTTTGAGGTCCAGGCGGGAGAGACCTTCGGGCTGATTGGCGAAAACGGCGCGGGCAAGAGCACCCTGCTGAAGATCGCAGCTGGCACCATCCGTCCCACACATGGGCAGGTCACGCAGCAGGGGCGCGTTGCTGCGCTGCTTGAGCTGGGAGCCGGATTCCACCCGGAGGAGTCTGGATACGACAACATTCGTTTCATGGCCGCGCTGCATGGTCTTGAGGGCGCTCCAATGGAGGAATTCGTTCACCATGCGGCTGCGTTTTCCGAGCTGACACAGGAAACACTCGAGCGACCGGTCAAGACCTACTCGTCCGGAATGTTCATGCGGCTGGCGTTCGCAGCCGCCACGGCTATTGACCCTGATGTTCTGATCGTCGATGAGGCACTCTCGGTGGGCGACTTGCACTTTCAGAAGAAGAGTTTGAACCGCATCTTGGAACTTCGCGAGCGTGGTGCGACCATTCTGTTCTGCTCACACAATCTGTACCAGGTGCGCAGCCTTTGCCAGCGTGCTGCCTGGATACATGGCGGGCGTATACAGGCGATTGGCGCGACCGAAGACGTCGTGACGGCCTATGAGTCCCACGAGCGACGCCGGTATGCCCATTTGAAGGTCGAGGCCGCTGCGCCCGCCGGCAATGGGTCGGAGACGAAGCCAGCAACGGAGGTCTCAGGCGCGCCTCTGGTGAAAATAGGTGGGCTTACCATCGAAACTGGCGACGGGATCAACCCCGCGCAGGTGGACTCTTTTCAGGACCTCTCCGTGGAGATCGTGGTCGAGTCATACGCCGATGCGCCATTCCACGTGCTGTTTGCCATTGTCCGCCCGGATAAGGACAACGTCTTTGGCACCAGTACGCAGTTTCGTGCCGGCGGCAAACCGTTGCAGGGCATGGGTACGCACCGCATTCGAATGCGTTTCCCAAAATTAGCTCTCCTGTCCGGAGAGTACCTCTGGAGCCTTTACGTCCTCGACGATTCAGGCATTCAGGTACTGGACATGGCCGAGCTCATCCAGCCGTTCACAGTGCTGAATCAGCAACACCGCGAGTTTGGAGTCTCGTGGCTTGACCATGAGTGGGTGCTGGTGGAATGACGCTTGCATGGTCTCGGGACCAGTCATTCCCGCTTATCGCACGGATCCCCACGACACTACCTTGGAGGCTGGCGAAGTACATCGGACGCGAGTCGGCAGCGGCGCGCGAACCAGTGCTGCGCTGGCTGGAGGCTTTGTTCGCCCGGGTCTTTCCTGGCCAATCGGAGCTTCAGCATGCCCAGTGGGCAAAAGCACACCTTGCCATGCTGGCCCAGGAGATGGTGGATGCGATGGCGTTCGATCGTATGGGATCTACTGGGGGGCCGCGTGTTGACGTGCAGGGTGTGGAGCACGCACGCAGACTGCTCAGTGATGGACAGGGGTTTATCCTGGTGCTCAACCACTTCGATCGTTTGCTCACTGCACCGGTGGCGCTGGCGCGCGCCGGAATTCCCACCAACGTTCTGACCATGCCCGTACTGGACAACCAGGAACTAGCAGCGTCGCAACGTCGGTTTCTGCTGCGCAAGATCCAGGGCTACACCAGTGTTACCGGGGGCAAATGGCACACTACCAGCGAAGGTCTTCGGGTGGTGCATGAAAGCCTGAGAGCAGGTCAAGGTTGGGTGATTCTGGCCGATGCGTGGCGGCCAGAGTTCAGCCGATTGCGTTCGCATTCCTTCCTGGGAGGGTGCCTGCATCTCCCGACGGGGATCGAGCGTCTCGCCCAGTCCACTGGTGTACCGATGCTGCAGGCAGTGACCTGCTCGCGTAATCCGACACATCTTGAGGTGGTGGTTGAGCGGTTGCCGCAAAATCCGCACCAGGCCATTGATGCTGTGGTGCAGACCCTCGAAAGAGATGTTGTAAGACGCCCCTGGGCCTGGTGGCAGTGGGGTCTGTGGGATCAGATGTGGACGCGAGAAAAAAAGGCCGAGGGGAATCCATGACCAACAACATCGAACGCTACGACTATGCATTCGAGCCCGATGGCGATGCTTGGGCCGCACGGCTGCTGCGCCGCGTGCCGCTGGACTGCAGCTCCGTACTGGAATTGGGCCCCGGTCCGGGCGCCATGACCCGGGTTCTGTTGGCCCGGGGCCACAAAGTGACCGTGGTGGAGAATGACCCTGAGGCCCTGAAGGTGCTTGAGTCGCTGGGAGCAGAGGTGATCGCCGGTAATCTTGATGGTACGGACTGGCTGGAAGCAATTGCCGGGCGACGTTTCGACGCCATACTGGCGTGCGATCTGCTCGAGCATCTTCGTAACCCTGAGGATTTGTTGCGGCGACTCGATGCGCTCCTCGCACCGATGGGCCGGCTTGTGATCTCGGTGCCCAACATTGCCTATGCCGGTGTCGTGGCCGCAATGCGTCATGGAATCTTCGATTACTCCGAAAAAGGGCAACTGGACAGAACCCATGTCCGGTTCTTTACCAAGCGGAGTATCGAGAAGGTGCTTCTGGAATGTTCCTGGTCGCCCAGGGCTTGGGAAGCCAACCGCGTGCCAGTCGAGCACAGTGAATTTGCTTGGTATTGGAGTGCTTTGTCCGGCGACCTTCGCCAGGCCATGCTGGCAGGCTGGCAGGATTTCGACGTCTACCAATGGATGGTCGTTGTCACTCCCACGGTGGATGCATCTGCCTGGGAGGTGCGAGATTTGCGCAATGCGGCGGAAAAGCTTCAGAGCGAGCTGCAGGCGCTCACTGTCGTACATCAGGGAGAGCGCGCTTCACTGCTGGAGCACCAAAAGGCTTTTTCCGAGGCCAAGGACATCATTGGCAAGATGCAGTCGGAAATCAAGGAATTGCGTGCAGAGATTGACGTGGTGCGCGCTGAAAAGAGCGCGGTAGAGGTCGAAATGGCCACAAGGCTGCGTGAGCAGCAGATCCAGGCGAGTCGACTCTCCCAGCGCCTGCGCAGGCTTTTGGGTCGTGGCTGACGGCAAGCGGTGGTAGCGTCGACATGTTGCTAGGAGTTCCCGACATCACATGTTCGCACCTGGGCGTTGACGTACTAGGCGCTGAGTGCCGTGTTGATCCCACGGTCTCTGTGATGCGCTTTGGACAGCGCGGCGACGTGCTGCGTCTGGCAGATGGCGTCAGCATCTATGCGAATACCCGCCTGGTGCTGGGTGACGTGGTTGCGGATCCCTGTGTCGGAATCTCCATTGGAGCCAGAACCATTGTGAATGTGGGCGCGTATCTGTCGGGCGAGGGCGGGCTTGAGATTGGCGAAGACGTACTCATTGGCCCCCACGCAAAGCTACTTTCAGCCGGTCATGCCATCGATGAGGGGGACGCAGTCATCGCGCGCAATCGCATCACACGTGCCAGAATTTTCGTCGGAGATGGAGCCTGGATCGGTGCAGGTGCCATCGTCTTAGAAGGGGTGAGTATCGGTCGGGGTGCGGTGGTTGCCGCGGGGGCGGTGGTTCGTCAGGACGTTCCTCCTGGCATGGTGGCGGCGGGAATGCCGGCGCGGTTGATCCGTGCGAGGCGCGGCGAGGCTTGGCCTTCCAGTCCTGCGCCGTCCAGTAGGCCGAAATGGCTCCAGTCTGTTTTCAAGTTGGTGCGGCGATGAGTGCGAATTGCAAACTCATGATTTCAGAGATCCTTGGCAGGAGGGCTGTGACCGGGGGATTCGCGTTCGGCGTGGTCTTGCGCTGCCTGATGCTGCTGGTTGCAGGCCTGTGGGCTGGATCGCCACCGACTGCCTCCGCCGAGGAGGTGTGGCAGTTTGTGGATGGCGAGGGTGTAGTGCATATGGGTAACGTGGCGCCGCCTGCGTCACGAGGTGTAACATGGCTGAGCCGCACGACCGCTGTTCCATTGAACAGGTCTAGTAAGAAGGCCCGTGAGATGTCTGATCTGCGCTACCCGGGATATGACGCTGCCAAACCCCATCTTGAGGCAGCGGCGCTCTCCTATTCACTGGATCCGGCACTGGTCATCGCCGTTGCGGCGGCAGAGTCTGCTTTCAATGACAAGGCCGTGTCGCGCAAAGGTGCCTTGGGATTGATGCAGGTAATGCCCGCCACTGCTGAGCGGTATGGCGTCGTGACTCGGCCGTCGTCTGGAGGGGAGCACGCTGTCATGGAGCCCAAGGTCAATGCGCAAGTTGGCAGCCGCTATCTGGCAGACCTGCTGCGCATGTTCGATGGCGATCACGAACTGGCGCTCGCAGCTTACAACGCGGGGGAAGGAGCGGTTATCAAGTACGGCCGACAAATTCCACCCTATCCGGAGACTCAGCAATATGTCGCGAAAGTCATGCGGATCTATCGCAGCTTGGTGAGATGAATGGCGAGCATGCCCATCCAAAATCGTTCCATGGCCTGTGATTGCGCGGCTGAGTTGCTTGTTGCGGCAGGGTTGAACTTGCCGCGTGCAAATTGGCAGGCGAACTGCCGAATGGTTTCGGAGCCAACGGGCCGCCCATGATTTGGTTATCGGTCGTCGCCTTTGTCGCTGCCGCATTGGCAGCGGGTTACATCGTGCGCTGGATGCGAAGTCACGCTTCCATGTACGGCAGCGGCATGCCGCAACGATTCCATCTGGGAGATATCCCGCGCCTGGGCGGCGCGGCGTTGCTCGTGGGGATTGGCTGTAGTTGGGGGCTGGGGGTCCTGCAATCCCTGCAGTGGGGGGACCCCGGGTCGTTGAGACTGGGGGCGTGGGTGGGTGGCTGGATGGTGGTGCTGCTGCCAGCCTCTCTGGGCGGCATCGCGGAGGATATGACGCAGAGACTCTCTGTGCGGTACCGGCTTGCACTGACAGGCGCTTCTGGTGTGCTGGCTGTACTGTTGTTGAACCTAAGCCTTCCGCGAACGGGTTGGCAGTGGCTGGATGGCTGGCTGGAACTTGCGCCTTGGCTTGGGATTGCCATTGTTGTACTGGCCGTCGCCGGTTTGCCCCATGCTTTCAACATCATTGATGGATACAACGGGCTGGCAGGAATGGTCGCCCTGATCGTATGTCTGGCGCTGGCGCATGTGGCCTTGCAAGTCGGAGACCGTGCATTGGCCGCTCTGCTGGTATCAACGGCGGCAGCAACAGCCGGATTTCTGATCTGGAATTATCCACGAGGCATGCTGTTTGCCGGCGATGGCGGAGCGTATGTGTGGGGCGTGGTGATTGCGTTGGCCAGCATCTCGCTTGTGCAGCGCAATGCAGATGTGTCGCCCTGGTTTCCCATGCTGCTGCTGATCTACCCGGTGTGGGAGACCATTTTTTCCATTTACCGCAAGGCTGTGCGAGGCGTGTCGCCTGGGGTCGCCGATGCGCTGCACTTCCACCAGCTCATCTATCGGCGCATCGTGCGCGGTGTGTTTCACGATGACGAGTCCCGGCGCGTGTTGATGCGCAATAACCGCACTTCGCCCTACCTTTGGGGCTTCACGTTGCTCACCGTCGTCCCGGCGGTGCTCTTCTGGAGCAACACCCCTTTGCTGATGGCATTTTGTGCGCTGTTCGTGATCAGCTATGTGATGGCCTATTTCGCGATTGTTCGCTTCAAGGTTCCGAGCTGGCTGCGGCGCTGAGCCGTGCTTGGGCGGTCGCCGCATCACTGCTGCGAATGCGGCACAATTTGCGCATTCAATTCTTCTCCCGTGGCCGCCTCCATGACCGACCTTCTTTCGATTGCCCCGCGCGACAAGGCAGAAATTCTCGCCCAGGCGCTGCCTTACATCCGCAAGTTTCATGGCAAGACCATTGTCATCAAGTACGGTGGTAACGCGATGACTGACCCGGCTTTGCAAGCCGACTTCGCAGAGGACGTGGTGTTGCTCAAGCTGGTGGGTATGAACCCGGTCGTGGTACATGGCGGCGGCCCGCAGATCGAGACGGCGCTCAACCGTCTGGGCAAGAAGGGTCAGTTCATCCAAGGTATGCGGGTAACCGACGCCGAAACCATGGAGGTTGTGGAATGGGTGCTGGCCGGAGAGGTCCAGCAGGACATCGTGGGCCTGATCAACCAGGCTGGTGGCAAGGCCGTGGGCCTCACCGGACGTGACGGCGGAATGATCCGGGCGCGCAAACTCAAGATGCTGGACAACAAGGATCCCAGCCTGGAACACGACGTGGGCCAGGTGGGTGACATTGTTTCCATCGACCCGAGTGTCGTGAAGGCCCTTCAGGATGACGCATTCATTCCGGTGATCAGTCCAATCGGGTTTGGCGAAAATAACGAGAGCTACAACATCAACGCCGATGTGGTGGCGAGCAAGCTGGCCGAAGTGCTCAACGCCGAAAAGCTCATGCTTCTGACCAACACGCCAGGGGTATTGGACAAGGCCGGCAATCTGCTGACCGACCTGACCGCCCGTCGCATTGACGAGCTGTTCGCGGATGGCACCATCTCTGGCGGCATGCTGCCCAAGATCGCCGGAGCGCTCGATGCGGCCAAGGCTGGCGTCAATGCGGTGCACATCATCGACGGCCGGGTGCCCCACGCGATGCTGCTGGAGATCCTGACGGAGCAGGCCTACGGCACCATGATCCGTTCGCACTGACGGAATTAGGCTGAGCCTGCAAGGTCCATGGCCGGCCTACGGACCCCATCTTGGAGCTTTCACACCATGGCTACTGCGTACTGTCTGACTGATGGTTGGCTGCGAGGCCTCGCTTCGCCTGTGCGGGCGAAGACAGGTGTTGGAGAGCCTTGCGGGGGTGATCTCGCGCAGGAGGCAGCATGAGACTTCTGTTGGTCGAAGACGACCTGATGGTGGCCAGCGGTATCAAGCTGGGTTTGACGGATGCCGGTTATGCCGTGGACTGGGTGGGCAATGGGGAGCGCGCCGAAGAGGTGCTGCGCGCAGAGGCGTTTGACGCAGCCATTATCGATATCGGACTGCCTGGCATGGATGGGCTTGAACTCACGCGCCGCCTGCGCCGCCCGCAGATGGCAAGCCCGGCAATGCCTGTACTGATCCTCACAGCCCGCGATGCCCTGCATGACCGCGTTCAGGGGCTCGATCTGGGCGCAGACGACTACATGGTCAAGCCGTTCGAATTGCCCGAACTTCTGGCGCGCCTGCGTGCGCTGCTGCGCCGGTCGCAGGCCGCTACGTCAGCAGTGCTGAGTTTTGGTCCGCTGGAGCTGGACACCGCCGGGCGCCGTGCCAGCATCCGTACGGTCGATGGCGAGCATGTGATTGAGCTCGGTCCGCGTGAGTGGACGGTCCTGGAGTACCTGCTCATCAACGCCCCCAAACCAGCCAGCAAGGACAAGCTGTTGCAGGCACTTACCGGATGGGACAAGGAAATCACGCCCAATGCGGTGGAGGTCTACGTTTCGCGCCTTCGCGGCAAGCTCGAGCCGTACGGTGTTGCCCTCCGGTCAATCCGCGGTTTCGGTTACAGGCTTGAGTTGCAGGGCGCATGACGCCCCTCTTGGCGCCCCTGCTGGAGGGCTTCTGCGATGGCCGCCGGGCCTGACGCTCCCCAGCGTCCGGGTCTGCTGGCGATGACATCAGACCTGCGCAACCGCCTGCTGCTACTGCTGGTGCTCCCGCTGTGTGCGCTGGCGACGGTGGGCGTCTGGCTGGATTATCGCTCGGCTGATGAAGCGGCAAGCCAGCACGACCAGCGATTGGTGCGCTTGCTCCCGGCTCTGGCCGACTCGGTACTTGCGCCACCCATTCGTGAAAATGAGCCTCCGTTGCTGCTGCTCGCTCCTCCCATCGAGGATTTTTTGCGCCAGCACCCGGGGTTCTCTGGTTTCAGCGTGCGCGACCCCAAGGGGCGATTGCTGCTGGGCGACGCCTGGGTGCATGAGGCCGTACCGACCACCAATGCCCCGGAGTTCCACAGCGTGGAGTTCGGCGGCGTGACCTACCGTGTGGCCGTGCAGCGTGGCCGCACCGGCGCGGGCGAGCTGGTGGTTGCGCTGGCGGACGGTTCGGATCCGCGCCAGCAGTGGGCGCAGCAGCTCCTGATGC
>Ga0210247_100773_pt1 | contig 28840 bp, 19 predicted proteins | sample ChrtobMetP3_16mM_FD_155449 | JGI IMG/M metagenome (GOLD analysis project Ga0210247, IMG submission 155449) | Chrysochromulina tobin associated microbial communities from unialgal haptophyte culture, Seattle, Washington, United States - P3_16mM | ecosystem: Host-associated > Algae > Haptophytes >... | reverse complement strand
GCGGGTGCAACATACGAACACATCTTCTATGAGCTGTGGCTCGACCACGGGTCTACTTTGTCGAGAACTGGGCGCGCGAGGCTCCGCGAGGCAGACGAGCAAAATGGATAAGGTGGAAATCGGACGGTGACGGCCTCTTTTCTCTCAAACCGGTAGGCTGTTGAATCCAAATTTGGGACGACAGACTGGCCGACACACAGACAGACAGACGGACACGCAAAAAAATGGGTCCGCCGGCCAAAACCTATCGGGTCGCGCGCGCGCTATTTTCACGCGGGCGGTTAATCTCAGAGGCTTCCCTCCCGGTGTTCCAACGGGGGTGGGGAAGAATTTCGGGACCAAAAACACCGGGCCGGCGTACGTACGGATGCGGCTACCACTAGCTCGGGGACCCCTGGACCCCCTTACCACAGCCGTTCACAGCCACGGGAAGAGTTCCGGACGCGAGACACACTTACATGTAAGTCACAGGCAACACTCCAGAAAGGTTTCATCAAACCAAACCTGGCTTGACTTTCCCGAAATTCACACCCACGATGTGTGGAGATCGCGTCGAACGCGACGTGGCAAACTAGCTTGCGTTTGTCGTCCCTCGCGCTCTCGCCCACCCTGTCACCACGGCAACGATGACATCGTCGGCGGCAGAGATCCCGGCCAAAAAAGAGAAGCCGAAGCAGAAGCTCTCGGAGGTGCTGAAGATGGCCGGCAAGAAGGCTCTCGGCGGCGGTATCGCCGGCGCGCTGGCGATGGTCGTGCAGGTGCTGGCGCTCATGTGGATGAGGACGACGATCAACTTCCAGCACAAGTACGGCATGTCGACGAGCGAGGCGATGAGCACGCTGTATGCGCAGGGTGGCTTCGGGCGCTTTTACGACGGGCTCAGCGTCGCGCTGCTGCAGGCGCCGCTCTCGCGCTTTGGCGACACGGGTGCTTACGCGGGAATGATGGCGCTGCTCGAATCCGTCGAGATGCCCGGCACGCTGAAGACGCTATGCGCCTCGATCGCTGCGGCGCTCTTCCGCATCGGCATCACGCCCATCGATACCGTCAAGACGACCCTGCAGGTCGAGGGCCAAAGGGGCATGGCCTTGCTGATGGAGCGCATCAAGCGCGATGGGCCGATGACGCTCTATTCGGGGGCGCTGGGCACATCGTTCGCGACGCTCATAGGGCACTACCCGTGGTTTGTCACCTACGACTTCATCAAGGCGCGCGTGCCAGAGGCGAACGGCGTGCTGCTCAAGCAGGTCCGTTCGGCGCTGCTTGGCTTCATCTCCGCCTTTGTGTCCGACATTGTCTCCAACTCGGTGCGCGTGGTCAAGACAGCCAAGCAGACGGCAGACGTCGAGATCTCTTACAGCGCGACCGCTGCCAAAATCATCGCGTCCGACGGAGTCTCGGGGCTCTTCTTGCGTGGTCTGGGCACCAAGGTCATCTCCAACGGCCTGCAGGCTATGCTCTTCACCGTCATCTGGAACTACCTACAGGACCTCATCGATAAGCGGCAGGCGCGCAAGAAGGTCGAGTGAGGAGCGCACGGCGGTCGGGCGCAGCAAAACACTAAACGGCACAGCGTGTGGTCCGGCAGATCACTTGTGCAGGCGACGGCGCGACTCGACACAAGAGGTGCAAACAGGGGCTGAGACGCGTTCAGCAGGGGAGACGTCCCTCACGTCGCGCTCCCGTCGCGCCGGATGAACAGATTGCAAAACAGGATCGGCATCTGCTTAGCGCTAAGGCTTATCGAGGGTGCATTCCGACCCATCGTATTCTCTCATGGAACCAGTTCGTTACCATATAAAGTAGGTTTTTGCGGGATCACATCAAGTGCGATTGGATTACGTGTGACGTTGACCGGTCCGGCGTCGAGGCGCGGACCGGAGTCCGGAGCGTCGGATGAAAACGTGTAAGAACAAAGAAGAAGGATAGGAATTCCTTATGATGAATTCCTAAGCCCATCATCGATCATGGCGCCGAGAATCGAGAATGAGAATCGCGCTTCTTGGAGGGGTTTGGAGGGTTGAGGTTGGCTGCGCGTCAAAAATAGCGTTTGTCGCCGAGATCTAAAAGCTACTGTACTTGTACCGGTATCCAGATTTGGTTCGTCGATTCTCGATTGGCGACTCGAAGGTGCAACTCGAAGGGGCGGCTCACAAAAGACGGAAGCCGTAAAATGTACTCCGGAGAGAAGCCGAGGGCCGCGGCGACTGGGCAAAAGCCGTCGGATGACGGGACGCCACCTTCGATCATCGATGCGATGGAACAGGTCTCATTGGAACGTGCGAACTGGCAAAGAGGACCCGGTTGGATATGCCCCACAGGATATGCGTTCCTGCCCGGCACGGGGCCAATGGCGCCTGCACCAGTGGCACAACTTCGAATGATGCCGCAACCTCAAATGATGCAACCGCCGATGCAGCCGATGCAGCTGATGCAGTCGATGCAGCCGATGCAACCGATGCAGCCGATGCAGCCGATGCAGCCGATGCAGCCGATGCCGACCAGCGAGGGCCCGGGGTTGGGAGCACAAATGGCCGCGGCCTTCAGCGGCTGCTATGGTGGAAGAGGCGGCAGACGCAGTGAACAGGGTGAGAAAGCACAGCGCCCCAAGCTGGGTCCATGCTTGTTTGGTGGCGGAGGGAAAAGGGGACCCCCAGCTCCACCAAAAGCAGCACGCTCATCTGCTTATTCGTCGGCGCCGAGCCGTCCTGCACCCCCGGCTGACCTTCAAGCCGCAAGCGGGTCACTGTTTCAAGGGATGCTTCGGAACCAGCAGCCGCCTACGCCCGTGCCACCCGCGCCGCTTTCATCGGAATCACTGTTTCACATGGGCTTCGACCCGGATGACGTGGGCCGTGCGATCGTGCACGCGCATGGGGAGCCGCACCAGGCGCTCAAGACTCTCATCCACGCTGGCAAGGCACGAATCCGAGCGATGCAAGAGCAGCTGGATCGGATCGCTGACGTGCACCCCTCCGCGGAGGCCAGCCTCCCCATGCCACCCCTGCCACCCACAGGTTCGCATGAGGACCCAATCGCATTGCCAGGGGACCCCGGAGTTACGATTACGTCTGATGACCTGTGATTGCCTCCCTCATCAGGTCCGCACGAGGACCCCACAGCACGGCCAGGGGACCCCGGGGTGGCCCCGGGCGTACAGTACACGCCGCCGGAGTTTCGCGTGAAGAAGAAGCGCCTCGCCCCGCGGCACAAACGCGAAGCCCTCTCTTTCCTCTCCGAGATCGAGCAGGAGGCGCTGCCCGCGGATGCCGGGCAGGAGGACGAAGAGGAAGCACTCACCGGCCCCATCATCCTGTCAGACTTGCGCGCGGAGCAGAAGGGCCAAGAGGCCTCAGCCTCGCGCGCGGAGGTCAGGCAGACGGGCCATGAGGAAGCAACCTCCGGCCCTGCCACGGCCTCAGCATCCAATCCTCCAGAAGGGGCGGAGGCGAGGCTGGGGTGGTCCGTGGCGTAGGGTCGGACGGGGCAGAGGCGAGGCGAAGATCTTTTTGGCTAACCACCTTTTCACGAGACATCAGAAGTTATAAAGATCAACGCCGGCGTGAACGCCGTCTGCGGAGTGCGGTCTGGATTGAACTATAGATTCGATCTGCCTTTTGAGGGCTTGCGACGGATTACGCCCAAACTACAAGTATCGCGGCGCGGCTGCATGCGCGGTTTGAACGCCCGCCACGAAAATATCCTATTGGTCAAACTGCCAAACTTACAGTACCGTACTGTACTAATCAAGTTTCCACCTGACACGAGTCCGAATCTGGGACATGCCTTCACCCGAATCCGTCATGGAGTCCTTACCAAGGCCACGGCCCGTAGCCGTGGAATCAACGCAGCAGCCAATCTACACGGTCGACATTTTGCTCAGCGTGCCGACCATCGCGGTGGAGCCGCTCATGGCGGTCTTGCAATCGGCGCTGCAGCAGCTCGGGCAGGGTCCACGCTGCAGCAGTGCGCCGCCGTCAGCCTACACGCAGCAGCAGGCACGTGCTCAGCTATGGGCGCCCGCTCCCGCACCCAAGAACGAAAAGATATCCCCGATGCCCAACTCTGTGCCCACAGCGGCGGGCGGCTCGCTACAAGTGTTGAAGGTGCTGCAGGCCATGAAGCCGCCTGAGAAGAAGGGCTCGTCGCCGCCACGGTGCGATCGAGAGCGTCTTCCCAGTTCCGAGGCGGACGACGGTGTCCACCATCAGAATGTGATCACGAACAGCAGGTTGCGCAGAGCGAGTCGCGAGGCGGAGGACGATGTGATCCAGAAGGATTACCGGCTGCAGCCCGCGGAGAGTTTGATCAAGAGCAGCACCGACGTGAAAAACATGCTTACCGACATGAAAAAGGAACAGATGGTGATCGTCAAGAAAAGAGATCAGAAAAACGAAGGCCCCGGTGATGGGGACCACCAGCGCTTATCCCAGCACAAGATGCGCTCCACCTCATCGTCGTTCAGAGCGCAAACTCGCATCGTGAAGGTCAGAGGGTCGTCGAGCAGTCAAGGCGTCAGCAACGCCGAGGACGAGTTTGGAGGGGCCACTGCCGAAGTCCAACTGTCGATTGTGGGCAAAGTGATGCAGGCGGCGCAGAAGCAGCGAGCACGGACGAGTTCGCTGGGCGGCGCGCCGCAAGGGATGTGGCGGCGCTACATGGGCCCCCCCAACACGAACAACTTTGACACCCTGGAGGAGGGCGAGGTGGGGTGCATGTTCCGACCAGATAGCCGGTGGCGCCGCCGGTGGGACAGCGTCGGGCTGCTGGCGACGCTGTTGACGCTGATCGTGCAGCCGCTGCAGTTCGCCTTCAATTCCGACTTCAACTTGGAGGCGGGCATCAACCTGATGACGCTTTCGGCCGTCTGCGATCTCTTCTTCATCGTGGACCTCTTCGTGCACTTCCGCACCGCCCGATACAACCAAAGTGGACGGCTCGACTTTAGCCCGCGCCGCTGCGCGCGCCGCTACATTCGGGGCGGCTTCTTTGCAGACCTGCTCGCGGCCTTGTTTCCGATGGACCTCATCGGGCTCCTCGTGGTCACTTCGGGTGGCGATCCGAATTCGATCGACAAGCACTTCGCGCTCTTCAAGTTCATGCGCGCGTGGGGACTGAACCGGGGCGTCCAGAAGTGCATCGCGCTCGCCGTGGGCGAAGATGGCGACTTCAACCCGGCGCTCGCGACGATGATCACCTATAGCGTGTACATGTTGCTCTTCTGGCACTGGTCGGCCCTGCTCTGGTGGGTCATTGGCGGCGCGGGCCGGGTGGATGACGAATTCGGACCTTCGCCGCTGCTCGCCGACGGCACGTCGATCCTCCAAAGGTACATGACCTCCATGTACTGGTCGATCGCAATCACGAGTAAAGTCCGTGAGCCCATGCCTAACATGAGCCGTCAGTACAGCTGGGACCTCACCTTCTTCTCGAACGTGGTGATCACAAGCGGCCTCATCTTCCAGGCGATGCTCACCGGCGCGGCCTCCGGTGTCGTCATCTCGCTCGACTCAGCTGCCGCGGAGTACAATCGTAGGCTCACGCGCATCTCGTCGTACCTCGACTTCAAGCGCACGCCGAAGAGCCTCAAGAAGCGCGTCCAAAAGTACTACCGCTTCGTGTGGTCGTCGACGGGCTCGATGGACCCCGACGAGGTCATGCCCCACCTGCCCGCGCCACTCAAGGCCCAGATGGATATCCACTCGTGCCGGAGTGTCTTCGTCTCCATCCCCGTCTTCCAGGCGTGCGAACCACACGAGATCCTGCAGATGATTCAGGGCCTGCAATCGCACCTGGCGCTGCCGAGCGACCTCGTCATCAAGATGGGCTCGATGGGGCGTGGTCTATTCTTCATCATGCGCGGCACCGTCAACATCAAGCGCAAGGAGCCCAAGCTGACCGATGCACAGCAGGCCGAGCTCAAGCTCAAGTTCGACGAGATGGATGACGACCGGTCGGGCGCGGTCGACTTCAAAGAGCTACGCGCCGCGATCCGCGCTCTCGGCTACCAGATCAAGTCCACCGACCTGAAGAAGCTCATAGACGGCATCGACGCGGACGGCTCCGGCCTCATCGAGTTCCCCGAGTTCATGGAGATGGTCCTCAAGAACAAGGAGTTCCTCGCGGCAGTCTACCCAGACGCCCTCGAAGACTTTGACGACGGTGTTGACCAATCCGAGGGCTTCTTCGGCGAGGAGACGACCCTCTCCAAGTGCCCCTCGACGCTCAAGGTGCAGGCGGTCACGTACTGCGACTTTTTCGTGTTGCCGGTGGCCGTGCTCGACTCGGTACTCGAGCAGAACAAGAACATGCGCACCCTCGTCGCGCAGTACGCCGCCCGCAACACGAGCAAGCTCCGTAAGGGCTTCAAGAAGGCGATGCTCTGCAGGGCCGGGCCCAGCCCCTGGGGTAGCTTCACCAGCAAGGATCCCAAGAGCGAGCAGCTAGCCTCGGAGGGGGCGGGCGGCGTCGGCCTCCCGGCCGCGGCCGAGCCCCCTTTGTCGCGTTCGGCCTCGGAGGCAAGCGGCGCGGACGCTCCACCTAAGCGTCCTGCTGGACGTCCTGCTGCGTCGCGTTCAGCCGCGGAGCAGATGTCGGAGCAGATGTCGCGTCCATCGGATGTCGAGATGATGGAGGCAGAGCACGCGGCGCTCCGAAAGGTGGCGCTGCGCCGGGCCGCGGCGGCCACTCGTATCTCACCCAATCTGGCGCCCAATGCGCCAGTCGAGGTGCAGAATTGGTGGTGAGTTAGTGGTGAGTGTGTGCGCAGCCACTCTAGGACGGCGCGGCCGAGGCGTGGGACGCCCGCGTGCTTGCGAGAGCGGCGAGGGCGAGGGCGACGCACGTAGTAACGAGGCCGAGACCATTCCATAGGCGAGAGCTCTGCGAGAGCGGTCGTGGCACTGTCGGGGCCTCCGCGCCGCGCCGCCTTTGCCGCTCATTGGGCTTCTAATTGGGCCGCTCCTTGGGCCTCCGCCCCGCGCCGCCATGATGCTTCCTTTGCTGTCCGCCTACGAGCTTGGAGCTACGAGGCCGCGACCGCGGGACCATTCCATATGCAAGAGCGTGGGGCTGGGGTCGTGGGTGTTTAGTGTGGGTGTACTCTGACTCTCGTGCATGTACGGATGTAGGCGAACGGCGGCCGCGAACCGATGGCGTGGCCGCTGGCAGTGGCACAGGCAGTGACACAGTAGCACACGTGGAGCTGTACCGGCTGTGGAGGCCGATGGAGGTGCACCGGCTGTGGAGGCTGATGGAGTTGCTCCGGCTGTGGAGGCTGATGGAGTTGCACCGGCTGTGGAGGCTGATGGAGGTGCGTGGCGCGCGACAACGTTTTGGGCATGTATGACGAATTACGATAGGATATGCGGTAGAGACCGGAGATGATACGTGTCCCCAGGCCCCTCCCGTGCGAGCGACTAGCGGCGCGGCAGCGTGTGGACGCGGACGACCGCGACTGGAGGCCGCGGGGCGCGGGCGGATGGCCCGCGCGAATTGGAATTCCGACGCTTGTGGCGTGGTCGGCGTTATGTGGAATTTGTGGTGCGTCGGCGAGACTCCGGCACTCCGCACTCTAGTTTATACACGCGAGATCCGACGGAACTCGAGAAGGAATTCTTTGGGGGTTGCGTTGGGCCCCAGCCGGAGCCGCCCCAAACTTGTGGCTCTGGGAGGCGCGTGCGCAGACCACTGTGCCTGCATCACCTACCTCGAACGCGTCTCTGTGTGAATGCATGCATCTCACCACACACCGCACCAGATCATACAGGCGTCAGGCGACCTGAGAAGAAGGTGACAAGGTGTGACACCGTGCCGCTGGGCATCATGCTAGGTCATGCACCACCCATGCCTCCTCGCTCGCAGGGACGGAGGCAGTCACGGGCCGGGGCGGCCGCGGGGTCGGCGGGGTCGGCGGGCCAGCCTTGAGGATGGGATTTCCATGTAGACCATGAGGGCACTGGGGACCCAACGGCCCCAACGCTTGTCTGGGTTTGGTGATGGATTGGGCCCCAGTCCTCGAGTTCTGTTGCTGCATCGCGTTGATGACGGTGACGTTGCGTATGTTGTCGAGGGTGCCCTGAGCAAACTGAAGGAGCTGAGAGTCAGCTAGGCCGACAATGTGCTGCAACCTCGTGATCCCCCCTGCATCTTTCAACTTGTCGACGTACTCGATCTCCGTGCACATGTTCTGGATCGCCGCAAGCGCGAACAGGAGAATGGTCTGGTCGGTCGAGAAAAGGTGTGGGAGAAGGTGATCAAACGCGCCGGCTTCCTTGAGAGCATGCTGACTCAGGTCTGCACGCGGATCAACAGCCGACGAGTGTGCGAGATTACCCGTGATGTTGATGGCGAGCTGGTGGATCCACACGAGCTCGTGTGTGAGGAGGTTGCTGATGACGGGCACCATGCCGCTCGCACGAAGCTCCTCACACAGAGCGGCGGCGCGTGCGCCTGACGCGTTGTCGAATTGCATGGCCCAATCGTGCAGCCGCATCGCTAGTGCCTGGTTTTCAGCGATGCCCTTTTCCTCAGTTTTCTTGAGCTGATCGAGATCGGAGAACGGTGGCGAGCGCACCTGCGTGGGGGCTGCGCTCTGTGGCCTGCGCAAGAAAGATGGCTTTCTGAACATGGCAAGATCACTCTGTAGAGGAACGAAATTCACGGGCAGCGACCCAACGGGTTTTCAGGGATGTTGAGGCGGTTTTTTTTGCGAGCTCTCAATCGCGCGCCGAGCCGTTACGGGAAGGTCTGCTAGGAAAAGTTGGAAGACATGCATTCGGCAAGGCGGATAGGGCGGGGGATGGGTACGGTGACTCAAGGGACAAGGGTCGCAAGGACCATTTTCCCCCAATCTGTCACCAACTGGACGTACGGGTAGCGTGCAAGTTACACTACTATCCACACCTGCGTCAGGGTCACGCCATTTGGGCCAGCCTCTAGTTACAGGCGCTTCTTTCAAAGGCTGCGGGCGGGCGTGAGGGGTGGAGGGGTATGGGCGGCTGTCGAGGGCGGCTGCCGGCATGGCTGCCGGCAGGCCGGGGCCTCCGAAGCCCATCGCGAGTCGGGACGGCGCTCGGGACGGCGCGGCACCCTCCCAAAAGTCCATGATCATGCCCAACACGACGCGTTTGCTCACGCTGGTCTGCGCCCGCGCCGATCACATCCAGGCGGGCAGTGGGCCACGATAATGAGGCGACTTGTACAGGAGAGACTTGTTCGAATCCTTTTGGATGAGGCGCCGCCCTCCCTTTTGGCCATGCGGACCGAATTTGCCCTTGCGCTTCCGTTGCACCCGCACCTCGACAAGGTGGCGCGCCTGCAGTGAGTCGAAGCGGTCCGCGAGCAGTGACCCCTCCGTGCTCATCTGCCGCAGGGCACTTGGCTGCTCATCGCTCAAGAGCACGTCTGGGCGCTTGGGCACGTAACGCTTGCCCGCGAGCTTCTTCGGCAGCGCCGCGGCCCACGCGGCCTCGTGCTCCTGCCTGGCGCGCAACTCGGCACTCTCCTTCTTCAGCTCCGAGAGCAGCGTGCCCACGCGCCCCAGCTGCCGCTCGCGTTTGCGCTCCGCCGCCGCCGCACGCTCCTCCTTCTCCCTTTCCTTGGCACGTTCGCGCCGGTTACGCTGCGCCTTCGTGAGCTTCTCCTTGTCGACGTGCCACGCCGAGCGCTCTGCCGCCTCACCCTCCTCGGCGTCGTCCTCGTCGTCCTCGTCCGCGCCCGGCGCGTCCTGGAGGAGGGGCGCGCTCTTGGCAGCCTCGCGCTCCGCGGCCAGCCGCGCAGTGGTCTCCTCATCCTCTGACTCGTCGTCCGAGTGATGAAAGAGCGAGTTGCGGTGCAACTGCTCGCGCCGCAACCGCTCGAGCTCATGGCCCACAGCCTGATCAAGTAGCTCCTTATGCGCGCTCGCCGTCGGGTTCCACGACGCGCCCTCCGCTGGCATCACCACGGCGACGCTCACGGTCGACGCCTCGGGCGGGCGACGCTGCCGCTTGGCACGCGACCCAGCGTCGTCGGCGCCGCCACCCCACACGTCGAGCGCTTCTTGCTGGGGCGGGGCGGTGATGGCGGCGAGCGCAGCCTGGGCCCGATGCTGCACGAGGCCCTTGACGGCCCTGGCCACCTTGTACCTGATCTCGAGCGTCTTCTTCGACGGTCCGGCACGTTGCTTCTGGGACGGCGGCTTGACCACCGTCGGGATGAACGGATTGGCTGCGAGTTTGCGCTCCACGGACAAGGACGTTCGTGACACGTCGCCAACCGGTTTGGTGCGGTGGCCAACGACCACCTTTGATTGGGGCACGGCGGGCTGCAGCTCGAAAAGCTGCTCGTTGGTCAGCCCGGATACGGACCCACCCGTCCGCCGCTCGAGATCCACCTGCTCACGCGCCGCCAGCGCAGCGGCCTCGAAGGCCTTGCCGCGCTTGCGCCACGAGGCCGTGGACTGCTTCTTGTTGGCCGTCTTGCGATTCTTGGCCATGTGGGCAACAGGAGTGGACGGCAGGCGACGTGACTTCTCCGAACTCCGACGAGGGGCTTCCACACTTCCAGGGACGCAATTAGTCAAGGCAAGGCTAGGCAAGGCAAGTCAAGTCACCCGCTCACCGAACTCCGTCTCAAAGGACGGCGCCGCTGCCCAAATATGTAAATCAATTTCTCTCTGCAGACTGCACGCTTTGGAGGTCACTCTCGGAGTGTCCCGGCCATCGATCAACCATCCCATCGATGCATCATGTTGATCCCGGGATCTCCCGGCTTGATTTCCACGCGCACCACGGCGCGCCCGGTACCAGGGAGCGCTCGTCCGGGAAACGGGAAAGCACAGGCGGTGTTCCAGTACCGCGCGCGGCACGAGTTTGCAGTTCGGTCGAGTGCTGACTGCCGGTCCGGTCTCGTCTCTCGTTTATACTAATACTTCTGCGTCACAAACTTTCTGGTCCCCGGCGCCCGGGATCGGTGGTGTGTTATTTGCAGCATTGCAGGAGTCACGCCGAGAGCGACACCGCCGCACGCGCACGGCAGCATAGGATACATCAGATATATACATGTACAGAATCTCTGCAGCGGCCCATCCTCAGTGCATCTGGGCCCGTGCCTGAGTCGTGAGTGGCATGCGCGTTAGTGGCTGATCCCATGGTTGCCGCCCCACTTGTCGATGTGTCGTCAGGCCAGGCCCTGGTCCATCAGCTTTTGGATCGCCGCGTCCAGGTTGCCGCCGGACTCAACGAGGGCGCGTAGGTTGGCGTCCGCGTCCGCAAAGCCCATCTCTGCCATCAGGCTCAGCTGTGCGGCATACAGCTCTGGCGGCCGTGGCGCCGTGGCGGGCGCGGCGGGGGGCGGCTGCAGCGGTGGTGCTGGCACGGCGCTCGGCACGGCGCTCGCGCCCTCTGGAGATACTGCCATGGAGGTGGTGGTGGTGGTGGCGGTGGCGGCGGTGGTGGTGGTGGCGGTGGCGGCGGTGGCGGCGGTGGTGTTGGCGGCGGTGGCGGCGGTGGTGGTGGCGCTGCCGGCGAGGCGCGCGCGAAGCGCCGCCTGCTGCGCTCGGATGCGCGCCTCAGACGACTCGGCGCCCACTGCGCCCGCTACCGCAGCGGCGGAGGCAGCGGCGGCGGCGGAGGCAGCGGCGGGTGGGCGGGGCTGTATGTTGCCCAGCATCGCAGCGACGACAGTTGGGTTTGAGAAGGCACCAGGCGCGCTGCGACCGCCGTGCTGGGCGGTGGCGCCGTTTTGGGCACCAGGCGCGCTGCGACCGGCCGCTCCAGCGCCACTGGCAGCCCTGCGTGAGCTCGTCGCGCTCGCTGCGCCCATCCCAGCGCCGCCAAACGGACTGCCACCGAAGACGCCACCCATGCCGCCCAACCCGCCGCCCATGCCACCACCCAACCCGCCGCCCATGCCACTGCCCATGCCGCCGCCCATGCCGCCACCCATGCCACCGCCGTAACCACCGAAGCCGGGTGGCTGCAGCGCCGTCGCGGGCGGCCCCCACGGGTTCGGCAATGGCGCCGTGTTGGGCGCGGTCGGTGGCGCGGTGCTGCTGCGCATGGACGCGCCACTGCCGCCACCGCTGTCGCCACTCATCGAGGAGCTCGCGGCCTCGTACAGAGGCGCCTGCACGCGTGAGTACATCTGACGAAGCATATTGTGACCCCCAGGCAGCGCCTCGATGTTCGACATCGCGCGGTCGGTGTTGCGCATCTGCTCGCGCATGAGCTGCGGGTTGCGCGCTGCCTCGAGCGATTGACGAAGCACCTGCGGATCGTTGAGCACGTGCGCGAGCTCCGGGTTGTCGTTCATCACCTGGCGCAGCTGCGGGTTCGCGAGCATGATCGAGCGAAGCAGCTCCGGATTATCAAGCACCCCTTGCATCATCGGGCTGTTCAGCATGGCCGCCATCGGATCGGGCGGTGGGCCCGCGCCGGGTTGCGGCACCATCGCACTCGCAGGCAGGTTGGCGGAGTCGGGCGATGTACCCGAGTGCTGCGCGACGTACAGCTGCGCGCCGTCGCGCACGCCTGCCACAGTCCGGGAGATTGCGCCATGCAACTTTTGTCAGTTTGTTGGTGGGAAGAGGGATACAAGAAGGTTTGCGAGGGCGGCAGACGCACCGCACGCGTCGAGGGTGTCGTCGTCGTGCAACGCACGGCCCTTGTGCAGCACGCGCATCTCGTCCACCGGCATCTCAGTCATGTCGGAGACGAGCGCCTTGAGATCGAGGACAGTGAAGCTGCCGTCCAGATCCGTATCCATCAGTGTGCTGCCACTCACCTTGCTGCGTGGCGTGATGGTCGAGCGCGCGGCGCCTGTGAGTGTGCAATTGGTTGCGGGCCGAAGGTAGATTGTGATGTGGAACGGGCGTACATGATCACGTGCGGCATCGACGTCGATCAACAAGATGCGAAGCTGGTGCAACTCGTAATCCGCTAGACAACTTCAACACGTGTTTTTCCTGTACTGATCTATTCGTATTTACCAAGTCCTACTGCGTATGTACCGTACGGAGAGCACGATGCGCCCCAGCGATGCGGCCCCACACACTGCAGCACCACGCATGCGATCAGCGAGAGGGCGCGGGGGCAAGCCACACGATCGGCCGTGGCTTTATTCGCGCCACAGCATCCAAGCACGAAGCAGCAGCTGCAAAAAAGTGAACATCGGACCACGTTGACGCGTGTGCACTTCGATTGGGGCCGATCCGTGGGCGCGCCGTGGTGGGCGCGCCGTGGTGGGCGCGCGGCCCAAGGGCCCAGACCCCAGTGCCGTTTCCCTTCACCATCCATACGAGCCTCAAAGGAATCCCACATTCCGCGCCGTGGTGGGCGCTCGAGGAAGACGGCATGTTATGACGTTCAGGCGACGGCGCCTAGGGGCGCGTCTCAAAGGGGCTGTGCACGGCGGAGGTGCAACCTCGTTAATAAAGGCGACGGCGCCTAGGGGCGCGTCTCAAAGGGGTTGTACGGCGGAGGAGCAACCTCGTTAATAAAGGCGACGGCGCCTAGGGGCGCGTCTCAAAGGGGCTGTGCACGGCGGAGGTGCAACCTCGTTAATAGGGAGGGAGCGGCCTAATGAAGGAGCTTGTCGGTGGGCTCTGTTTTTGGTGGGTCTCGGCGGCACCCAGGCTGTGGCAAAGAGGGGGCGGTGGCGAAGGCTGCTGCAGCGGCAGCAGAATCCGCGGAGGTGGCGGGGGCGAGTCGGCAGTTGAGCGGCGCAGGTTAGGAAGCGGGATGGACGGCCAGGCCGGTCTCGACGGTGGCGTCGAAGGGCCACCATCGAGGCAGCGGACAAGCGCGCGCCACTTTCCGCACCCGCCACCGCGCCGCGCCTCAGCGCACGGCTACGATCGGCACCCGGCCACCCAACATCACGGCCTCTGGGGCATCGACGAGCTCGAAAGGATCGTCGTCGTCGTCCTCGCCCATCACGGCGCCCTGGGACGCCGTGCCGGTAGAGTCTGGCCGGAGCGCGCTGCCGTTGCGCTGGCCGTCGTGGTTGCGGTGGGCGAGCGCCTTGGCAAGCGCCGTCGCAGGCGAGGTTGCGCACTTGGAATGGGCGTGCGTGAGCGACATCGTCCTCACTGCGCCGTCCTTGATGTAGAGCATCACCTGCGCGCCGATCGCGTGACGAGGGCGTGATGGTTGCGCTCAGTACGGCGCGTGACGAAACCGCGATGGTGGAGCTCAGTACGGCGCTAAGTGCTCGAGGCCATCCGCCGCAATCAAGCTCGATCATGTGCCATCAGTGAAAATCAGTGGTCATCAGCGGTCATCACGGGCGCTCACTAGCTCGATCTCGATCTCATCAGTGGTCATCAGTGGTCATCAGCGGTCATCACTAGCTCACTAGCTCGAGGTCATCAGAGGTCATTAGAGGTCATCAGAGGTCATCAGTGGTCATCAGTGGTCATCACTAGCTCACTAGCTCGAGGCCGTTGCGACGCGCGATCAGCTCGACGAACTGGAGCGCAAACTTGCCCAGCCCTTTGCCCATCACCGGTTGTGCGAGCTGCATGTTGAGGACGCAGAGAAGCGGCTGCGCCGTCGGGTTGGCGTTGTCGCCGATGCAGAACTGCAGGTGCAGGTACCCGAGGACCGTCGGCTGTGATCGTGGTGCCGTCGGCGGTGGCGTCTCGTACTCCGGCTCGGATGCGGATGGCACGACGACCCACTCGTCGAGAGCCGACATTGGCGTGCTCGTGCTGGCTGACACTGCGCCTGGCAGCACCGTCCCGCGCAGGAGGAGCATGCGCGACTCTGGATGCCCGAGTGCGCTGCGGGCGGTGTCCTCATTCCACGTCTCGGTCTGCGAGAGCTGCGCGATGTTCTGGCGCTGGAGGGCGATGCACGCGTCCGTATCTGCCTCGGACAACTCGGCGCCGTGCGCGGACTCGAGCGTCACCTCCAGTCCCTGCCGGTCAAAGCGCTTGAAGGCAGGGTACTCATCGAGGAGATCACGCTTGTGCGCAGCCTCACGCAGACGCGAAACGCGCTCCTTTTCCTTGCGCAGGGCCTCCGCACGCTGCTGCTTCTTGACCTTGCCCTTGCGCGCCGACAGAGCGTCCGTTGGCGGGGTGGCGGTCATGAAGCGGGCGATTGAATGGACGAGACGGTAATAAGATCCGGTCGAGTCTCCGAAAAGGCCGACGGCTGGACGGAAAGTGGATGGGGGCTTCAGATTGTGCTCGGATTTTGAACCGAAACATTCGATCACCATCGAATGGGGGGGGTGAGGCGATACGTCTGTTGTTTCGTACTGTTGCTTCGTTATGTTGCTTCGCCCGCACGCAACCCGCAAGTCATTCTGCGCTCCTTTTCATTGTACGTGTATTGTTTAAAGGCTGTCAAAACGGGACGACGGCTACGAAGAGCACCGCATACAACCTTACCACAAGACCCGACCCGGAACCCGACGAGATCCCGCCGCGTGGCGCACTAATGACCGAGTCATCACAAAACCTGAGAAAATCGCGCTCAAGCCACCCGCCTCTCCTATGCCGCCCAGTGCGCGTCAATCCCTCGCGCCCACCAGCACAGCATCAGCCAACGTGAAGGCGCCGCGCGCTTCACTGGCGCCCGTCAAGAGCCGGATGAGCATGGCCGGCGGCGCCGACCTGCTCGGGCGGCCGAGCTTGCCAGGCCCGTCGGGGCTGGGCGGGAGGCCGAGCACGGCAGGCCCCCGACAAAGCACGGCGCCCGGCGCGGGCGGCGTGCAAAAGGATCCGCGGCAGCTCGAAACCCAGCGCTGGAAGGACGGTGCGAAGCACAAGCTCATCGAGTATTTCGTCGAGCACGGCTACGACAAACAAATCTCGCCAGCGACGCTGCAGACGGGCCCGAGCATGCGCGAGTTCGTCTTCATGGTGACGTTCCTGCTGAAGCGCGTCTTCGGGCCGAGCTTCGAGGTGCCCACGCCGCTCGATGACGAGCTGCCGCGCATCTTCAAGGAGCTCGGCTACCCCTTCCAGCTGCCCAAGCACGCGCTGCGCAACAACATCGTGCCGCACGACTGGCCGAAGCTGCTCGGGGCGCTGACGTGGCTCGTCGACAACTGCGCGTACCAGGACCAGATGCAGCGGCGCGAGCAGGAGGCGGGCGACGACTTCGATGCCGAGGTCGACGAGGACGCTGCCAACTTCAAGATGTACCTGGACTACCTCGCGCGCGGTTACAAGCTCTTCCTCGAAGGCGTGGACGACATGTCGCCGCTCGACGAGCAGATGCGGCTCACATTCGACGCGAAGAACGCGTCCATCGAGCAGGACGTGCGCAACCTGACGGCGGAGCACGCGCGGCTGCACGCGGAGGCCGAGAGCCTCCAGCCCGAGAAGTCGGTTCTCGTCGCCGCCCAGACGAAGCAGGCGGAGCTCGCAGCCGATTACGCCAAGCACTCAGGGCACGCGCACAAGCTCCAGGAGGCGATCGACAAGTACGCGGCCGCCACGGGGGAGCGAGGAGTGCCTCTTGGTCGCTGCCTGATTGCCTCTGAGGACACCTCTGAGGACGCCTCTGATTGCCTCTGATTGCCTCTGATTGCCTCTGAGGACGCCTCTGATGATAACTCTGAGTGCCTCTGATGACACCTCTGAGTGCCTCCCTCATCAGGTACGAGCGAGAGCTCTCGGATGTGCAGCAGGAGACCGCGCGCCACGCCGCCACGCTGCAGCAGACGCGCACCGAGGTCAACGTGCTGCGCGAAAAGGTGGCGGCCCAGGACCTGACGCCCGCCGATGTCGAGAATATGGAGCGCGAGCGCGCGGCGCTCGAGGCCGAGCTATCGGGACTCAGTGCGACCAAGGAGGCGCTCGCCCGCCAGGTGCGTGCTGGGGGACCGATGGACACTCATTGGACGTGATTGGCAGTGGTTCGCAGTGATTGACCATGAGTGACAATGAGTGACAATGAGTGACAATGAGTGAAATGAGTGACAATGAGTGAAATGAGTGACAATGAGTGACAATGAGCGACTGTACATGCCACAAATGGTCGCTAATGGTCTCTGCTCGGCAGGTGCGCGAGGAGGCGCGGGAAGAGCAGAGGCGGCTCGAGCGGCTCGAGGAGAAGGTGAACAAGCTCAACGCGGGCTCGGTGCGGCTCGGGCTCGCGCCGCCCACAGCAGCGCGCGCGCACGGGCGCACGTATGAGCTCTCGCTGCGCCGTGAGCTGCTCGAGACGAGGCCCGACTCGCTGCTCTCGATCGACCCTTCGGCGGTGGTCGCGCCTGCGGTGCGTGAGGCGCGCGCGGCGATCGGGCGCGAGCTGCATGCCCTCCAAGACGAGCTTATCGAGGCCGAGGCGCTGCAGGCGCGGCGCGAAGAGGAGGCCGTCACATTCGTCGAGCAGCTCGAGGTGATGATTGCGCTTGATTGCGATCTGATTGCGATCTGATTGTGATCTGATTGCGATCTGGTCGTCACATTCGTCGAGCAGCTCGAGGTGATCACGGCGACGCTCGACTTGATTACGCTTGATTGCAATCTGAGCGCGATCTGAACGCGATCTGAGCGCGTCGAATTGCGTCCCTCATCAGGTGCTCAAGGCGACGCTCGAGCGCGAGGGCCATCAGCGCGAGATCGCCTCCGCCGAGCACGCGGCCGAGATGTCGAAGCGCAAGGCGGAGACGGAGTCGCTCGAGGAGCGCATTGCGGCAGAGCGCGGGCGCGCTGGTCAGACTGTCGACGCCTCTAAGGCACAGCTGGCGGCGGCCGAGAAGGAGCTCGCGGACTTCGAGGCGGAGGCGAGCCGCGCAAAGAAGCTGATGGTCGAGCAGGTAGGCGACGCGCTCGACATGGTCATGGACCACAAGGAATTCGTCGAGAGGCAGTTGGCCATGCTGCGTGAGCACATCGACGAGTGCGACCAGGCCCTCAGGCCGTTACTGGCCAATGACGCCATCGACCTCGCGTGAGAGGCACACGGTAGCAGCGTGCGGCAGCAGCGTGCGATAGCAGCGCGAGGACGCAGCGTGCGATAGCAGCCCGGACGCCGGCGCGCGCTGAGGCCGAGAGGGTTGCAGAGGGTTGCAGAGGGTTGCAGGGTGCGCCAGCTCGAGAGGGTTGCAGGGGGCTGCAGGGTGCGCTAGCTCGAGAGGGCGAGAGAGCAGCGCGTGTACGTGGGCAGGCGAGGGACGGGAGAGGACGGCAAGCCAGCCGCCATGGCCTACCGGTATGTGGGGAAGAGCGAGCCCGGCGCATTTGGGCACGGGCCGCGAGCAGCCATGCATGGCGGGAGCAGCATGCACATGCACATGCCAGGTGGGGTGTGGCGGGCGTCTCGAGACCGACGGGCCTGACCGAGACGCCGTCCTGAGCACTGAGCAGCCGTTGGCTCGCGAGGTGCGCGGCCATCGTGCTTCGGCGGTGGCAAGGTGTCACGAGCACGTCGCTTCACAGTGAGCAGCGGCGGTTACGGCTCGATGCATGACAAGTGTAGACAACGCGAAACCGGCACTCGATCGGTGGGCGGGCCTGGGCGCGTCTAGGCACTGTAGGGTCCCTACCGCGTTCCGCTCTTCCTCGTGCCGTCGTGCCTGGTTGCCGGCGCGGCGCACGGACAAGAGATCCCTGTGTCCTCTCTCAAGTGTTGCAGACATGAGACCGGGGGAGTTGCGGTAAAGCCGTCTCGCGCCACAAGCACAACCGCACATGGTTGCCGCACCATGGAATTCGAATTGGAAACTACCAACGTTTTCCATATCGATTTGTGGATCGTTCCGCGCTTGGCGGATTTCGGATTTACATACGGATTCCCGGTCGGTGGCGTATAGTTAATAGTACATTGTATTCGATCCAGGTCCAAACTCCTGGATTTGCTTTCCACAAAACCCCTCTCGACCGGTCTATTAGTTGCGCAAAGATCCCGCAAACCAATTTGCAATCATTAGCCGACTTTCTCTCTCTGTACCGGCACACGAATCCTTTCTTATCCGTTCACACGAAGAGCTCTCGTCTAACCCGTGAGATTACGTCCCTCCTCAACACCTAATCCTGAGTGCCATAGCCCGAGTAGGCGCCGAGTATTTCCAGCACAGTTCACAGCCAATGGTTTTGTTCACACTTGATCCCCTGTGGCCCGAACCCCGACAGCCCGACGGAAATGCGGGTCTGGAAATTGTGGAAGCCCCTGCACGTCGAGAGCTACTGGTTGCCACTTCTCCAGCGCTGCCCCAGGCTCCAGGATCTCCACGCGGCTGTTGGCGCCGATCTGGAGCTGGTGGGACGTCTGGATAAGGACTCGGACGGGCTGCTGCTGCTGACGACGAACGCTTCTCTTCGAGCTGCGCTCCTAGGGACAGAGAGCATCACCCGCGAGCGTGGTCCCACGAGCAGCTCCCATGGCAGCACATGCTCGAAGATCTACCGGGTCCGCACCAGCTTTCCCATGAGCGACGAGCAGCTGGAGCAGCTGGCCACTGGTGTGCCAATTACTACGCTGCAAAGGCGACGTGGTGGGAAGAAGATCACCCGACCCACTTTGCCCTGTGTGGTCGAGCGTGACGCATCCGTGCCGTCGGGCAAAGTCCTCCACATCACGCTGCGCGAGGGTCGAAACCGCCAGATTCGCAAGATGATCGGATCCTTCGGTCACCGAGTGGCGACGCTCCGAAGACTCGTGTTCGGTGGCGTCAGCCTCGAGGGCCTCGAGAATGCGGGTGACGTCGCCGCGCTGACGGAGGCGGAGCTTGGCGTGCTTCCTCGCCCCGCCGACAGCGCACACTTTCCATGGCGGCAGCGCCTCTGTGACGAAGGTCCAGATGAACTACTAGGGTCTGAGTCTCGAATAGGGTCGTCTCTATGGGGGCCGCGGCAACGACCGCGAGCCGAGAGTGAGCGCTCCTCGCAGCCGACGAGAGCACTCAGAGACCGTGACTGTGATCTTAGACTTAACTTTTAGCGTGCTGCGGCAATATAAGTGACAGCAGAGTCTCACCGCACAGTGAGTACACGTGGCTGGTCGCGCCGCAGCATAACTGGGCTCACTCAGCGGCGGTGACTCAGGCGGGACACTCTCGCTTCAATAAAGCCACAACCTCGTTCACAAAGGCATCGCGTTCCTTGAGATCCACTGGCAATGGTCGATGGCCGGGCCCCGAATGCTGAAAGACTGTCACCACCGCTGGCGCCCAGAGCAGCGCCACGTTGCGAGGGCCGCAGCCATGCTCAGTGCAGACTTGAGTGTCCGTGTCCGAGTAGGCGACCAGAGAGGGCGTGAGTAAGGGCGCACTGAAGAGGTCGGGCCGCTGGGCCGCCCACCCCGGGCTTGCAGGAGAGAGTAGGACGGCGGCTCGAAAGGGCATTGGCGCCGTCGTGGGCGTGCCGCCAGGCGCACGGTACGCACCGCGCGCACACAAGCACGTGATCAGGTTCGCGCCTTGTGAGAATCCGATGAGAGCATCTGCGCCGCCGCCCGGCAAGTCTGCGAGCGCCGCCTCGAGCGTCTCGATGCCCGCATCCAGCGCGGCGTAGGTGCGCCACTGGCGCTCGTCTGTGGTCGGTCTCGCGTATTCATAAAGAGTGTGGTCGTCGCCGAAGAACTGTCGAATGATTGCAGCCTGCTCGTTGTCTTCGCCCACGACGATAGAGCCTTCGATGAAGTAGAGGTCGGCCATTTCGCGGAGCACACGTACCAGCGGGCCGAGTTGCACCCTGAAGATGGCCTCGTTCCCGGCCGTGCCGTGAAGGAATGCGATGCGTGGCTTGCGGCCAAGAGGGGTTGGTGCGGGTGCGGGTAGATCTACGGTGGACGAAGGTGGTGGTGGCGGAGGCGGCGGCTGTGGTGGCTCAGTCGAAGGCTCCGCAGCACCTCCCGATTCAAAATAGGCTGCTGCCTGCTCGCGTGTCCATGACCCCATTTGGCTGAGATTGATGGGAACATCCTCAGCGAACGCCTGCACAATGAAAGGGCGTTCTCATCAGGAAATAGACAAGCGCATTGGACGAGTGAGCGGGTGCGGTATTACGTCGCCTTGGATGGCTTCTAGGTCCTGGAGAGTGAGCGGCATCCGGACAGACCAATCGCCAGCCCGGCCAGCATCACTTGATCGAGCTGACCTTTTCGCTGCGGCCGTCAGGCGCGTGCGTGCCACGCGAATTCGGATACTGACCTTTTCGAAAAGAAGGCAATGGCCGTACGGTGCGATCGCGAGACTTTCGAGCTGACCTTTTCGCAAACGACGCTGTGTATCCTGTGTCGATTCAACTGACCCTTTCTCAAACGATCTGCGGCGGGCGTGTTCCAATTGGCGTGTTCGTGAGAGTCGATTCAACTCGAGTACATACGAGCAGAGCCAGTACGGTACAGTCCACGTTCCTTCTATCTCCGTTTGCGTTTCATCCGATCCATGAACTAGGTCCTTCTACGCCCCAAGCCCCCTAGAGCGGCCTACGTTGGTAGCCGCCCCGACGAATTCTACCGGTATGCTCATCAGTCGTGCGGTCTCCCGAACGTCGTCTGCTCATTGCGTAGTGACAGCCGCTCGTGCAAGCAAGACCCCGATCACTGTGAGTACGACGTAGTGGTGCTGTTGGCGCCCCCGGAGCGCGCGCAGCTCCCGGGGCATGACGTGAAAGCCCCCCTCGCACACCAGCAGCCAAGCTGCAGCGTGGCCCGGTCTGTTCGAAGGTTCGCGCGCATGCCCTTGGCGGTCCCCCAGGCGCACCTCCGTGCGTGTGGCTGCATTGAAGAGCAAGACGTAGCTCTCTTGCAGAGGGAACGCCGCGGCCGCGGCAGTCCCGACAAGGAACATGAGCACAAGCAAGGTGTTGAGCTGAATGCGGCCGCCGGTGGCTTGGGAGATCCAATGGGGAAGGGCGAAGTCGACGTGGTATGCGGCCGCCACGGAGAGGAGCGGAAGGATGAGGGACTCATGCCCTCTTGACGCCGACTGGACTTGTCTCCATGCCGCACTCAACCACCACAACCAGCGCGTCTGCACGTGTACCTCCACCTGATGCAGTCGTCCCGTCTCGACTCCCGCGGAGTCGAGTTCACGCCATTCGATGCGGCGGCTGCCAGCCGGCCGAGCCACACGCTCGAAGCGGGCCTGGCCGGATACTGCCACCCAAGTTCCTGCAGGATCAGCGTCCTCGGCCTGGACCTCTCCGGCTGCGGGATCGGTATTCGGTGCAACGCCCTCTGCGAGCTGAGCGTTGTGCACCTCATCCGCGGCGTCCCCATCGATGCGGAAGCGCTGCTCTGCATTATGGTTCGCGGTCATTCTCAGCAAGACATCGTTTGAGGTTTGACCTCGCACAAGCCAGCGATGCCCTGGGAATGTTTCCTGCCGTATCGTGGCCCGCTCCTGGAGATCTAGGTACGCCCTCTCCTCATCGGCATCGTTGACCCAATAGAGTCGCGCGGCGCGATCGACGGCGCCACCCGACACGAATTCGATGACCAGCGTCACGGTGTCGCCCATGGCGAGCAGCGAGCGTGCACAGCGAGCGAGCGAGCGAGCGAGCGAGCGAGCGAACGTCCCCCCACACCCACAAGGGGGCAGCGCGCAAAATACCCGGCGCGTGTACAGAAAGGCGCCAATTCGTAATCAAACGATGCGCGCCTTGTGAAATTTCCGTTTTGAGATTTTTTGTGCCAAATGGTCTCCCCGTCAGCAGAGGATGGCACAGAACCTGCTCGAGCGCGAGCGGACTAAGTGGGCAGCGACGCAGGCAGATGTTTTGAGCTCTCTTTCCACCGAGCAGCTTGCGTCGGCGATCGCTGAAGTGGACACAAAGCATGTCAAGGCTGTGGCGGAACTAGACGCGAGGCAAATCAGGGCTATGGCTGAGTTGGAGGCAAAGCAGAGCGCCGCCGCGCAGCTCGTGCAGACCCAGATCGCGGAGCTTCGCAATGAGAACCAGGCCTTTAGGACTCGCCTCGAACGGGCGGTGAGCGAGGTGGACGCGAAGCAGAGCGCCGCCGCGAGCTTGATTCAATCCCTTTTGGCGCAAATTGCGGAGCTGCGCGCCGACAACCAGGCCCTCCGATCGCGGATCCATGCCGAGGTCGAGCAGCCAAGAGGTCGCGCGGCTTCGGGCGAGATCCCGAGCATGGCCGGCGGAGGCTTGGGCGCAGGAGGATTTGGTTCAGTCTTGCGCCCGGCGACGCTCGCCGAGCTCAGGCAGCGGAAGGTAGCACTCTCCGAGATCAAGGCCGCTGGCATCGGCTGCGGCATGGTCAAAGCCGCGGGCTACACGTGCGTCGAGGCGCGCGAGGTGGGCTACACGTGCCAGCAGGTGCGTGCGGCCGGGTACAGCCTTGCAGACGCGGGCGAGGCAGGATGGACGCTCAAGGAGCTTCGATCAGCTGGGTTTGTCGAGGGCTTGAAGGTGGCTGGGTTCACCATCCACGAGGCCAAAGAGGCAGGCTACACGTGCTCGGAGACCAAGGCGGGTGGCTACTTTTCGACGTGTGGGGGCGCGAGGGCCGTCGGCTACAATCCAAGGGAGTGCATGCAGGCCGGCTTCACTTTCGATGAGGGCAAGGCGGCTGGCTATGCTTTTCAGGACGAGGAGTACGCAAGCTACTGGCGGGGTGGAGAGTATGACTGGGATGGGAAGCGCGTCAGGACGACTCACTCTGACGGAATGTAACGGTCGGGAATGACCATCCACTCCGAGACGGCCGACTTATCCTGGAGAGCGGGCGTGACGGTGTTGCAACTGGCGGGGCGGGACATCCGACCGCCGCCGCCGAGGACGCAATGCCCTCATCAGGAGGAGCCCAATTAAAGCGAAAAAAGGAGCCCTATAGAGCGAAAAAGGTTCATGGGCGGCTGTGGATGGACAGAACAAGGGAATCACAGCTCCCAGCCCGGAGAGAAAGAGGGGTCCCGGCGACTCTGTGCCGGGGCGTAATACCGGTAACCGGTACGTTCACGCAGCAAGTTCGGGATGATGAGGAACTCCGTCCTGGTCTTGGTCTCCTTGATGACGACACCTACAGAGGCCCGCTTGAATAGTGGCGGCTCCGGTCTCGGCAGCGCTAAACCTCGCACGGTACCCGGCGGCGATCGGATAGCGCCGCCCTCGCCGCCGTCTGCAGCCGTTTCGCCACGCGAGCGTGCCAAACGCTTGCTGATCCACGCAGAATGCATTCTGAGCTTTGTGAAGCAGCGGCCGCACTTCTCGCTCGGAGTGGTGGTGCTGTCGGTGCTCCTGCAAGCGCACGCGCGCATCCAGATTGAGAAGCGGCGAGCGCTCACCGCACTGAGGAGACGGGGCCGGTCGACGGCAGCACTCAACCCATCGTCGGAGCCATATGGTATTACGATCGTGACGACCGCGGCGCTGCCTTGGAAGACGGGCACAGCTGTGAATGCTCTGCTTCGTGCGGCGGCGCTCGCGGACGTGGGCCATCACGTCACGCTCGTCGTCCCTTGGATCCACCCGTCCGAGCAGCAGATGGTCTTCCCTGGCGGCCGCGCCTTCGGCATGCCGGAGGAGCAGGAGGCGCACATGCGAGACTGGCTTGCGGGCCGGCAGCGGGCGGCGGGCGGCACCCCACACGCCCACTTCGAAGTGCGCTTCTACCCGGCGCGCTACGACGTCGCGCGTGGCTCGATTCTGCCTCTCGGCGACCTCACTCGCTGGACATCGCAGGTCATGGGCGCATGTGCCCATGACCTATGCGTGCTCGAGGAGCCCGAGCACCTCAACTGGTACCACGGCGGGCGCAATTGGCGCCGGCGCTTCAAGCTGGTCGTGGGCGTCGTGCACACTAACTACCTGCAGTACGCGCGCATGTACCAGCCCGAGAACACCGGCATCGTGTGCGCCCTCAATCAGCTCGTCTGCCGTGCGTATTGCGACACCGTGATCAAGCTCTCCGATTCGCTGCAGCCGCTGCCGCGCTCGATCGTGTGCAACGTGCACGGCGTGCGCTCCGAGTTCATCGAGGTTGGCCGACGTGCGGCCCTTGCGGCCATCGAACCGCACTCGCTCTTTGGGTTCCGACGCAAATCATTTGAGTTCACCCATGGCGCGTACTTTATCGGCAAGTTGCTCTGGGCGAAGGGTCATCGTCTCCTGATCGACTATCTGCGAGACGAGGGGCTGGATGCTGGGGAGGGGCACACTCTGACCCTGATCGAGAATGCGCAGCGGCGGTACGACGTCGAGACCCACACGCGGGTCGATGTCTTTGGGGATGGCGATGATGCCTCGGCGATCAAGGAGGCGGCGACGGCGTCGAAGCTGAACTTGCACTTCCCGGGAGCACGGGACCATGCGGATCCGACGTTGCATGGGTACAAGGTCTTTGTCAACCCCAGCCAGACCGAGGTCCTCTCTACCACAACGGCGGAGGCTCTCGCCATGGGCAAGTTTGTCGTCATTGAGCGTCATCCGAGCAATGAGTTCTTCTACCCCTTTGCCAACGTGCGCACGTATTCGACGCCGGCCGAGTTCCGCGCCGCGCTTCGCGAGACGCTCGCGTCGATGCCCGCGCCGCTCAGCGCCGCCGAGAGCCGCGCGCTCTCGTGGGCGGGAGCGACCGAGCGCTTCCTCGGTTGCGTCGACGCAGCTGTTGATTCCGCCGAGTCGCCTCGTGTTGTGGACGAGCTCGCACACCTGACGCACGGCGCGCTCTCTTGGCACAAGGGCTACCTCGGCGATTGGCTCAAGCAATACATCTTTGAGAGCGGCCCTGTGTCGCGCCAACGCTGGCTGCATTCGGAGCGACGATACCGCCTCTCCACCTCGGTCACTGAGGTGGTCGACAAGAGCGTGGCCGTTTCGCCCGCGGTAGGGCATGAGTACTGGCGCGAACGGTATGGCGATGTCGGCCAACCGAATGCCGGCTCCAGCTACTCTTACCCGCATAAGAAGCAATCCCACTCTTCATGGACGGCCATCTTTCTCAAAAAGGGCGACAGGAGGGGCATGTGAAACCGCATCTCTGGCCGGCACATCTCTGGACGCGCATGTGAAACCGCATCTCTGGACGCGCCACGCCGTCGTTCGACGTTCCCGAACGAGGGAGTGGGTCGGATACAAGCTGTACTCTCGTGAATCGTGTGTCGTGTAAGGGATCTGACGACTGACCGCGCGCGCAGACGACCCCCACCCCCCGGCCCCGCGCGCGGACGAATAACGATCCATGATGTCGAACCGAAGGCGAAGCGGTACGCGCACCAGCGCGGCTCGCGACGTGTCTCGAGTGACGCCGTGTCTCAAGCTCTTGCCTCGTCGGTCGCGCAACGGTCGCTCAGAATAGTGCCAGATGTGGTATACATGATCATTTGACTCGCAGTACATACACGTATTTAATTTGAAGGCCCTAATAATATCCTACGCTACTGAAGTTAAACTGAACCGTGGTTAACACGGTCCACGCGCCAATCCGCCAATGCCTCAGAGCGCGCGTGCGTACGCGAACGGTTTAAAGTTTTCGTGGCCGGATGTCGCGGCACGAACCGGCACCAGGTCCGAGCACCATACAGTACATCAAGTGGAAGTCGCCGCGGCTTTCTCAGTCTCACCGACCCGTGTCGATCCAGCGACCACCTCGATCGCGCAGGCGCTCACGTCGTGACCGCCGTTGCGTCGGGTGCGAATGGTCCGAATCCAAGCACGGGGCAGCTAACCACCGCGCAGGGAGATGCGGCGAGATCGAGGGAGATCTCGACCCAGATGCGGAGGAGAGCGAGGGAGGTGCAGGGAGATGCGGCGAGGTCGAGGGAGATCTCGACCCAGATGCGGAGGAGAGCGAGCACGGAGGCTAACCACCGCCGCCCGCAGAGATGTCTCCGCCTTTGAGCCTCGACCAGCCCGCGTGAGCTCGCCTCCAAACGATCCCAAAACCAGCCCCAAACCAGCTCCAAGCGAGCTCAAACCAGCTCCAGCTCCAAACCAGCTCCAAGCTAGCTCCACGCCAACTCCAGCCACCCTCGTTCAACCTCGTTCAATCTCGTTCAATCTGGCTACGGTGCAACGCGCGTGGAGCTTCGCTTGAAACGGAGAGTAGCCGCCGCGGCGCGCAGTGTCTTCGAAGAGAAGAAGCTTGCCAACATACCTGTGGGGAGAGAATGACGCCATGGTGAGCACATGCATGCGGAGTGTCTTCGAGGAGAAGAAGCTCGCCGACAAACCTCGCTTCTTAGCTGGCGCCTTGTCGCCTTTGCGCCAGGCAACTTCTCTCCGCACCTCTCTTTCTATCTCTGCTCGCTTGTCGTCTGGGCTTAGCCTCTGCAGAGCTCGCTTCTTCCCGAAGGCCTGATTGTCCTCATCTGTATCCAACCTCTTTTCCGATGGATCGGAGCGCTCCAGCCCATGGACCGGGTACATGGGCGGAGGCAGGCCGATGATCATGTTGTTGCGCGCCCTCTCATCGTGCCGGAAGTCGAATCGCCGCTTGGGCACGTTGCACCGATCGCACGGGTCCGGTCCTCCGATGAGCTCCTCACGAAGCTCATGGCGTGCGGACGAGATGAGGACGGAATTGCGCGCGATCTCGCTCAAATCGGTCATCGTCAGACTCCATGCGTGCTTCGCCGTGATGTACTCCTCGAGCAGGGGCTGGTTGCTCATGTGGAACTGGAGGGGGTCGTCGGTTGTGAGCGTCACGCGCAAGCCACGCTTGAACATCATCGGGAACGGGTTCTTTGCATATGGCAGGAAGAGGCAAGCGTTGCTGATCGGCGAGACTGAAATCGGAAAGTCTGCGAGGTAGTACAGGTACTGCAGCACCGGCTGGTGCTCGAGGTTGATGCCGTGCGAGATGCCATTCGCAAAGAGGAATGTGCTCGCCAGGTGATGAGGCGGACCAGCCTCGCCCGCGTGCGGCCGAAACTTGAACGTGTTCAGACCCTTGTCCTGGCGAATGGCGTTGAGCGCCCTCAGATTGTGCCAAAAGTAGAAGGTGTAGTAGCTGTACGGCGGGTTCTGGTCTCTGTCGTACTTGGTCGCCGGAGGGTACTCGCTGATGAAGAAGGGGTCGTCCTGAGCTTCGTTGTCCACGGTGTCGATGCATTTGATCTGCTTGAGCAGCTTGGCCAGGTTCTCATGCTTCTCAGGGTGGAGGGTGGCCTCAAACATCGGCCCAAAGAAGTTGTTGAGCAGCTCCCCAAAGTTGTTGATGGCCTTCATCTTCTTCCAGACGTGGTACACGCGTGGAAACTGGATCGCGTAGAGCACGTGCTTGTGCCACGGCCTCGCCGTTTCGAACCAGTCGCCGAGCTCCGCCCACTCCCCGTACTTGCGGGCGTACACGGACACACGCGGCTCGAGGAAGATGTTGCTCTGCTGGGCCTTGTCAGCCATGCGGCTGATGATCTCCTTGAGGTAGCGGCCGCCGAGGATCTGAGGCTTGAAGAGCAGATCAGCCAACGCCTTTGAGCGGAACGGGGTGAACGCCGCGTTGAACTCGTCAAAGTCGCGGTACATGTCAGCCGTACTTTGGGTGCGGAGGTCATCGATGGCGGTCTTGCCCGGTTCAAAGCCAGCGGCGAGAATCATCTCGCCGATGGTCTGCTTGGCGTCGTAGGGCATGTGGCCGTCGCGTGCGTAGATCTCGTTCAGATACGCAAGCAGCTCAGGCGAGGTCATGAGAGCCGAGAGGTGCAGGTGTGTGTCGCACTTTGCAGTCATGTAGAAGTCGGTGTTGTCGCTGCGGGTCTCAACGTCCTCCAGCCGCTTCTCGGTGAGCTCATAGCTCTCGTAGTGCAGATCGTTGAGGCGCAAATGATTCTCGCAGAACCGATTCAGCGACGGGTTTTCCATCAACTGGTAAAGGCGGGCCATGGCGTTCATCGCCACTTCAGTCATCGGCCCGACATACGGCTCCGTGCCTGGAATATTTGCCTTCAAGAGATCAGTACGGAGCTGCAGGAGCTCGCGCAAGGCTTTGGCGTC
>Ga0210247_100771_pt1 | contig 28861 bp, 35 predicted proteins | sample ChrtobMetP3_16mM_FD_155449 | JGI IMG/M metagenome (GOLD analysis project Ga0210247, IMG submission 155449) | Chrysochromulina tobin associated microbial communities from unialgal haptophyte culture, Seattle, Washington, United States - P3_16mM | ecosystem: Host-associated > Algae > Haptophytes >... | reverse complement strand
GGCCGCTGAGGCCGAGCTGACTGCGTTTGAAGCCGGGCCCTGGGGCCAGAAGTTCCCCACTGTCGTGGGCGCCTGGCGCAGGGTCTGGGACAAGGTCATACCGTTCTTTGCCTTCCCGCCCGAGGTGCGCCGCGTGATCTACACGACCAACGCGATTGAGAGCGTGAATGCGAGGCTGCGCAAGATCATCAAAACCCGAGGGCACTTCCCCAGCGACGATGCAGCCACCAAGCTGATCTGGCTGGCACTGCGCAACATCACCGAAGACTGGGGGCGGGCTGCAAACAACTGGAAGTCAGCAATGAACCAATTTGCGATCCTCTACGAGGACCGGTTCACGAAATCGAGCACGTAAGATATTCATTCACCTTCGCCAAATCGGTGAAGGCTCAGTGAGCCTCACACACGGAAACTCGGACAGGCCCGTCTCAGCGGCAAAGACCATGCAAGCCCACCTTTCCGTTATGACATGCAAAAAGCTCCGGTTGTGCGTTCGATCCGCCTTGTCATCCGCTTCTAACCAAAAAAAAAGAACCCCCAACAAAAAGGGGACCAGGCCACAGCCCAGTCCCCTTCCATATTGGTGGCTAACGCCACACTCGCCAGGCTTCACCCCAGCCTGCACAACTCCATGTTCACCTTCACCAGCTCCGACTCGTGAACCCACCCGAGCGTTGAGTCCGGACCGAATTCCTTGTCATTGACTCCCTTCAACTGCACCCACTCCTGAAACCGTCCCACCACCCGCAAGGTGAACCCTTTCATCAGGATCATTTTGGGCTTGGTGTCCTCGTGCGGCACAGCCGTGTCAAACACTCGCGTGCCCACAAACACCGTACGGTTCTTCACCTCCTTGCTCAGCGGCCGCACGCAGGCTGACGTCTGTGGTTGCGGTGACTGCGCCCATGCGCCTTGCACCAGCACCGCACACAAAAGGCCGGCTGCCAACCGTAGGGCAGTGCGGCTGACTCCCCGAAAGTGCCCAGAGAGCCCTTCCAGTCCAAGACCTTGTACTTGGTTATTCCTCACTGCCTTCATCGCGTATCTCCTTTCCGCGCTTCCTCAGCGCCCATGTTTCTGCACACACTCGACCAGAGCCTTCACAAAATCCGCCTGCAGGGTCTGCAGCGGAATTCCACCCCGACTCTCCGCAAACTCATCCAGGTTCTTGAGGTCGTAGCGCTCGCCCATCTTGTCCACCGCGCACTGACAGGTCTTCTTGCTGCTACCCCCATCGGTACAGCCCTTGACCATCATCCGTTCGGTCTTGGAGCCAGAACACCCGGCCAAAGCCAGTGCGGCACCCAAGGTGACAGCTGTGATTGCACTCCTGGGCCCACGGGTCCAGCTTGATAGACCCACTACCTCTGCTCTAGTCATCCCTGATCGCATATCTCCTCCTGTGTAAAAAATGCGCGCACCCAGCTTCCCAGGTGCGCCTGTTGTTTTGCATGCCCGTTCAAAGCCCCTCACCGTTTGCCACTGTTGGCCATCCCAATCAGCAGCCACAGCACGATCACTCCCAGACCGAACCAGAAGCCCAGCGTGTCGAAGAACAGGTAGACCATCAAACACCCCAGAATCAGCTGGGCTAGAAACGCCATGGCGCTTGCTCCTTCCCTGCATCAACTGGCCATCACAAACGCCACCATGGCCACGATCAGCAAGCCCCCGATGAACTTGCCCAGACCCGGCAAGACCACCACCGGCCACACCAGCCCCTGGCCCAGGTGGTACGCAAAACTCCGGTAGGGCTCATCCCCCCAGTTGTTCGCATACACCGCATACAGCAGCCCGATCAAGAAATACCCCGCCAACACCCAACGACCCCAAGCAAACCGCTTCATGGCAATTCCTCCTAAAGTTGAAGCACTAAAAAATCCCTGTCACCGGATGGAGGTTCTTCAAGAGTGAAGCAAACTCCGTAGATGCAAAGAAGGCAAAACCGCATCCTCCCGCGGTGTCTGCCAAACCCACGCCCCCGACCCATCTGCCCGACCCGGGCAACGTGCGCGAAGTCCTCGCGTACTGGATTCGGCTACTGCGTGTAGAAAAAGGCTGGTCCCAAGAGCGTCTGGCTCACGAGTGCGAACTCGACCGCACCTATGTCTCGGCGGTTGAGCGCTGCCGCTGGAACATCGCCCTGGCCAACATCGAGCGCCTGGCGCAGGCCCTGGGCGTGGAGCCCTGGACACTGCTCAAACCTCCAGAGCAAGCGATCAAGCCCGCGCGCAAAACCGCCAGAAAGAATCCCGCCAAGGTTTGATCCTTCGGACGAGAGATAGGAGCCCAGCCCCTTCATTGCGAAGTCACCGGCTTCCCGTCCCGCGTGAGCGCCCCCCGCTGGTAGACAAACTCCACCATCTTCTGAGCCGCCTTGCGCTGCTCTTCTTCGGGCTCGAACGGCCCCGCAAACCACAGCATCCGAATGGACAGTTTGGGAGCCTGATTGGGCTTCTCCTCGACCACAGCAAACACCAAGTCGGAGCAAGACCCAAACTTCGGAGACACCTGCACCCCCTGGGCCGATACCGCCAGCAGCTGGAACAGGGCAGGGCAGGCGGTGCCCGATCCGCTTTGCAGCAACAGCACATCCTCTGCACCCACCGGGGCATTACGCACGATGCTCAAAGGCTCTTCTTGGGCCGGTAGAACGGGTTGCCCGTTCAAAACAACCGAAGAATCCCCTTCCTGTACTGTCACAACCCCAAACCGGGTCTTGACCTGCTTCTCAGGCTCCTCGAGCGCCGACTCCACCCGGGCAGGGCCTGCTTCGATCATCCCCAGCCAAGCCGACGGTGACACGCTGAACCCCAGTTCCGTCAATACCTTCGTTGCAGGTGCATTGCTGTCCAGCGGCCTGGCCCGTACCCCCTCCACAAAACACGGCATGTCCCGCACACACTGCGACAAAAGCCGCTGGCCCAGAGCACTCTTTGGATCGAACACAAACGCCACGAGATCCCCCGTCTCCGGGCTGACCTCGAACACTGCCCCCTGCTCACCCCGGCGATCCAGCACCCCTGCGATCTCCAGAAACCCGGAAACCGTCTGCACCGGCAACTCCGGCGCCTCGGCCTCCTTGCGTTGGCAGCCGGCCAGCACGCCTGCCACACCCAGCGCCACCAACGAACCCGCCACCAGGCTGCGCGTAAGCTGCACCCTGCTTCCCATGGATTGCATAAAACTCCCTCTCTGTTAGTAAATGATATGTGATGCAAATACATCAATTGAACGCCAACCAAAGACCATCGGTTGACCGTTTGCTGAACGGGCAGGGATGGGGAAGTGGCTGCGAGATCTTTGCCGCAGCTCAGCCGCTACCGTGTGAGATGTTCCATATGGAGCGAGAACATCCCTGCCCGTGACCAGCTTCCCCCGTGGACCTGCACAAACTCCGTTGCCTTGGTACGATCCCAAGTGCACGGAACGAAGACCCCCACCAAGAACAGATCCCCTGAGTGAAGAACCTGAGCGCCTCCTACCCGATGAACCCGTCTACCACCAGGAACTGCTGCGGCTACTGTGGTGCCACCAGCTACCACCGCGTGCTCGCACGCGATGACGCCGGAGTCATGCGCTACACCGAAGCCCTGCGTTGCACAGGTTGCGGCCGGGAATACGCCAACCTGCAGGTTTGGCGCAAGGGTGAGACCCAAGAATCCACGACTCCCCCCGTTGCAACTGCCAACTGAGCTTGCGTTGGCTCCAATTCGCGTAGAGTGCTCTCTGTGCCTAAAACGGTCCTCCTTGGGCCCAATCACAACACTCCAGCACCCCAGCACTCACCCCCAACGCACCCTCATGTCCAGCTACGCCGAACTCCTCGCCCAGAAAAAACTCCTCGACGAACAAATCGCCAACGCCAGGAAGGCCGAGTCCGAACAGGCCCTCCAAACCGTTCTGCAACTCGTTCAGGAGTTCGGATTCACCGCCCAGCAAGTCTTCCCTTGGAAGCCCCAGCCCAAGAAGGTCGCTGCCAAGTACCGCGACCCCGATACCGGTGCTACCTGGTCCGGCCGGGGCAAGCCGCCCCAGTGGATTGCGGGCAAGGACCGCACGCCCTTTGTGATTGCCTGATCGGCATCGCAAGAGAGCCAGCCAGTGCGGATGCACTGTCTGAGCTCCCGCCAGATCACTGGGGGCTCTGGGCTTTGCCGGGAGACAGTGCGATCGCTGAGAGGACCATCCCGCAGTCCAGGTTGCCCTCCAACGTACGCGCCGACCACACGCTACGGAACTCCGCCACTCGCATAGCCGCCTCGTGGGACGGATAGGCCCCCGGAGCCAGACACTGGTTGTGCCCCAATCCCCATCCAGGATGCACCTGCGTATCCAAGACCAAGAGGCCAGAAGCTTCTGTGCACACCACACTGCCTGATCCATCTCCTGCCGGACTCCAAGGCCCTTCCACACCGACCACGAGCATCCATTGAGGAGGAGGGCAGGGCCGGCGAGGGGCTCCCCGCACCTCCCTGGCAATCGACTGCCAGAGCAACAGCACCAGACCCCCACGGTGTACTGCTGCGTGGCACAGCGCCAGCAAGTCGGAAGGCGCTTGCTCCCAGACCAGCTGAGCATGGAATCCTGGCAGGAGCCGCTGCGCATGGCGCAACACGCCGGCCGCACTGGTCACAGTGGGTATCGCAACCCGCTGGCCGGTGAGCAAGGCCACCGCCTGCTGCAGCACCACCGCCCCCGTGCGATGGGGCGGTGCTCGATGTCTCACCAAAATCCCCGGCAACACCTTGGCACCCGATTCAGAATCGGGCCCACTGCGATAGCAAGGCACCGTCTCCATCACCAGTCCTACCGCATAGCGCCGAACCAGCCCTTCAGGCCCCCGCATGGGAAGCCCCTGGATCACCCGTTGCGGTGGAACGCACTCCCAGAGCCTCCTGCTTGCGATGCAGCTTGCCGCGCAGCGAGATCGGCGCGGGTGCTTGCTCCGTTCCACCATCTCCATTCGTATCGGAATCCGGATAGAACTCCTCGACGACCTCTGCGCCTTCCTCCTCCGACTCCTCGAACTCCCCGAGCGCCAAACCCTGCCGCGCTGCTTCATCCAGCGCCGCCTGATCCAGCCCCAGCGCAGCCTGCTGCTCCCGCTCCTGCCGTGCCAACGCCACGACCTGGGCCAAGCTGCTTCCCGCTCTCAGCGTCAGATCCACGTAGTAGATCGGCGTGCGGTGTGACAGCGTCGTGGACTTGCCCCGCAGCCGAAGCTCCAAGGGCAATCCCGCCAACAATCCACCCGACACAGCAAACAGATACCGCAGCCGAGCCGACAGCGTCCGGATGCTGTTGAAGCCCGTCGTCCGAAACACAAAGCTGCCCAGTTCATCGCCACTCATACCCGCCATACCTGCTTCGGTATTCCCCTCAGCCTCCACCCGCACATGCAGCCGTCCATACGGCTTGCAGTTCCCGTCTTGGGCCAGCGGACACACCGCAGGCGAAGGGCAGGGCAGGGACTGCATCCCCGACAGGGTCACCCGCTTGCAGCTTTCTCCATCTCCCACACACAGTGGTCGTCCCGTGGCCCGATCAAACATCGTGTAGTTCGCCCGCAGACTCAGGTCCGGATCATCAAACAGCAACCGCACCGGAATGCAGCGCAGCTTGGCCCCGGGCTCCTTGCGCAACTGGGCATCTACCGGATGGGGAACCCACCCATCCTTGTTCTGTACCTGGCTGGTCAGTGTGAACTCATCGTCCTTCTCAGGCAGGCGACGTCCTGCCTTCTCCACCACCCGCCCAATCGCAATGCGCCCGATCACGGGCGGTGTCAAAGCCAAACCTTTGAGCATGTGAATCTCCTTGTTGAATGTGAATGCCCCCCAAAACACAACGGGCCTCACCGTCACCGATGAAGCCCGTCTGGGGAATACGTGTATGAAAATGAAATGAAAGAACGAACCTGTGGCACCAATCGTCCAGTTCGCCCAGCCTCAGGTCTGCACCAGAAACCTCCGACTCCCAGGCTTGGGTACCGTGTAGGCCTTCACGATCTCCGGCTGCTCCTTGGCCAGCCGCGCGGTATCGAGCTGCGTCCCATCCCGACTGCGTTTGAAGCTGACCTCCCCGTTCTCAAACACCGCCCGGCTGGAGTCCCCCATACGTTGCTGAATGGTTTGCTTGAGTTGGGCTTCCAGGGCCGTGTTGGTCGCCAGCACCTCCCGCACCGCCAACAGGTCTGAGAACACCGCCCCCATCACCAGGTCATGCTTGAGGTTCAGGGTGAAACCCGTGTCCCGGGGATACAGCGCCCGCAAAGCCCGGTCTGCAGAATCCGACCCATCGGCCGGCGGCGCCTGGCCCCGCTCCACATACCCCCAGAACTCCCGCTCCAAGGTGATGAGCTGGGCGATCAACTCCTCATCCCGCTCGATCCGGAAGATCTGCAGCTCCTGGCCCCCGAGCAGCACCGCCACATCTGCAGCCTGTTTGCCCGTCACGGCCAACTGGTGCTGCACCTGCAACTGCACATACTCCGGCACCCCATCGCGCCAGAGCCAGGCCCCCTGAATGCCAGCGGTCTTGCACTCCAGCAACTGGACATCCGGGGCCCCCATCACCTCCCGGTCGATGTTGGCCAGCATCCAAGGATGCTCGGGATGCTGCAGCACCGCATTGATGCGCCGTACCCGGTTGCCCGTATGGCGGGTGTAGTGCGCAGCCACAATGGGCTCCAGAAGCGAACCCCAGTACATGGGACTCAAATCGTCCGCACCGCCGTCCCCTGGTGGGGCGACAGGCGCACGACCGGTCTTCTCCATCCACAACTCCAGCTGCGACTGGTAGGGGTTGAGCCCCACCGCAGCCGCAGCATCTGAACTCCCGATACCTCCTTTGCGGACCTGCAACCACTGATCGCGATCCAGGTCTTGGGTCTTGACCAGCCGAAGGGCAGGGCGGGGTTTGGTGGGAGATGAACCCACCGGTGAAACAACAGGTTGAACCATGCTGACTCCTTGAATGTGAAAGAAACGAACACCAGCACGACCCCCAAAACAAAAGACCCCGGACCAATGAAGGAGCCGGGGTCTATGCCGTGGAGGGCGATGGAGGTGAATGGGTAAGGTGCGAGACAAAAACCAGGATGTGCCGCCAGAACGGGAGGTACCGTCACGACGCCAACTGCAACGCCTGCTCCAGCGCCCGGTGTTTGAGGGTGGCCCCCTGGCCAAACCAGGCACTGTCCAGCCGGTACTCCTGACTGCGCGCCCGGCGCTCGTGGTCCACGAACTCGGTGACGGCGCACAGCAGACCCCAGGCAGTGCCCTTGGCGGCAGCCAACTCGGCACCCCGGCCCTGGCCCTCGTACATGGCTTGCACCTTCTTGAGAGCACGTTCGTTGGTGAGACCTGCAGACGCATCCGCATGCCCATCCGTCTGGCAGAGCACCTTGAGGAAGTAGTTCATGGACTCATGGCTCTTGACCTTGCGCTCGGACAAGGTCTTCATCCTGTACATGAAACCGTCCCATTGCGAGACGGCAATCCCCAACTGCTTCTTGACCGCCTGCGCATCAAAGCTGGTGCTGTGGGGCACCTTGATCGCACTCGACGTTCCGGACAGGGCAATGGAGAGGGTGTTGTTGCAGACGACTCGAACGGTGGTCGGTGTGGCCGTGGTTGCCAGCGTCCCATCACAGGACGTGGCCAGCAGCAGATAACCATTGACCACATCGTTGCCCTTGAGTGCTGAGGATTTGCCGGTGCGGGCCAGGGCCCAGAACTTGCGCCCGGCCTTGAGAACCCCGGCCGTCTCCAGCTCATAACCAGAGACTTCCGTCAAATCCCGATAGAACTCGAGTACCTGCTTGGGCTGCACCACCTGGTAGCGGGCACTGACCACCGACAGGGGGACCTTGGTATCGCTGCGGTACAGCACCTTCTGGTCGGGGAACTCCATGGGTTCGCCATAGAGGTCCGAGACAGAAGAGGCAGCACTGGGCGCGGCGCCAGTGCCGGACTCCGTGGCCATGTAGCGCACAGGGGTCTCGCGAATGGTCCAGTCCATGCCCGCTTCGCGGGCCCAGACATCGATGGGTTGTTTGGCGGGCAATTGCTGACCCAGGTTGTGCCAGGGGGTCTCGCCGACATAGGCCATGGTTTGAACGAGATGTGCCATTGAAATACTCCTTGAAGAAATGGAAGAAAGAACAAGAAAACGAAAGACCGACAACACGAAAACCACCCGCCCACGGCTGTGCCACTGCGTGACTCCAAAGAGCGCACAGCAAGGACCAAGAGCCGGGCAGGGAGTGAGAAAGGGAGAGGGAGAGAGAAACGGAAAGCCAAAGAAGCGCGAGGTCGAGGAATCAGCAGGACGACTACCGCCCGTGCACCTCAGTCGCGCGGAGGGCCAAAGGTGTGGCCGCACTCCAGGCAGCGGTAGTTATCCAGGCAGTTCTGATCGACGGCTTCACCGATCTTGCTGCCGACCTCACAACCGATTGCACCGCCTACTAGGCCACCGAGTGCGGCACCGGCGAGACCGCCCAGGACGGATCCGGCAGGACCGGCGAATGCGCCGAAAGTAGCGCCCAGTCGGGCACCGCGCAGTGCACTCGCTGCGCCGCTGGCAGCGCCTGCGAGTGCGCCGACAGCGCCACCAGCAGTGCGACCGAGATCGCGGGATTCCAATCGCGGGGATTGGCATTGGGGACAGGTGAGCATGGAAATCTCCTTGAAAGAACATGCGTGTTGAAGAAACAGGGAACCGAGACAGAAAGACCAACCGGCAGCCCCAAAGCAAAAGCCCCGGGTGCGTGAACACACGGGGCTGAAGAGGGGGCAGATCGCAGAGCCGAGAAGCAGAAAGACAGAAAAACCCGACCAAGACGGCATAAAGCCCGGCAGCTCGAAATGAGCGTGCCGGGCTTTATGGAAGTTGAGCCGCTGCCAAAGGGCAGATGGTGGTCAGGTCACTGGGGTGATATGTGACTGAAGAAATTTAGGATCGAGGAAAAAGACACCTCCAGGGAGATGTGAAGAGCCATTGAAGCGCATTGCCAAAGGGTCTCAAGCCGCGGTGGGCTGCGGTTGGACGCTCGATGAAGGCCCCTCCACGCTGAGGATGCATTGCCGCACGGAACGCATGATGGAGATGGTCTGCATGGATCGATCCTTTGCGTGGATGGCAAAGCAATGGCGGCCGTACTTGCCCTGGATCACACGAATCTGTGCGTCAGATGCGGGAGGCTGAGGAGTTTGCTGTGCACTGTGTATCAGGCGTTTGATCTCGAGTTGATCGGGGTCTGATACTGATTGGCCTGGCTGATGGCGGTGCAGGATCTCTCGGTAGAAGAGGCTGGCTTTGTTGATGCTCGGAAAGTCTTGGCCGTCGATGTGGACGGGGATTCTGGATGGCATGGGAACTCCACGGGTCGCGGGGACCGTTGTTGTTGAACAAGTGGAGTGGCCCGGGCTACTGTGAACCACTCACAGTATTGGGGGGCTCTTGAGCCGCGTGACTCGTTTCAGAGGGTTGCTTCAGGCTGGGAGCGGGTCGTCACTCTTGCCCGGCCAATGACTGCTGTTTCCCCGACCAGTCATCCGGATGGCAAGAGGGCTTGCGCCTGCGGCACCTCCCGCACCGGTTGATCGAACCCACCGACTGGCGTGTCGGTTCTGAACGACTCTTGTCCGCTTCCATGACCGGAAATCCCCACCCAGTGCAATCTCCGAACGCCGCAGATGACGCCATCAAAGTAGTTATTCGCGAGTGTTCGACACAAGCGGTAGCCGTGTGCCCAAACCGGACTATCTTGGTGGAAGCGAGCGGCCATAAACAGAATGGCAGGGGCGAAGCCCATCCACAGGAAGCGTTGCCTACTGCGACGGGGCTACGTCCTTGCGCCCATTGCACCCCTCGCCACGCGTCTCCCGCGCCACTCAATACGAGCCTGTACTGAGTCGGTACTTGGCCTGATGCTCAGTGAGGCCACGGGTCTCTGCGATGTAAAGGATTGCCTGACGCTTCGAGCGGAACTGCTTGCCGTCCACCGTAATGTGTTCGTCGAGGCGTCTATGTGACGTGGCGCCGAGAGGCACTGCTATCGCCTGCTCAATCGACATGCCCTGTTGAAAGACCCTGTTTTTGAGCGTGCTGATTCCAATACCGTGAGCCTTTGCGACGGCAGTCAGCGAGGGAAAGAGGACACCATGGACTGTCAACTCCTTGCCGTGCGTCCTCTCGATCTTTTCCCGAGTGCTGACCCACTCGACGTTGCCGGGGCCCCAGGGGGCGCCCGGCCGCTTACGGATGAGTTCCATATCGGCTGGGACAGGAGACACGTCCTTCTTGAACTGGTCGTAGTCCGACCATGCTTCCACGATAGCGCCAGCATGTCGATTGCGCATACCCAGCCAGCGCCGGAAGAGGTTTGATCCAGCCTCGGGATGGCGGCTCTGGCGCCGGACGCTGTCAGGCGTTGGCAGCGGCTTCCCTTTCTGAAGCCGGGACCGAATGACGTGTCGGGCGATGCCAAGCCGCGCGCTCAGCATGTCGGCAGCTTCCTCGATGGATCGAAATGTTTCCCCACCGAGGCTGATAGGCTTGCCGCCGGGACTGCCGAGACCGCCTGGCTTGGCTGTGTTGAGGCCGTTGGTACTCAGGGCCCCCAGACGCTCAACCCAGAAGGCTTCGCGCGCAGGCAACAGGACCGGGTCACTGATGCCGCATTCAAGAACCTCGATGTCGAATCCATCGGCACCATCCTCGCGAATCGCCGCGTGGAACTTCGTGCTCGAACCTGCAGCCGCGCTACGGATGTGAAAGGCCCACCGTTGTTCCACGGAGGTCACTGTCAGACCGACGTACACGGCGTTCGTCTTGCGGCGGATTACGCGATAGATCAAACCGGTGCGGCGGCTAGCGAAGGCTACGGGAATCGTGAGCGCGTCATCCAAGCTCCAGCCGGCCTTCAGACGAGAGTGGATGAGTTCATGATCAGCGTACCTGCCAATCGTTCGCAGCAGCGCAGTGATGCTGTGGAAGTGCTTTCCCGCATGCTCCGGATATTCGTTGCCGTCGTAGACAAAACCCGTGCGGCGTCCTCCGCCATAGTGGGTGCGCCAAGCGTCTGCGGACAAGGTTGCAGCATGCACAAGGGTGTCGTCACCGAGGCGTCCAGCCTTGACAAGGGCTCGGACACGTTGCCAGAAGTTGCGGTAGTCAACGGCGGCTTCGGCCGACCGAGCGGAGTAGTAGGCGAGCAGGTCAATCCTCTGCCCGCCTAGCTCGATCAGCGTTCGCCGGCTGCCGTAGATGTGCCTAAAGTTGTCTGCGCTCAGCCAGAGGGCTTCGTCTAGGTTTTTGTCCGTCAGCGCATTTGCCTCAACCAAGCGGCGGAAGCGCGCACTAAACGTGGCGAGCGAAACTATGGGTGCAGGAGTGGCTGACCTATAGATGCTCGACGGGCCGAGATGATCGACTCCCCGGAATCTGACTACAGCGGGCGCTTTTGAGTTGTGGGGCCTACGTCCGGAAGCGATTTCATCCACTCCTTGCCATACATGGGCACCAGTTGCCGGGGGCGGGGCGTGCATGGATATAGTATGTCACCTTCTGCGAGGTGGCGACCTTCATGATGCACACGGTCGCCGCCGTCAGCGACCGCTTGGTGCCTGTCAGCGTTAATTCGGCTTGGGGAAGCGAAGAGCGGCAAACGCCGCTTATGGAGAGCTCTACATAAGCAGCGTTATGCACAGGTCCCAGTTATATGCAGGACTCCGACGCCGTCAGGCTGCAGGCCGCATGAACACTGACGTTGTCGGCGTCAAAGGCAAGGACGCGCTGCACATAACGTTTGATCCCAGACGAGGCGAGATCGAGGGCGAACAGTCTTGTCACACGGTAGCCGCCGACGCGATGACGATGGCACACCGCCCCAACCGACTTCGCCTGTTTGTAACGGGTATTCCCTCGACAGCGGCCAATCAAACTCCTGAGATTGGAACAGTTCGCCGCACGGCTGGGGATGAAGCCGCGGTGCGCAACCGCAGCAAGGATTCATCGTCTTTGGCACCTCTGAGCATGACGAAACTATGGATAGCCTCGTAGCGCATGCACGCGCCCCGCACCAGGGAGATCTCGCACGAGCGCCCAGCAGGCTACTCATAACGGAGCACTGTGCATAACGCTGCAGAGCCGACCTTGCCTGTAGTGGGTCAGCTTCAGGCTGATCGGAGTCACTCGCAATCCTGTGCATGAATGGCAGCAATCGCCAACACGTGTCGTTCAACGCCGCCTATCGTGAGCGATGGCTTCACCTCCGGGTCGGCCGTTTCCCGCCTACTGGCTCTGGCCTCGCCCTTGGGTAGGGACTCGCGGAGCGAAGGAAGCAAGCACGAAGCGTGGTCAAGCGGGATGTTCGTTGTGCCGTTGTTTGCCAGGTGAACAGAAAATCTCTCGCCCCTTGAGGTCATCTTGACCTGTACTTCTCCAAGGTGGACTCCATTCCACCAACTATGTTGTCAATTGAATCGCCCCGGGTTCCGCGGAGGCTGTTTGGTTTAAGTCAGGTCACCACAGCAGTGGCCTGATTGGCGAATTGCCGGTAGTAGTTTGCCTCAGCCTCAGCAGGCGGGATATACCCGATGGGTTCGAGCAGGCGATGGTGGTTGAACCATGACACCCATTCGAGGGTTGCAAACTCCACCGCCTCCTTGGTTTTCCAGGGTGCCCGGCGGTGGATGAGTTCTGCCTTGTACAGGCCATTGATGGTTTCCGCCAAGGCGTTGTCGTAGCTGTCGCCCTTGCTCCCTACCGATGGCTCGATGCCTGCTTCTGCCAATCGCTCGGTATATCGAATACTGACGTATTGGGAACCTCTGTCCGAGTGACAGACCAGGCTGCCATTGCGCTCAGGCTGACGGGCATAGAGCGCTTGCTCCAGGGCGTCGAGCACGAAGTCGGTACGCATCGAATTGCTGACTCGCCAGCCCACGATGCGCCTGGCATACACATCAATGACGAAGGCCACGTACAGCCAGCCCTGCCAGGTCGAGACGTAGGTGAAGTCGCTGACCCACAGTTGGTTGGGCCTCTCTGCCCGGAACTGCCGGTTTACCCGGTCCAGCGGGCACGCAGCCTTGGCGTCACCGATGGTGGTGCGTACGACTTTGCCCCGCATCACTCCGCGCAGTCCCATGCTGCGCATCAGCCGCTCGACAGTACAGCGAGCTACGGTCACGCCTTCGCGCGCCAGTTGCCGCCACACCTTGTCGGCGCCGTAGACCTGCATGTTGGCCTGCCAGACGCGTTGAATCTGCGGCATCAGCAACTCGTCGCGTTTGGCACGGGCGCAGCGCTTGTGGGGCTGGCGCAGCAGCGCGGCATGACGTCGATACGCCGACGGGGCAACCTGCAGAACCTTGCAGAGCGGCTCGACCCCGAAAGCATTGCGATGCTGGTCGATGAAGGTCTTCAAGACTTCAGGCGGCGGTCGAGCTCCGCCTGGGCGAAAAACGCGCTGGCCAGCTTCAATATCTCGTTGGCCCGGCGCAGTTCCTTGACCTCGCGCTCCAACTCCTTGACCCGCTGTGCTTCGGCTGTGGTGACGCCTTCGCGCTTGCCTGCATCAACTTCGGTGCGCTTGACCCATTCGTTCAACGTTTGTGGCACGCAACCAATCTTGGGGGCAATGGATTCGATGGCTGCCCACAGTGACGGGTACTCCCCGCGCTGCTCCTGCACCATCCTCATTGCGCGCTCACGCACCTCGGGTGAGAACTTGTTCGTCTTCTTCATGGCTCAATCCTCTCAGAGTGTTGAGCCTCCTCAAAACCCGGGGCGATTCATCCTCTACGGCAGAAATACCGCCAGCTATAAGTTCGCCCTCGCGGAGGCGCTGTTGAAGCTGAGACCTGAGTCTGGGCAACTGGTGCGTTTGGAGGAATTGGCGCCGTACTTTGCGAGTTCCGTAGCGGAACATCTTGCCGCGGCTCCCAAGCAGATCACGACGCGCAACGGGCGATTTATTCAGGCGTGCTTGGCATTCAATGAAGACCAGGAACAGGACCGACTGGTTCGCGCGACGGTCGCTCACGGGTTCGCGAATGTCATCGATGCGTTTCACGTCGTGGGGTCCGCCGCGGTTCACCACCGGTTTTATACGGACGAGCGCCGGGCCACTGGGGGCATCCGGATCACTGACGAGTTCAGCAAGCTTCTGGCCGGTACGCAGACTTGCAACCTAGGCCCGGAGGTTGATGCGCGCTGGCGTCTGGTTGAGACCGCTTGGAACCTTGGGATTTCAGCGAATCTCTTGGCGGTGCATCACGACGCAAACTTGAACGAGTTATTCGCCGTGGACGGGGCGCAGCGCCGCCGCACAGTGACGAGTAGCCGCGCAGCGCTGAACGGCTATCAAAAGGGCCGGTGCTTTTATTGCCATCGCGAGCTCCAGTTGCTGGGCGAGCGAACTAACGCGGACATCGATCACTTTTTTCCCCACCGCCTCAAACAGGGGCACCCTGGGATCAATCTCGATGGAGTGTGGAATCTGGTTCTTGCCTGCCCTACCTGTAATCGGGGAGCGGATGGAAAGTTCGACCGGATCCCAACGCTCGGGCTCCTTGAACGCCTGCACCAGCGCAATGAACACATGATCGGTAGCCATCATCCGTTGCGCGAGACGCTGATGATGCAGACGGGGATGCAAGCTGCGGATCGGGCATCCTTCCTTAACCAGTTTTATCGCTCCGTGCAGCTTTCGCCGGCGCTCGCTTGGGCACCAAAGCTGAACCTTCGTCACTCAACTTAGTGAGATGACTTTGTGTGCTGGGCATCCGGGGAATAACTGGAATGCAGCGATGCCTGTCATCCAAAGCCGGCAGGCGAATTCACGGTATCCGGCACTTTGGAGTCGTCCGATCCGACGCCTGTTTCCTATAGCTCAACCGCAGCGCATAGCACTGCGGTTGAAGAACTACAAGGAGATGGCCACACCGTGTCAGATCATTTGATAAAGCGCACCTGCTGGTTGATCCGTTCGAGGATGGGCTTCTTCTTTTCATTGAAGACTGCTTTGTTTTCCTCTATCAGGTTTTTTCCCTTAGTGTCGATGGAGATGATCAGCGGTCCGAATTCCTTTACGCGATTTACCCACAGGGTTTCAGGCATGCCCAGGTCTGTCCATTCGGCTGCCTCGATCTTCTCCACCTGTGTGGCCGCTAGCACCGCACAGCCGCCGGGAAAGATGGCGTGTACCGCCTTGTTCTCCAGACACCCTTGCTGCGTCTCTGGCCCCATGCCGCCCTTGCCCACGATTAGCTTCACGCCGGTCTGTTCGATGAATGCTTTCTCGAACTTCTCCATGCGCATGCTGGTGGTGGGGCCGATGGAGACCATTTCGTACTCGCCGTCGTCTTTCTGGCGCACGATGGGGCCGGCGTGGAAAATGGCACCACCTTTCAACTGCACCGGCAGCTCGCGGCCCTGTTCGATCAGGCGGCGGTGCGCCACGTCGCGGCAGGTAACCAGCGTGCCGGTGAGGTAGACCACGTCACCGATGTTCAGCGACTCCAGGTCTTCGTCCTTGATGGGGGTAGTGAGGATCTTTTTCACAGCTTGAATCCTTGGTGGGAGATGACTTCGTGCGTCATGTCCGCGTTGATCTTGATGCGGCCGCGGCGGTGCGCCCAGCAGCCGGTGGACACGGCTACGCCGATGGTGGACGGGTGGCGAGCGGACGATTCGATGTTCACACCCATCACGCTGTTGTTACCGGTCAGGCCCTGCGGTCCCAGGCCCAGTTCGTTGAGGCCCTCGGTCAGCAGGTCCTCCATCAACGCCGCTTTTTCGTTGGCGTTGCGTGCGGTGACAGGGCGCAGGATGGCTTTTTTGGACAGGCGTGCCGCTGTTTCGGCCGAAGTGGACACCCCCACCCCTACCAGGAGCGGCGGGCAGGCATTGACGCCACGCGAGGTAATGACGTCGAACACGAACTCGGCTACACCTTCGTAGCCCTGACCCGGCATCAGCACAGTGGCCTTGCCAGGTAGCGTGCATCCGCCGCCTGCCATGTAAACGTCGATGGTCACGCTGTCGTCATTCGGTACGATCTCCCAGTCCAGCCAGGGGATTTTGCTGCCGGTGTTGGTGCCGGTGTTCTTCTCCTCGAACGTCTCCACCGCGTTGTGCCGCAGCGGACCCATACGGGTGGCGCCGGCAGTGGCCCCCTGGAGAATTTCCTCCAGTTCGCCTAGCAGCGGGAAATTCGCACCTGCTTGCAGAAAGTACTGGATCACGCCAGTGTCCTGGCAGCTTGGGCGGTCGAGTTTGTCGGCCGCCTCCTGATTGGCGCGCATCGACTCATAGACCTCCTTGGCCAGGAAGTTAACTTCCTTCTCGCGCAGCTCCCCTAGTTTCTGGGTCACATCGGTGGGCAAGCGCTTGCCGATGTGCGAGGTGAAATTCGCCAACAGATCGGTCAGATCGGCGACGGCGGTAGCTTTGTCCACGGTGAGCTCCTTTGTGTGGGTGGTGGGGTTCATTCAACCGTGACGTTTCCGGCTTTTACGAGCGCGGCAAACTTCTCGGTTTCTTCCTTGATCTGTCGGGCCATTTCCTCCGCTTTATTGCCCACCGGCTGTGCGCCGATATCGTCCATACGTTTGACGAAGTCTGGCGACTTGATGATCTTGACCATCTCGGTGTTCAGGCGGGCCAGCACGTCCTTGGGCGTGGCCATGGGGGCAAGCACACCGAACCAGGTGCCGATGTTGAAACCGCTCAGGCCGGCTTCGCTGAGGGTAGGCACCTCGGGCAGTGCACTGGAACGACTGGCCGTGGTTACCGCCAGCGGGCGTAACTTGCCGGCCTTGATGTGGGGCAGCACCGGCGTGATGGTGTCGAAACTCATCAGGATCTGGCCGCCCAGCAGGTCGGTCGCCAGTGGGCCGCTGCCTTTGTAGGGAATGTGGGCGGCCTTGGTGCCCGTCATGCCCTGAAACTGGGTGCCAATCAGGTGTTGGGCCGTGCCATTGCCGTTGGAACCGTAGCTTGCTTGGTCGGGCTTGGCTTTGAGCAGGGCCACCAGCTCATTCACATTCTTTGCCGGAGTGTTGGCATTGACGACCAGTACGTTGGGCACCAGGGCGATGGTGGTGATGGGTGCGAGGTCTTTCTGGAAGTCGTACGGCAACTTTTTGAAGACACTGCTAGCGATGGTGTGGTGCACCGCCCCCACCAGCAGCACGTGGCCATCTGCCTTGGCCTTGGCCACGTAGTCGGCGCCGATGGTGGCACCCGCGCCGGGCTTGTTTTCAACAATGACGGGCTGACCCAACACAGGCCCCAGGCGTTCGGCAAGTGCGCGTGCCAGCACGTCGGTGGTGCCACCAGGCGGGAAGGGAACGACCAGGCTGATGGGCTTAGTGGGAAAGGCTTGAGCGAGGGCGCCGCCAGACGCCAGTGCGGCGACCAAGGCGATGGAAGATGCCGCAAGCAGCGAGCGGCGAGGCAGTGAATGGGTCATGTCTTGTCTCCGGTCGTGGGGTATGTGTGCTGACGAGATGGACTTTATGTTTTAGATCACTCATTTAATCGTCGAAAAAATGAATCCATAATTAATCTGAACGCAACAATCAGAGACTGCCATGGAGCAAGGCATACAAGCCGCCGATCTCGGTTTTTTCGCTACGCTGGCCAGCGCGGGCAGCTTGAGCGCCGCGGCGCGCGAGTTGGGCATCACCACGCCGGCGGTAAGCCGGCGGCTGGCGCAAATGGAGGCGCGACTGGGTGTTGGTTTGGTCAACCGCACTACCCGACGCATGGGCCTCACACCCGAAGGCGAGCTGTATCTGGCACACGCGCGCCGCATCTTGGGCGAGATTCAGGATCTGGGTGAACTGCTGGGCGCGTCCCAGTCCAGCCCGCAAGGCCTGCTGCGCGTCAACGCCACGCTGGGCTTCGGGCGCACCCACATCGCGCCGCTTATTTCGCGGTTCGTGCGTCAACACCCCGGCGTGGACGTGCAGCTGCAGCTTTCGGTTAACCCGCCACCGCTGACTGAAGACGCATTCGATGTCTGCATCCGCTTCGGCGCCCCCCCCGATTCGCGTGTGATCGCCCGCTACATCGCGCCCAACCGGCGCTTGCTCTGCGCCTCACCGGTCTATCTGAAGAAAAACGGCATACCGCGCACGCCGCACGAGCTGACGCGGCACAACTGCATCGGCATCCGCCAGGGGGAAGAAGCCTACGGCACCTGGCGGCTCACGCACGGCCGCGGCAGGCAGGCGGTAACCGAGGTTGTCAAGACCCGCGGCAATCTCACGACCAATGATGGCGAGATCGCAGTCAACTGGGCTCTGGACGGGCACGGCATCCTGATGCGGGCCGAGTGGGACATCCAGCGCTACATCCAGAGTGGGCGGCTGGTCCAGGTGCTGCCCCAATGCTTTACGCCCGATGCAGATGTCTATGCCGTATACCCGCAGCGCCATCAGATGGCCGCGCGGGTGCGGGCATTTGTGGATTTTTTGGAACTGTCATTTTCTCAACCGTCCGCCACTGCCTCCAATTAAGAGGTAAGCATCTCCCTCAGTTCAACGCTCTCAAATTTGCATCTTGATGTGCCGCCTAGCAACGGGCAGATTGAACGACCTCTTGTGTGAGGATAGTGATACTTCAGGGCTTTGATTGGAACGTCTGGAATCAGCCTTCTGCCGACTTTCACTCCCCGTCGAAATGGGTCCTGCCCGCATTGGACGGTGACACAAACCCGTCACGTCACCAGAATTTCCGCTTGAGGGATCAAGCAGTGACTGGACCGGCAGCAAAGAGCTCGACAGATGCCAGTCTAATCAGCGTATTGGCATCACTTACCGTACCTGCCAGCCAAACGTCGTAGTCCTCCGGCGCCAGCGGAATCACACTACGTTTGTCCTGCTTGTTCGCAGCCAGCTTTGGGTCCGGCTTGTGCATCCTGCTCATCAGCGGATGCGCATCCGCATTGATAGTGAGCATGGTTTCTCAACAGCAGTAACTGTTACCGGCACTTATCACCAGCGCGCTGCGACCACCAATTCGCAAACGCAAGAAGGTCGGCGTGATGCGAATCCGTGTGTACCAACAGGTCGCCCGCGTTGGGCGACCCGGTAATCCCACGCAAAATCAATGCGCGATGGATCGCGGCATCGACGCCCACGAAGTACGGCAAGTAGTCGTCGACGAAGGCGATCGGCTTTAGGGAGTTGAGCGTGTCGGCCTTAGGGCTCGCGGCCGTTGCCACGTTGTCGGTGGCGTGGACCAGGTGAATCGGGAATCCGTGCAGTCTCAGGTTGTGCTCGCGAGCTGCCCTGAATTCCGCAGGCAAGGCCGTGACGCATACCAGTTCGTAGCCCGCCGCGGCGAGCTTGTGGCACGCCTCAATCGCTCCTGGAACCGGCGGGATCGATGACCAGAACTCGTTGTCGAAGGCCCGCCGAAGCAGATCAAGCCTATCCCCTTCAACTCGCTCCACTTCCCATCTGTCGATGGGCCAGTAGGCGAGCGGATCGCGCTCGCCAGGGTACGTGCCGAACGCCTTCTGCCAAGCGCTGGCATAGGCCAAGCCGTAGTCCAGGAGGACTCCGTCAGCGTCAAGCGCGATGATTCCTTTGGTCATCAGGAAGTTTCGCACAGCAGAGCACGCCTGCACGCGCGGGTTGGGGGGCTCCCTTGTTGTCGGGACTGCTAAGCGGCAACAGTTACGTGTGCCTTCGAGAGGATGTGTTTGCCTCGCGGTGCCCCAGAACTGACGATGCAATGAGACCAACGGCGCCACCAACGATGGCCATGTCGGCGATGTTGAATGCCGGCCAGTGCCAGCCGTGCAGGTGGAAGTCCAGATAGTCAATCACGGACCCGCGCACAGCCCGGTCGAAGGCATTGCCCAGGGCGCCGCCCAGGATGAGGCTATAAGCCAAGCCCTCGAGGCTGCGCACCGGCTTGGCGAGCAGCCAAGCGAGCCAGGCCGACGCGCCCAGGGCGATGGCCAGGAAGAACCAGCGTTGCCATCCGCCGGTGCCGGCCAGGAAGCTGAAGGCCGCGCCGGGGTTCAGTACGTGGACCAGGCTGAAGAACGGTGCGACCTCGCGCGACCAGCCGAGCAGGGTGGTCAGATGAATCCAGGTCTTGGCAGTCTGGTCTGCGGCAAAGACTACAAGCGCAAGGCAATACCAGCGAGCTGGTCGGTTGACATACTTCATCGTTCTTGTTGGTTAGACCAGATCGCAGGGCCGTGGTTGGATTCAGCGCGTTGCCGCACCGTGCTCGGCCGTGAGTGCTATTGACGCGGACAGAATTTCAGCGAGTTCCGGTCTCACAGCATTGGCGCGAAGGCACTGACCGTGGCCCGGCCAGGGTTGCCAAGCGGCAGCCTGCCCGAGAGGTGGCCAAGCGGCACCAGCAGGATCCTAAACAGCTGGCCCGCGGCTTCCCGCACGTCACGCTCACGCGCGGCCAGGGCCAGCATGTACCAATGACTCCGCAGATGAAGCCAGAAGCGCTCTTGGCCAAGCACGTGCGCGGCCTCCAGGACCTTCCACCGGTCAGGTCCTCGGGATCTCGCCCGCTCCACGAGGTGAGCAAATGCTGCCCCGCGCTGCCGATCGTCTATGGCTGTCAGGTTCGTCATTTGAGACTCAGGATGCGCCGGGCACCGTTCAAGACGATCAGACCCACCACGGTGCCGATGACCAGATCAGGGTAGTTGGATCCGGTCATGGCCACCAGGAAGCCAGCCAGGATCACGCCCGCATTGGCGATCACGTCGTTGGCCGAGAAGATGTAGCTTGCCTTCATGTGCGCACCGGCATCCCGCTTCTTGGATATCAAGACCAGGCAGATGACGTTGGCGATCAGGGCCACCAGGCCCATCCCCATCATCAGGCCCGAGACAGGTTCGCTCCCGGCGATGAAGCGTCGAACGACCTCGCTGAGTGCCATGAGCGCAAGCGCCAGTTGCAACCAGCCCGCCGTGTGAGCCGCACGCGTCTTAAGGGCAGCTGCTCGGCCGACGGCAAACAGGGACAGCCCATACACCGCAGCGTCGGCGAACATGTCGAGCGAGTCGGCGATGAGCCCGGTCGATTGAGCGATGAAGCCCATCACGATCTCGATCACGAACATGGCCGCATTGATCGAGAGCAGTATCCATAGCAGCCTGGCCTCGGCCGCATTGTCAGGCGGGTCGATTTCATCGTCGTCACCCATGACCGCGTCCGATTCCAGCAGCTTGGCGCCCAGACCCAACGGCTCCAGGCGTTGCAGGACCTGCGCCACCGGAGCGCCATGCACTGCGGTCAGCTTGCGGTTGGCCAAGTCGAAGGACAGGGATTTCACCCCGGGAACGTCTTGCAGGGCCAACTTGATCATGTTCTCTTCCGATGGGCAATCCATCTTCGGGACATGGAAGGTGCTCTTGAAGCTGCCGGCGGCGCTATCGTCTACCGCGGCCGAATGCACCAGCTTCGCGCCCAAGCCCAGCGGTTCGAGACGCTGCAACACCTCGGCGACCGGCGCGCGATGCACGGCCACCAGCTTTCGGCCCGGCAGGTCGAAGGTGAGCGACTGCACGCCTTCGACGCTTTGCAAGGCCATCTTGATCATGTTCTCCTCGGACGGGCAATCCATCTTCGGAACGGCAAAGGTACTTTCGAATTTTGTGGTGGCGCTCATGGGTATTCCTCGGACTGCATAATTGGAAACCCTCTAGCAACTACAAAGTCAAGCCCGCTGCAAGGGCGGCTCATCCATGAAGATCGGCGACCTGGCCAAGGCCACCAATACGCTTCCCGAAACGGTCCGCTTCTACGAGCGCGAGGGACTGCTGCCGTCCCCCGCCCGGACCGAGGGGAACTACCGCAGCTACACGGCTGAGCACGCCCAGCGGCTCGCCTTCATTCGGCACTGCCGCAGCCTGGACATGACGCTGGCTGAGATCCGCACGCTGCTGCACTTCAAAGACGCTCCTTCCGAGAATTGCGGCGTCGTGGATGAGCTGATTGCAAGTCACATCGAGCAGGTCGTGGTCCGCATCCGGGAGCTGAAGGCGTTGGAAGCCGAATTGCGCTCACTGCACCGCAGCTGCTCGGTTGGCCGTGCCGCGGTCAACTGCGGCATCCTGGGTGGACTTGAGCGCGCGGCCAAGCAGAATTCAAAGAATGTGCGCTCGTTACCACTCGGTTCTTGACGCAGCGCGGCTGCGCGAATTCTTTCGAGCCATCCGCGACAGCGGCTTGGATGTTCTCGATCGAGATGTCTTTCCAGGACGCTTTGCGCCCATCGTGAGGCGCCCGCCCGAGCTCGAATCGGGCGACGAGGCGGTTCCTGAGCGCGAGGCCGTTGTCGCGCGGTTCGGCCTGATCCCTTTCTGGGCCACCGATATGCGCAAGGTGAAGCTGACGTACAACGCCCGCTCCGAAACAGTTGCCACCGCGAGGCCGTTCCAGGCCGCTTGGAAGAAGGCCCAGCACTGCATTGTCCCGGCTGAGGCCATCTACGAGCCAGACTGGCGCTCGAACGTGCACGTGCCCACACGTATCAGCGCGGCCGACGGCAGCCCCTTGGCGATCGCCGGGCTATGGAACACTTGGCATTCGCCTGCAGGAGAGCGCGTTCATACCTTCACGCTCATGACGGTCAACGCCGACTCCCATCCCGTCATGTGCAACTATCACCGCCCAGGCGAAGAGAAGCGTATGGTCGTCCTGCTGGACGAATCCCAGTACGACGCCTGGCTGGACGCGCCCGCCGAAGGCTCGATGGACTTCATGCAGGCTTGTCCGCCTGAGCGCCTGGCAGCCACCGGCGAGCCGGTCGAGCGAGCGCCGGCTAAGGCCGTTCCTCAAACAGCTTCCCTATTCGACTAGCGTGTCGGTGCCCCGGGCACGAAGCTCACGACCTTCGCGTGGCCGGTCGCATGCAGAATCCTGACCTCCTGCCGCAGCGCTTCGTTCACCGAGGCCATGGCCTGAAGCTGCTTGCGCAGGTCCAAGTTCTCGGCGCGCAAATCACGGGCAGTCTCCTGTTCGCGTTTGAGCGCCGCCTTGAGGCTGTCCTCGCTTGCGCCGGGCTCTCGGCCGCTCAGGCGGCGAACCTCCTTCGCGACATCCGGGTAGCGGTTGTGAATCAACGCTGGAGTGACGCCGACCTCGACCGCTAGGGCTGTGATCGTCGGAACGGCCTCGGCACGCTGCAGGCGTGCCAGAGCCTCCCACAGATCGGCGGTCGTTGTGTCTCGATTGCGCCCGCGAACCTCTTCGGGCGCCTGGCGTCGGTCCCATCTGGCTTTCATAGCGGTTCGATCCCCGGCCCCAGCTGCTTCAAGACGTCTTCGACCCGGTGGAGGTCTCGTTGCACGCGCTGGACCGCTGCCGGTCCCAACTCGCGGGCCTCCACTTGGAGCTCCAGTTGGTGGGCGTGTATTGCCTGCCACGCGATCCGCTGGGAACTGTCGATCACAGAGTCATTGCAGGCGCCGCACCGCCACGGCTCATACAGACCGGCCCCGCCACAGCCATCATCCTGGGCCAAGCAGTACGAATGGCCGGTGCTGCGGATATTGATCCAATCGGCCGTCTCCTCGATGAGAGTTTCGCGGCTAGGGAAGTCGTGGGCCCGCATGCTCACGATTCGCTGGCCGGCGCGCCCCGCCAGGGGCGTATCCGCGTGGAGCCAGCCTTCGATCAGCTCGACTTTTCGGGCACTGATCTCCGTGAACAGGTCTTCAAACAGCGCGTCATCTTGCATAGGGTTCGCCGCATACAGCTGCGTCATCTCGATGCTCGAGTGTTTGAACTGCTCCTTGAGGAAGAGGACATTTCCCAGGCGATGCCGCACGAAGGTCCAGGCGTACGCCCGGCGCAGTTGGTGAGGCGAGAGGCGCCAATCAACGCCGGCGTAGGCGGCAAAGCCTTTCATCCGGCCGGCCCAATGCAGGCCGGACACGGTCCGGATCTGCGGTGTCGGGCCTGCCCGGCCCAGGAACAGGCGGTTGCAGTCCGCCCGTGCGGCCGCAAGCACACGCATGCGTTCTGGCAGGCCGACGGGCGAGTGGTTGGCCTCCAGTTGAAGCACGCAACTCTGGAGCTCCTGGCGCAGCGGCGCCGACCAGCGCTCCATGACCTTCAGCACCCGGTGGCCGACGGCGGGCATCAGATACTCAACGCGCCCCTTTTTCGTCTTGTGTTCGATGCTTTGGACCCAGTTGTAGACGAGGCCCTCCTTGCGCTCCTTGCGGCCTGCGCCAACTTCAATGCCTGCGATCTCTTCGCATCGCATGCCAGTGAGCACGCCCAGCAGGAAGAAGCACGCATCCCTGAGTAAATTGAGCTCAGGATCGAATCCGGTGAGGCGCAAGCCGAGGTCCCGGTCGTTGAGCATGATGTCCGCCCGTGCCAGCAGGCCCTCGGCGGTGACGTAGAGCTGCTGGAGCACCGCCGGCGGGATCAAGGCCGTACCCCCAGTGGAGCGGGCCGGGCCGGTGTGGCCCGCCTGGTCACCCGCCGATGAGCCCGGCCAAGGATGGAAGCCCAAGGAGTCGACACCTTCTGAGCGGAATCGGTACAGCAGTTCGATTCCAAGCAAGTTGCGAACGAGCGTGCCTGACTTGACGCGGTCCACTGTGCGCCGGTGATGGATGAACCCCGATATGTGGATCGGATGCACCTGGCCCAGGCCGCGCACGCCGAGTTGCGCGAGATACTTGAACACCACGACCATATGCCACGTCAGCATCACGATTGAACGGGCAATCGGAGGAGTCGTTCCCGGCAAGCCTTCCTTCCAGTAGCGGTAGACCACCGCCTTGCACTCGGCCCTGAATTGCTCAGGAACGTTTGCCCAGTCGATGCGCTTGCTGCTGGGGGTCAGGTTCGACTGCTCGAAGTAGGGCCACAGCTCCCACACGTCGTCGCGGTAACGGCTCAGGACTTGGGTGGCGCCGGCCGGGCCCGGCGCAGAGCTGACGACCAGGTCAGCTGGCGCGCCGTCAGGGGCGGTTGCCGGGGCCATCGATGGTTGTGCGTGGCTAGGCAAGTGCGCCTCCCGAGATGCGGTACCGACTCCAGAATTTCAGAGGCTTGCTGCGGGCGGCCTCTCTGGACTGGGTCACCAGTTCCTCATCGAATTTGTCCATGGTGAACAGGTCAATTTGAGTGCGTATGAGCGTGAAGTATTCAGCCCATTCGCGGGACCTCGTGTTCCTGCTCTCGGCTTCCAGGAACCAGTAGAAGCTGAAGAGGCGGTGCAGGTCTTCACTGGTGCCGACCACGGTGTAGCTGCGACAGCTGAAGCAGCTCAAGAAATCGATGCAGTGCGTGCCGTCCTTGGGTGCCCGGTCGTCGTGAAGGCTGTCCTTGCAGCGCCCAGTTGGTGTGCGCTCCAGTGGCGGTGGCGTAGGCCCTTTTGCCGTGCGGTATGTGTCGGGCAAGGCCTCGCCCACGAAGACAGCGTTCGACCTCATCTCGTCGGTGACCGACAGGTAGCTCTGGTCAGCGACCTTGGGGTCGTGGCCCATGATGGCCGCCACCGTGAACAGGTCGCCATTGCTCAAACGCCACAGCCTGTTCTCCATCGTCTTGCGCAGGCGGGAGGCATTCAGAGCGAGCCGCCGGCCGTTGTCACCGAGAAGGCCGTGCCGGCTCACGAAGCCGGCGACGTTGTAGCCGAGTACCGATCCATCCAGTTTGGTCAGCGTACCCCAGTGGGCCTTGGCTTGCGCCTGGTAAAGCCAAACGCTGTCCTTGAGCTCCGCTGGGGCGATGGCCACCAGTGGCTCGGTGCGTTTGAGCAGATGCTCGAAGAGCGCGACGCCGTCCATGGGGATCGACGTGGGCACCTCGACGCTGCGCGTATATCGAAGGGCCTTGATCTGGGTGGCATTCCCCCGTCCTTTGAACGCCTCGATCAGGCGCATGCGCGGCATGAACGGATGCGGCTTCAGGCAGTCCCGCTTGAGTTCCAGCAGTGGCGTGGTGTTCAGGCCGGTTCGCATCGCGAGCGCCAAGGCATACACCGTCAGGGCTTGTCCGTTGGAGGCATTGAACGTCCCGTTGTGCAACGCGATGACGTCAGCTCGCAAGGCATCTGCCAGCCTGACTCGTTCGGCCTGAGACAGCGGAGTCTGGCCCTTTTTCTTGCTGTTGATCGAGGGGAAGGGGTTGGCCGGGAACAGGCCGTCCTGCGGTTCGATCACGCGCCGGTCGATCAACCCTTGTAGAACTGACTTAGTGTGGCTGTAGGCATTCTTCTGTGAGACCTCGCTACCGGGGCCTCTGCCAGCTTTCAGCCAGGCAACGTATTGGTCCAGCTGCCTACGGTCCAACCCAGCGGGACCGGCCAAGGCGCCTTCGGTCGCGAGATAGTCGAAGAAGTATCTCAGCGCCTTGCCGTAGGAGACGACTGAGGACGGCGCTACGGTTTTGGCTTGAATGAAGGCGCGCAGCTGCAGCGAGCAGCTGACCACCCATTCGTCAATACCCTTGCCCAGCCACTCGCCCAGGTCGATCTTGTGAGTACTGGTGGGGTTTTTGGGGAGCGCGACTTCCGCTGATGCTGGCTCCGTCGCTTCTGGACGCCCCGGTATCGCTACTGGATCTGCGGCCTTGAAGTTTTTCCTTTGTCGGCCCATGCTATCCCTCGATCCCGAACAGCGCATCGATTTCGTCTTCCCACAGCAGAACGAGTTGCGCCCCCAATTGATTGATTAGATGCAGGTAGATCGAAGTGGTGCTCACGCTGCTGTGACCCATCCGATCCCGCACGTAGAGCAATGGCTCTCCGTCGAAGCCGACCTTCCGCAGCTTCCACAGCGTGTACGTTCCATAGGTGTGCCGAAGCATATGGGGGCGCACCCTGAAGCCCACGCGCTTCTCCAGGGCCACGAAGATGTCGGTGAGGGCTGTGTCTCCATAAGGGGTCCCGTTCTGAGTGAGGAACAAAGACGTGCTGGTTGCGCCGGCACCAGCCGCCCGCTGACGTGATTTGCGGTGTCGCGCGGCATACCACCAAAGGTCTTCCATCAGGTCATAAGGGACGTCGATAGCGCGCGGCTTGTCATACTTGAGCTTCATGTCCTTGTTGCTCAAAGGTAAGCGGATCATTTGGCCCTGCACCAAGTCGCGCCGTCTGGCCGGGTCGAACAGGTACTTGACCGGGAAGGTCCTGCATTCGATCTGGCGCAATCCGCAGCGGACCATGAGCTCGAACATCATGCGGTGGGTTATGTTGCTCAGGACACCGAGGCACACCAGCACCTGTTCCATCGTGAGGAATTTAATTGGCGCCGACTTCTGAGACAGCATCGCACTGGGCACCTCGACCAGGTTCGCTGACGCGTCCACGTGCGCCAGGAACCCCGGTGTGCGCGCTACGCGGACGACCTGATAGCGGAAGGGCAATTGCTTGATGAAACCCATTTGCTGGGCCCATCGGTAGAACCGAGCAATCAGACGCAGCCTGGCGTTGATCGTGACCGAATCAAGACCGATCTCCCCCTTGGACCAGTCGCGATACCAGTCCACGACGCTCGGCATGCCTCTCGAGGGGACGGTCTGCCAATCCAGTTCGTTGGCGTCGAGAAACGCGAAGTAGTCGTAGATGTCCCGGCCATACTTGGCCCAGGTCAGTGGACTCTGCGCCCTCCCATTGGTTGTGAGCACGTCCCACAGGAAGCTTTGCGCGGGCTCCACGGCCGTGCCGTCTCTATGGACCAGCAGAGGGAAGCCCACGAAGGCGCGACCCTGCACGACTAGGCTTTCGTCCGAGAGAAACAACCTCACAGCCCGCGTTCCACCAGGAACGCCGCGGCGGGCTTGAAGTGGCAGCCATTGAGGTGCATCACCCGATCCACGGCACCGCCCCCACCACGGTTGGCCCGGGCATCCCAGAATTTCGGCCCGGTCAACAGCAGCTCGAACTCGCTCTGTCCGACTCGGGCCTGCCACCGCGTAGTCGCCGCATTTTTCGCCGGCACAAACGAACTGTCCTCCTTTGCGTAGTCCGCGACAGCAACAAGTACCTGGCTTGCATCCAGCTGTTGCCAGCGGTCGAGCACCTTGTTATCCACACGCATTGTCCCTCCCCCGGACCCCCTCCCGCTACTCGCCTCAAAGAGGCAATTCGGGGAAACCGGGGAATCTAGCAGGCGGGACAGCTAAGTAACGTGAGACCCCCCTAAGATCATCGTGTAGCTCTCATGCACTTCGCCTGTGGTCCTGTCGGTCCAGGTGTTCCACAGCCCCGCCAGGCCCCATGGCCTGCCGTCAGTGCGGCGGAACCTCCACCACACGTTCTTTCCCGTCTCCCAATTGGGTTCGTCAAAATCGGCTGCCGGAATGATGCAACGCTGACCCCGAGCCCATGGGTGCTTGTAGCTGGCCTTGTCCTGCACTTCTTCACTGCGCGCATTGTTTGTGGGGTACTTGAGCTTGGGCTCCTTGGCGAACCAGGGAATCAGGCCCCACTGGCCCACCACCAGTATGCGGCTGTAACCCGGATCCTCCTTCGCTCTTCGCAGGAATGGACCCTGTCCCCGTGGGTAGAGGATAGGATCCCACCAGCGGACGGGGTTGCGATTGCCGATGTGCCACTCCCGCTCCATGTCGAGCAAGTGTGGGGGGGTGTACCTGTTGCACATACGTGCTCCTGTTTGCTGAGCGGCCATCGTAGGCCTGTCCTGGGATCCGTCCAAGTAGGGCAACCTGGCTCTTGGACTTGAGCGCTCTTACCTCTTGCGCCCGGCATTTACTGTATATATAAAAGGGGTATCTATTTAGCTCCAGCAGCCTCACTGCTACTGTGATTTCATCCAGCAATGGTATCCGATTGCCTCTCCCCGGTGTTCTTGCCCACGACATCC
>Ga0210247_100767_pt1 | contig 28953 bp, 11 predicted proteins | sample ChrtobMetP3_16mM_FD_155449 | JGI IMG/M metagenome (GOLD analysis project Ga0210247, IMG submission 155449) | Chrysochromulina tobin associated microbial communities from unialgal haptophyte culture, Seattle, Washington, United States - P3_16mM | ecosystem: Host-associated > Algae > Haptophytes >... | reverse complement strand
GGGGTTCGATGTGTCGGGAGGGGGGGGGTAAGGGGTCACCGGGTGTCATCACACTGATGAACCCCGGACCGTATTGGCCGTTATACTTGTGGGGGTTCCTCTTAGGGGGGGATCAACGAACCGCCCCCTGCCAAGGGGGAGTTCTAGCCGCCCGAAGGTTACCCGCCTCGTTAGGTACGGTCCGGTGAGACAAAAGAAAAACTTTTCTACCGCCGGAAAAGAGTGAGTTTTACAGGTACCTCGAATGTAGAAAAGCGACGGAGCCCCCAACTACATAAAATTATGTTTTGAAGTGGGATTAGCTAAAAGGAGCCCCCGGTTCTTAATGGTTGAGAATAGGTCGCTTCGATAACTTTATGGTATATATATTTATTATTCTGCGACTGATGAGACACGCCTCTGTGGCTCAGTGGTAGAGCGTGGCACTCGTAATGCTAAGGTCCCGAGTTCGATCCTCGGTAGAGGCTTTTGGGTTTCTATTTTTTTTCTATTTCTTTCTCGGAAAGAAGGAAATTGTCATGGCAGTAAGGAGAGCGAAAGTGTATTGCCTCAACGAGGACGGTCAGTGGGACGACAAAGGCACAGGGCTCGCGGCAGTGCAATACATGCAGGTAAGCTCGCACACTCTCAATCCATATCATGCAGATGTTTGTTCTGAGAGTTTGTCAAAACAACAGGCTGAGGAGACAGCCTTCATCGTTCTCGTGAGCGAAGAGAACAGCGATATTCTTATGAAAGTCAGGGTACGCAGTGACGAAAATATCTACGCTCGTCAGCAGGGTGCGCATCGCGTCAAGCACTGCTCGCAGCCGCATCAGCCCTGATCCATTCCCAAAGCTTCCCCTGCACGTGTTCTGTTGCCCATGGCGACGCTCAAATTGCCGCTGCACTCGCCATGATGACTGACGATGGAAAGCCGTTGCTTCATGCAATTGCTTGACAGCGAAACGCACACAGAGCTGCCGGTCCGCTCGCGCCATCTGCCATGCCATCACTCTGCCATGCCATCACGCTCTGCTGCAATTGCCGACTTTCGCAGACACGATCCTTTCATGGAACGAGCCGGACACAGGTCTGGATTACGCACTCTCGTTTGCAGAACCGGATGGGTGCACGGAGCTCTGGGAGCAAATCTGCTCTCTGCAAGGTCGTTCGGTAGATGAGCGTGGTTGTGATGAGCCGGTTGTTTCTCATCGTCCATCAGGGGCAACCGATAGCGAGGTACCATCAGGGAATGGGGAGCAGCTCATGTTGCCGGCTGCAGAGATGCGAAACTTGCCCGCAATCGCCGAGATGCTAGCTGATGTTCCGATGGTGCAGCGAGGTAGGCTTGCGGAGCTGCTGCTCGCGAAAGACTACGTTCCGCAGCTCGTGGCACTGTTCGAGACCGCCGAGGACCTTGATACAGCGGAGAATCTTCATCGATTCTTCGCCATCTTCAAAGGCATTGTTATGCTCAACAACACGACCCTGTATGAGACTCTGCTGCGCGACGACCTGCTGATGGGCGTTGTCGGCGCGCTCGAGTATGATCCGGAGCTCAAGTGCCATGAGATACAGCACCGCCGGTTCTTGCGTGAGGAGGTGCACTTCAAAGAAGTAATCCCCTTTGGCGATGCAAGCGTCCTCAAACGTGTTCACCAGAATTTCCTCATCGGCTTTCTCAAGGATGTCGTCTTGCCACGCGCGCTGGACGATAACACCTTCGCCGCACTCAACCAAGTTCAATTTTACAACAATGTCCAAATTGTCTCATCTCTCACGAGCGACGGGCCATTTCTCTCCAACCTTCACGCCAAACTTTCCGCTGTTGCAAGCGGAGCGGATGTAAACGAGCTGCTTGATGCTCTGCGGCTGCTGCAGGAGCTGTGCACCATCGCTAAGACACTCCAGCTGTATCACCGAGCCTCTTTTTATCGCCGCGTGGTCGAGCATGGCTACTTTGGGCCCCTCGCCACGTTCCTAACACGGCCAGAGCCGAGTCTGCGTCTCGCAGCCATAGAAGTTCTGCTTGCATCGACGCAGCACGACCCGTCGCTGCTGCGATCGCACGTGCTGCAGCAAAAGCCCGACAGCCTCATGCTGCGAAGTATGGTGCAGGTGCTGACTTCCAATGAGCCAAGCGGGGAGAAAGCGCAGATAACAGAGGTTCTGCGCGTACTCCTTGACCCAGATGGTATGGAGGGCCGCGAGCAGGACGAGTTTCTAAACCTCTTTTACGAGAACTACGTCCATGAGCTTGCAGGGCCCGTTGCGGGCGTTGTGTTGTCCTGCGTGGGCTCAACGAACGACAACCCGCACGCTGTTCCCGTTGTAGCGGCCGCACCAGATGCAGTGGTCGCACCTGCGCCGACCCTGGACGGCAGCAGTAGCAGTGGCACCGAAGCTCCTCACGTGGTCTTCGACATGCTGGTCTACGACAGTGTGACAGAAGGCAGTCCCGTCGGCAGCAGTGATTGCAGAAGTGGCGGCACAGGTTGCGGCGGTTCCGAGGAACCAGATGGCGTGCTTTCCGCGCGGCAACACGTCTGCGAGCTGCTCTGCTTTTGCGTGCTTAAGCACTCGTATCGTATCAAGTATTTCATCCTGCGCAACAACATCCTGGCTAAGGTCCTTAAGCTTGCGTCTCATCGCGACAAATGTTTGGTGCTAGCGGCGGTGCGCTTCTTCCGCCAATGCATCGGCCTCAAAGATGAGTTTTACAACCGATACATAGTCAAGAATCGCTGCTTCGAGCCGATACTCGTGCAGCTGTACGCCAACCGGCAGCGCGACAACCTGCTGCATTCGTCCATTCTTGAACTCTTTGAGTTCGTGCGCAAGGAGAACATCAAGTCGCTAATCGCTCACCTCGTCGAGACGTACCGTGAGAAGCTGACTCCTCTGACACACACGGAAATTTTCCGTGGTCTGGTTGTCCGCCACGATCAAAATGCGATGAACGGCGGCAGCTGCCTGCCTCCCAGCAGCGTGGTGGCCTGCGGTAGTAACGTGGCTCTAGGCGCGAGAGGCAGCCTAGCTTGTGGCCCACGGCGGTCGACGAGTGTTTGCCTGGGCGGCCGGCCCGCCTTTCCTGACGAGGATGACGACTCCGCTTACTTTAACACATCAGATGATGATGATGAAGTAACCAATACTGCCGATGGCTTCTCCGTAATTGGTGTGCCAGGTCAGTGGCTGCCTCCACCACGCCCTGCACATGCTCCAGCGGTGGATAGGTACAGCAGCGGCACTTTGCACAGCGGCACTGTGCCAGGAAACGAGTTTCCGAGAGCTCAAACAGCGACATTGTCGGCTGCGCTGATTGATAATGAAACCCACCCACGAATTGCGTATGAGACGGCGGCCCTCAGCGAGCCGCGCGCGCTACTAGGCGGACTTGGAAGGGGCGGGGGCATCGGCATCTTGGGCGGCGCGCTACCGCTGGTTCAGCAGCGGGAGCAGTTGAGCGCGCGCGTGGATCACTTAGGCGGGGCTCCGCGAGCGAACGATGAGGTCGGCATAAGAGGCCCGCTGGGTTTGCCAACCGGGCACGGCACGCCGCCAGTGGGGGCGCCGATACACCCGCCATCGGAGGTTAAAGAAAATGCGGCACCCAGGGTTGCTTGGGAAGGCGTGCCAGCGGACGCGACGTGGCAAGAGTTGGCAGCTGCCACGGCAGACGGCGCGCCAAAACTTCTGAGGCCGATGGTTGCATCATTGGCAGGATTTCGTTCGACCGCGAGTGGCGAGTTGCACCATATGTTTAGGCAGCCGCACGTGGCCACGGAACTACGAGCTCCGGAAGGAATGGCAGACGCATTCGCAGCAGCCGACGCAGTCGCAGTAGCCGACCCAGTCGCAGCAGCACCTGCAGTCGTAGCAGTCGCAGCGACACTAGGGACACCATCGACCTCGACTGTACCGGCATCAGCGCCAATGATTGTGGCTGCGCGAGCACGAATGCCGGTAATGCTGGCGGCCGATGAAACTGACGAGCATACGCGCAAGAGGCAGCGTGCCAATGGCGCCGTAGAGGAATGAAGTCAGCCGGGCAATGGTCATCGAGCTCTGGAGCGCCCAGGGCCCGCTGCTGCCTTGCGAGCAGGTAGTTAGTCAGGGGTGACCACCTAGGACGTGTATCGCGTCGAGATGCGAGCCCGGCAGCAAGCGCGGCCATGGCGACGAGTGCGCGAGCGCTGGCGGCGTGCGAACGGCGACGCTCGCTCAAGCCCCTCGGCGGCCCTTGACGAGAGGCCGCGCACCAGTCGTTCGGGTCCGTCCTCGTGGGCGTTTGCGGTTTGGGACCGGTCAAACGATCACTGTACCACGGCTCGACGGCTGCATTCCCGACCCAGACGGACAATCGGGAGGGGCGCGGCCCGCAGAAAAAACAGTGTCGCTCGCTTAGCGGGGTCTTTTAACGGACAGTTTCGGTCTTCTCTGTGCCGTCACACTTATGAGTTATGTTAGGGATGTTAACATCCCGTTCGACATCCCGTAATATGGCTCCAGCTCAGGTCAGGGGCCGCCAGCCACTCGTGCACTGCATTCCCAGCCCTTTCCAGAACGGATACTTATTGAGGCGAGGGGCGCGCACCGTGCAAATGCCAAATCCAGTATTCCTCTTTCGAACGTTTTTCTCGCCATTGGTCTCCACCGGCTGTCGTCGTGCTGCCACCGCGCGCCCAGATCTCGATAAAATAGACTCGTAGTCGAGCCGCTGCTCACTCAATGAAAATGATAAAAATGCATCAAAATGCATTAATATGCATTAGAATGCGTATGTAAAAAACAACACCACTTTCGTTAAAAAACAACACGTATCCCCAGTTGGGTTGCTCGCCCCCCAGAAGACAACTAATCTAGCGCCTACACCCTCGCCACTGCATTCCCAGCCCTTTTCAGAACGGATAATTCGGAAGCGGGGCTCGCGCTCCGTATCTCCTTCCTTTTTTGGAAGGCAACATACAAAGAATGCACATGAATGCATCTTGTGCAATGAATGCACTTAATGCACGAGAATGCAACAAGCTAAGAAAATGCAACCAAAAAAGGATGCATTCAAATGCACATGAATGCAACTTGTACCAAATGCAGCATTGAAAATGCGTATGAATGTAAGCGAATGCATCAATATCAGAATGCATCATACATGAATGCATATAAATGCATTTATATGCAGTAGGTGTATTCGAATATAACAGGGCATTTAAGATACATTTTGAGATACATCAGGATACATAAGGGATACATGTATCCTTCAGGATACATGCAAGATACATGCAGGATACATCAAAATACATCAGGATACGTATCCGATAGGACCCCCCCCCCAAAAAGGATAGGAACCCCCCCTAACCCGAGCGGCAGCACCCGAGGCCCGAGCCGGCCCAGGTAGCTCGCCACTGCTACTGCGTGAAACACTGAGCTGTTTATAATTTGAGCAGCTCGAGATGGCGCTCGAGTGCTCACGCGAACGCGTTACTACGAATCCGACGACGCCAAAACGACGCGTTCGCCCCCTTTAAGTCCTAATTTCCTATGAACGAAAAGCGCGCTGATTTGCAGGCACACTGCTCGCTCCCGTCCGACGGCATCCTGGCCGCGCAACACGCAGGCTAGCGCGAGCACAATAAGCTCATGCATGCATTGCCGTCTCGGACGAAGGTGATGCTATTGCAGCTGCTATGGCTGCAGGTTCTAATGCAACTAGCAGCGAGCGGCATGGTAGTCTCGCTGCGCGACCTGCTGCGGAAAGAAGCGAGCCTACATAACCATGCAACCTCTGAGCGGAGAAGCCGTCGGCGTCTGGTGGAAGAACCGATGGTGGTGCCATGCGGTTCTGATGGCTGCCAAGTGGACTTGACCACGGGCGTGGCACAGTGGGTGGGCGCAGCAGCGCTGTTGAGAAAGCCATCCTGGGCGCAAGTACATCATGGCTCGTGGATTGGCAGCCCACACCCGGCTCGACAGCTTGTGGTTGCGAGCGTTAGTTTCGAGGTCGCTGAGCCCGCCTGTGCCTCCTTTGATTTATCTTTTGCCATCGATGGCAGGGTGCTATCTGCTGAGCTCAATGGCCGACCCCTTCAAGTTCCTCCCCATGGCTATCGGCAGACGACAGAAGATGCCGGCTCCGAAGGCCTCGTAGCTCAGCGTGGTCAAGCCGCATTTGCCCTCGGCACGAACAGTCTTGTGCTCAGTGTCGCCAGGGGCGCAGGAGACATTGGACTGTACATAAGTGGTGCAGTGCAATTGCTCTGCCCTCTGGATGAGGCATTAATCTCCATGCATCCAACGAGTGGCCCAGCTGCAGGAGCAACGCCGGTGATATTGACATCGACAGTTCATATATACACGGAAAACTGGATTCGCTGCCGCGTGAGCGGGAGCGTTGTCGACGCTCTTGTAATCGACGCGTCCACAATGCGCTGCGTGACTCCGCCACTTCGGCACCGCCTGCGTGGTTGGGCCCACTTCGAGATTGTGACGCCGCTCCAAGGCACCGTTGCCGTTGGGGCTCAATATCTTGGGCACTCTTTGTCCAGCACATTTTACTACCATGGGGAGCTCACCATTTTTAATGTTGCGCCAGCCTCAGGCCCCACACAGGGCGGTACCTTTGTTGCCTTACATGGCCGATTCGACCATCTTGGCACGTTGCGCTGTCGCTTCGAGATCGACATGATCATTCAAGTGGTGCCTCGAGTGATCGACGCCTTCCACATTGAGTGCACGAGCCCGCCTCGAGCGAGTCCGGGTGAATCCATGGTGCGGGTGACAGGCAATGGGATCCAGTACAGCCACCCAGGAGCGACCTTCACTTACCACGATCCTCTCACCATCTTGGCACTCGAGCCGGCCAAACTCAAGAGTGAAGGCGGCACAACGATCACCGTGCGCATCGACCGGGAGTGGTCCCAACTCTCGACCGCCTACCGCTTTTGTAAATTTGGCAGCGTGCTCTCAGCTGCAAGCATGGCGGCTAACGATGTGCTTGCGTGCATCACACCCGCGCATCACCCCGACTTTGTGGTTGTCGAGATCACAATGAATGGGATGGACTACACATCCTCAGGAAAGCAGGTGCAGTATGTGCAAGTCGCTCTTCTTGCTTTGCACCCAACCAGCGGCCCCGTTCACGGTAACACAACCATTGCGCTCTTTGGTGTGCACTTGTATTCGGGGCTTTCGTGTGTGTTTGACGGACAACTTGCATCAGTTGCATTTGCATACGGGCGAGAGCAGCTGCATTGCATTACTCCTCGTTTGCTCCGACGTGGCTGGATTTCGGTGCAGTTGAAAGATGCCAACAACACGCTTGAGACCTCATCGATGGTGCATGTGGATGAAGACGTGACAGTTCAGTTTGTGACGCCACCATTAGGGCCAGAAGTGGGCGGGTCGAGAGTGGACATTGTAGGACAAGGCTTCCGAGATGCGCAGACCATGCGGTGTGGCTTCGAGCTCAACAGAAGCAGTGCATCGAAGGGCGAGGGACAGCGGTCAGTAACGGCCAGGTACATCGACAAAACGTTGATCCAATGCTTCACCCCGTCAGGAACGCTTGGTGTCGCAAAGGTGACAGTAAGCATCAACGGGCAGCAGTACGCGGCGGGCGGCGCGCGGTACACGTACCAGCCGGCGGCGGCGGTGAGCCACGTGTCGCCGTCGGCGGCGCCCTCGGAGGGCGGCACGCCGCTCACGGTGCACGGCGGCGGCTTCTCGGCGGCGTCGGAGGCGCTCGGCGTGCTCACGTGCCGCGTGGGCGGCGCGGTGCGCCGCGCGGCGTGGGCGAGCGCGAGCGCGCTCGTGTGCAACACGACGCGCGCGCCGGCGGGCGCGGCGCGGCTCGAGGTGAGCAACAACGCGCGCGAGTACGCGGCGGGCGGCGTGCGGCTGCGGCTCGTCTCGGTGCGCGTGCTCGACGTGCAGCCGTGGAGCGGTCCGTCGGGCGGCGCGACCGTGGTGAGCGTGCGCGCGCGCGGCGCGTGGCCGGGCGGGCTGCGCTGCCGGTTCGGCGAGGGCGTGGCGTCGGCGGGCTGGGGCGGCGGCGCGGCGCGGCTTCGCTGCGTGGCGCCGCCGAGCGGCGGCGGCGCGAGCGGCTGGGTGGGCGTGCAGCTCGCGAGCTTCCACGGCGCGCTCGCGAGCGGCGGCAGCTTCTACTACCACGCGCCGCTCGGCGCGAGCGGCGTGGCGCCGCCGGTGGGCCCGGAGCGCGGCGGCACGCGCGTCGCGGTGCTCGGCGGCGGCTTCCGGGACGCGTACACGCTGCGGTGCGCGTTTGGCGTCGCGCCGGCGGCGGCGCCGGTGCTCGCGCGGTACGTGGACGAGTCGCAGCTCGAGTGCGCGGCGCCGGTGCACGCGCCGGGCGGTGCGCCGGTGCTGCTCTCGATGAACGGGCAGCAGTACGCGGCGGGCGGCGCGCGGTACACGTACCAGCCGGCGGCGGCGGTGAGCCACGTGTCGCCGTCGGCGGCGCCCTCGGAGGGCGGCACGCCGCTCACGGTGCACGGCGGCGGCTTCTCGGCGGCGTCGGAGGCGCTCGGCGTGCTCACGTGCCGCGTGGGCGGCGCGGTGCGCCGCGCGGCGTGGGCGAGCGCGAGCGCGCTCGTGTGCAACACGACGCGCGCGCCGGCGGGCGCGGCGCGGCTCGAGGTGAGCAACAACGCGCGCGAGTACGCGGCGGGCGGCGTGCGGCTGCGGCTCGTCTCGGTGCGCGTGCTCGACGTGCAGCCGTGGAGCGGTCCGTCGGGCGGCGCGACCGTGGTGAGCGTGCGCGCGCGCGGCGCGTGGCCGGGCGGGCTGCGCTGCCGGTTCGGCGAGGGCGTGGCGTCGGCGGGCTGGGGCGGCGGCGCGGCGCGGCTTCGCTGCGTGGCGCCGCCGAGCGGCGGCGGCGCGAGCGGCTGGGTGGGCGTGCAGCTCGCGAGCTTCCACGGCGCGCTCGCGAGCGGCGGCAGCTTCTACTACCACGCGCCGCTCGGCGCGAGCGGCGTGGCGCCGCCGGTGGGCCCGGAGCGCGGCGGCACGCGCGTCGCGGTGCTCGGCGGCGGCTTCCGGGACGCGTACACGCTGCGGTGCGCGTTTGGCGTCGCGCCGGCGGCGGCGCCGGTGCTCGCGCGGTACGTGGACGAGTCGCAGCTCGAGTGCGCGGCGCCGGTGCACGCGCCGGGCGGTGCGCCGGTGCTGCTCTCGATGAACGGGCAGCAGTACGCGGCGGGCGGCGCGCGGTACACGTACCAGCCGGCGGCGGCGGTGAGCCACGTGTCGCCGTCGGCGGCGCTGTCGGAGGGCGGCACGCCGCTCACGGTGCACGGCGGCGGCTTCTCGGCGGCATCGGAGGCGCTTGGACTGCTTGTTTGCCGCATCGGCAATGTGCTTTCGAGAGCATCCTGGCTCTCTTTCGGCGCTGTAGTTTGCTTGACTTCTCGTTCTGCTCCTGGTTTCATTTCTTTGAGCGTGTCGAACAATGCGCGCGACTTTGTCCCGTCAGCCCTTACTTCGTCTGCTGCATCTATAGAGTTCGTTACTGTGCATCTTCTTGATGTTCACCCTTTCAGTGGCCCTTTGGACGGCTCTACTGCAATCACCTTGGCTGGCAGTGGGCTTCACCTCAGCGGTCTCGGCTGTAAATTCGGAGACCATCCGCCAGTGGTTTTGCATCGCATTAGCCCCTACCGTGCCTTATGTGTATCGCCTCCTCATTCTGTGACTGGCTGGGTGGTCCTCCAACTTCAAAGCTACACTGGGACTGCCGATAGTGCGTCTGCGTTTTTCTATCGATCCACTCTATCATCGACTGGGTCGATATCTGATTCGTCGAGTGAAGCGTTGGCCAATAGTACCACGGGCCCGACTGGCGCTTCGCGGCTATCACCCGCACTTGGTCCCATACGCGGCGGAACGGTCGTTTCTGTTACAGGTACGCGCACCAAGTCTATGGCTGCCTCTTCTTCAACAAACACTACTTGCACTTGACTTGTGCTTGAAATGTGCAATGACAGGTCGAAACTTTCAAAATTCAGAGGGCCTCAGCTGCCGATTTGGGCTCTCACTTTACACAGTCGGCGCGCGGTATTTGACATCACGAACCATCGAGTGTACAGCGCCAGCGCAACGCGCAGGATCTGTGCCATTATCGCTTTCGCTAAACGGCCAACAGTTCGTTATTATTGGTACCGCATATACATACCACGATCCTCCCCAGGTTGCCGCCATCGTACCGCTCCGTGGGCCTCCTGATGGTGGCACCCTCGCAGAGCTACACTTCGCCTCAAACAGTGCGCGCGCAACCCTCGTTCTGTTCGTCGAAGAATGCGGATCTCACCCGATTCTGCCGTGGCCCCCGCAGTCGTTCAATTTCAAAGTCTATCTTCCTCGCTTCGCATACTGTGCCGATTCGGTTCCATAACCGTGCCAGCGAGTTTTGCCACTGCCTCAAGTATTCAATGTGTCACCCCATCCAATCCTCCAGGATATATTACAGTGGAGTCCAGCTTTAATCTTCAAGACTTCATTTCGGGCCATGCACTGTTCCACTACGACTTCGTATCCATCCTGCGGATACAGCCTTCTCTGACATCGCAGCTCGGGGGCGAAGAAATTCGTGTGGGCGGCGTCAATTTCATGCCTCCAGACGAAAACTCGCTCTACTGCATCGTAGGATCTAGTGGTGCGTCTATCTGACGGATCTGGCGGCGCTCGTGCACTTACATAACGTTGCTTGCCTTGTGCCGCAGTTGCCGCTGCCGCCCGCTGGGAATCGGATAATTTTATTCATTGCGAAACAGGGCCAACGCGGCAGATTGGACCCGTGGCATTCAGCATTATTGCAAATTCATCCCAGGGGAGGGCACTGATTTACAGTACTGCAAGCATAACTATTGCAGAGCGCCCCCGTCTAGACGGCGTCTCGCCCAGTAGTGGCCCTCAACGTGGCGGAACGCGTGTAAAGATTTGGGGTGGGAATCTTCCATCCAGCACAACTGATAGATGCTACTTTGGTGGCGCCATGGCCACCCCGAGACTGAGATTTCAAAATATGTATGAATGCTTCTCGCCTCCTTTGCCCAGGGGCACGTTTGCGAACTCAACAGTGCATGTGACGATCAACCAAGATAGCAGTGCGGGTTCAACTGTATTCAACTACTTTGCGGAACCGGTCGTCCTGGCGCTGATGCCACCTTCAGGCCCTGTCAGTGGGGGTACCTACGTAGAGATCACGGGCCTTCATTTTGCAGTGATCCTGCCGTCCATATTCTGCTCTTTCAATTCTACGGTTGTGACGGCAACGCTGGTATCTTCCGTGCTACTACAATGCATCACGCCACACAGTTCTCAGGGATACACAAATGTCGAAGTCGGTTTGCAGCGACATGACTTTTCGCAATCGGGTGCCCAGTTCCTCTTTCACGATTTTGTATTGACGGAGGTACATCCCCTGAGTGGCCCTGTTGAAGGCAATACCACCGTAGTGTTGGCATCCACCAACTTTCCAACCCCGTGCATCAACTGCCACATGAATAAAGACTCTTGGTGCAAGTTTGGCCGTGCTGCAGCAGTGCCTGCGTATCACGATGCGCTCGATCACATTTCATGTGTAACTCCACGCTATCCAACACCCGGCGTCGTGAGCATCTCAATCGTTCAGGCAGATGCCATCTATCTGCACAAATTGCCTTATCGCTACGAGATGCGCCCATATATCCAGCATGCATTCCCCCTACTTGGGCCAACACGCGGGGGCACCACAGTCACGCTCGATGTCCGATATTTGCCGCTGAGTGGCGCGAACTCAGCAATGTGCCGATTTGGAGATTTTCCCGTCAGCATTCACGTGGTTTCACCCACGAGGATAGAGTGCGTCTCGCCTGCAAGCCCCGCCGGCTTCGGATCTCTTCTCTTGAGCACTAACGACCAGGACTTTGTTGACGATGGTTTAATGTTTGACACCTATCATCATCCAAGATTTGTTTCAGTGGCTCCATTGCACGGCCCCACTCGAGGCGGCACTAGTACCACCATCACAGGCAGCCTAATTTACGCACGACCCTTTCGATCACAACACGCGCGCTGCCAAATCGATTCAGCTCTGGTGATAGCGACGTTTATTTCAGAACAGGAAATCATATGTTCGACCCCGATCCACGATGTGGGGACCGTGCGGCTGCAGGTTACGATGAACTTACAGCAATTTTCCGACGCAGGCGTCTTCACATACACTGATGTTGGACGGACAGGTGTGTGGCCACCACGCGGGGCAGGAGGCACTGTGGTACATATATCGGATGCCCAGTTGCTCTTGACGGGTATTGAAGGGATCAAATGCTTGATTGGAGAAGATTACGTCGAGGCCAGCTTGGACGCGGTGAATGTCGTCAAATGCACAACGCCGCTTCAAAGGCAAACAAAAAGTGTCACAATTTTAGTCAAAAAAGGAACAGAGCTACTCGTGAGCGGAATCCTTTTCAGCTACGAAGACGTTGCAGAGGTGAGGTCAGCACATCCAGAGGTCGGGGTCGATACAGGGGGCACGCTCGTGACGCTGTACGGCTCGGGGCTCGTGGGCGCTCCGTCGGCGCGTTGTCGGTTTGGCGAGGTGGCGGTGCCTGCGCGGCTGCTCTCAGCCGGGCAGCTCGAGTGCACCTCGCCGCGCCCCGCGGCGCCGGGGTACGTGGCGCTCGAGGTGAGCACCAACGGGCGCGACTTCAGTGCGTCGGGCGTGCACTTTGAGTATCTGCGGCCGGTGGCGCTGCGCGCGCTCGAGCCGGTGCGCGGGCCTGTGGGCGGCGGCACCTTTGTGAACGTGACTGGCAGCGGCTTCTCGGCGCGCTCGGCGCAGCTCGGCTACGTGTGGTGCCGCTTCAACACGAGCGCGGTCGCCGCGGCGTGGGCGCGCGCGACCGAGGTGCACTGCATCGCGCCCGCGCACGCGCCGGGCGTCACGGTCGTCGCGCTCACGCTCAACGAGCAGCAGCACACGAGCGGCGGCGCGCGCTTCGAGTACGAGGTGGGTGCGGCGCACAGCGTGCACCCGAGCTCCGGCCCGCTCGCGGGCGGCACGCTCGTCGAGGTGCGGGGCGCTCGCATCGCGCTGCCGGACGGGCGCGGCCTCTTTTGTCAGTTTGGCGGCGCGGAGGCGGTGGCGGCGACGCACTCGAGCCGCGAGCTGGTGCGGTGCGTCGCGCCGCCCTCGGCGCGCGGCGCCGTCGGCGCGGTCGCGCTCCGGCTGGTGAACAACGACGCCGTGTACGGCGCGGCGGTCGCGTACACGTACCGCGCGCTCGTCGAGGTGCGCCGCGTGCACCCCGTGCTTGGGCTGCGCACGGGCGGCACGCTCGTGACGCTGTACGGCTCGGGGCTCGTGGGCGCTCCGTCGGCGCGTTGTCGGTTTGGCGAGGTGGCGGTGCCTGCGCGGCTGCTCTCAGCCGGGCAGCTCGAGTGCACCTCGCCGCGCCCTGCGGCGCCGGGGTACGTGGCGCTCGAGGTGAGCACCAACGGGCGCGACTTCAGTGGCTCGGGCATCCTTTTTTCTGTTGTGGATGTACCTTCCGTTGCTTTCCTCGATCCTCCACTTGGTCCTGCGCTTGGGGGCACGCTCATTTTCGTTCACGGCCACCTGTTCTCCGCCCGTGCTTGGGATCTTTCTCTTCTCACATGTGCTTTCAACACCAGTAGCGTACCTGCGTACTGGCTGAGCTCACTTCTCATATTGTGCACTTCACCACGGCGCGGTGATTCGATGGCAGTGGTAGAAGTCGCAAACATTCCACCGTCCTTTTCCAATCAGCGAATAACGTTCTTGTACGTCACGGCTTTGGCTGCATCGTTGACCCCGGCAAGCGGACCACCCATCGGCGATACTCTCTTGTCCATTCATGGTGAGTCCCTCCTCATCCAGCCCGCGCATGCAGCAGGGATTGCGGTCATCCAAATATGCTAACGCCCACGCTAAACCTGCTTTTTCACGCCTTATCCGATGTCGTACTTTTGCCCACAGGTACTGGCTTTGTTCCACCATACACCAGTGGTGTTAAATGCATTTTCGACGATTCCAAACAGACTGAGGCGCACGTGCTTAGCCACAGCTTGGTCGTGTGCCGTTCTCCACCAATGGCCTCCCCAAGAGACAGTACAGTTCAACTGCAAGTCGATGGGGCATTGATATCTACCGCGATGAAATTCATATTTCACGCGGATCCTCGACTACTGGCCGTCTCACCTCGGCTGGGACCTCGCACAGGAGGTACCATTATACAGGTTACTGGTTTGTTCTTGTCAGAGCTTGACCCGCTCTTCTGCCGCTTCGGTCAAACTCATGTACCGAGCCGCAGGAAGAGCTCGACTGAGGTTATGTGCGTCGCACCTTCTAGCACCACCTCAGGAAGTCAGCCTTTTGCGATACTGCGTGGATTGTTTGGAGCTCCTTTGATCGCCGGTTCTTTCGAATACCTCCACGCTACGCAAATCATCTCTTTGACGCCTGGCAGCGGACCTAGCGTAGGTGGGACCAGGCTGACAGTTACAGGCGAGCACTTCTCGCGCCGTGCCGTGGACTTGATGGTTCTCCACGTCAGGTTCAACGCGACTACTGTGCTTCTCGCGGAGTACCGTTCCACACACACTGTAATCTGCTCCACGCCTTCGCACACGCCCGGCGCAGTCGTTGTAGAAGCAACGAGCAATTTGCAGCAATTCACGGCATCAGGCCTGATTTATGTGTTTACGTCGAAGTTGCTTACTAGTGTCATACCTGCTTCCGGACCTGTCCTCGGCGGGACGTTGCTTTCTATCGTCACATCTGCAATTCCTGTACGGGGTCGCTGGACGTGCCGATTCGGGCAGCACGCCACAGCTGTCGCATCATTCGCGGGTGCAGGAGTGTTCCGTTGCGTGTCGCCTCCGTCAGTAACGGCCGCCGAAGTAACGATGTCGATGGCCAACGCAGACGCATTCACCCTGAGCACCATCCTCTTCTCATATGAAGTGGAGCCCAGACTCGATCGGCTTCATCCTGCGATGGGGCCGCAGGTGATGAATCCAACATAGATGAGACGCACCGAGTGCCCGCAAAACGCTGAAACCCCTGCTTGGCTGCGTGTGCCTTCCATAGGATGGCGGTACTCTGCTCTCGATTTTTGGTTCAGATTTCAAGGCAGGTCCTTCGATTTGGTGCAGATTTACAACAAGGGTCTCACATGCGACATCATCTGGAAGCTCTGTTCTGGTGCTCGCCCGATTCGTCTCATCCTCTCACGTGGAATGCCTTTCAACGATGCTCCCTCCGGGCATCAGTCGACTCGACCTTACATTCAATGGTCAGGGGCCTTTTTCTCGAGGCGCTTTGCAATTCGAGCATTATCCCAAGGTGCGCGAGTGCCATTATCAGACTGCTACAATGGCTTCTTACCGCACGGCTCGTGGATGCAGGTACACGTTTCGGCTGTTGTTCCCCAGCGAGGCCCAGTTTTTGGCAGAATACCGGTGCACGTGCATGGTACCGGATTCTCACATCGCGGTGCAGCTCTCTCTGTTCTGCGGTGCGCGTTTGGCAATGCCACTGCCGTAGCTGTGTTGCTACGCGAAGGGTCGGAGTTGGTATGCAGCTTACCTCGAGGGAGGCTAGGGTTTGTGACAGCAGGTAGGGAGCGGTGAACCTACCCAAACCCTCCGTGCGTGCGCGCTGACTTCGTTGTTCGTTGCGTTCGGGGATGCCTGCAGAGGTGACCAACAACGGAGTCGACTTCTCTAAAAGTTCCATCGTCACGTTCGAGTATCTGATCGTCGACGTTCTGCACGTGGAGCCCGACAACGGTAGTTCGCCTTGAGTGACCCTCCCTGATGCCCGATATCACTGAACGTGCGCGACTCCGCCCATGCACCTGCTCGCTCTTCCTGTAGGGCCTACTGCCGGCGGAACCTTAGTGACGATTCACGGGATAGGCTTTACAGCCTCGGCGACATATGGATCTTGGTGTCGATGGGAACACATCGCGGTTGTCCCTGCGCGCGTCTTGCACGCTCAAGTTGTCACGTGCGTGGCCCCTTCTTCGCGGGAGCCCCGCCGCGTTCAAGTCACTCTGCAACTCAACAACGTGCTCACCCGTACGAGTGCATCATTTCGTTTTGTGGCCGTCCCGACGGTGAACTTCTACCCGTTGCTGGGGCCGGTGGAAGGTGGCACTCAGCTTCTTCTCGACGGCACTCTCATGATTGCAGCTGATTGGTGGTGCCGATTTGATCAAATCGTGGTTCCAGCAAGACGAGCGACAAGCACACGACTGCAGGTGCTAATAAATGAAGTCCAGACCAACTCGCATTCGTGCCTTGTTGACATTTGCGACGTCCGTTGCGGTGCCCCCTGCCGCTTGCTCAGTGCATCTCTCCACCACACAACTTGGGGTTCGTACAAGTGGCCGTGAGCTCGAATCCCCACGATTTCATCCCCGTAGATGCGCGGTTCGAGTATGTGCCCTTTCTTAGGCTCGAACTACTCAGCCCCTCTGTTGGTCCGACTGATGGCGGCAGCCTGGTGAGCTTCTTGGGCGGAACTTTTCATGAACGGAGTGGCGCTTTGTTTTATTTACGCTGCAGATTCAACAGTACGGCCGTACCAGGCGTTTTTGTTTCCGCACGGGAAGTGAGATGTGTGACGCCTGAAATGCCCCGAAGCCACGTCGCTGCCGCCATCACCAGCAATCTGCTTGACTACGTTGGCAGTCTCTCGTTCGAATATGCAAGCATGCGTCTGGTGCGGCTCGACCCGTTTGAGGGACCCGTGGCTGGTGGTACGCGCGTTGCCGTGCACGGTTACAGTTTTGCGCCCACGGATGTTTACTGCCGCTTTGACGATCTCCTTGTTACTGCGACCCTCGCGTCCAGCTCGGTGTTGTGGTGCGTGGCCCCGAGGCGCTTGGCGGGAGGCGATTCTGTGAGCGTCGGCGTCGTGTTGGCGGATGCCATAGTGTTGAGTGTAGCTACGTACACGTACGTCCAAGAGCCCGCGGTTCAGCATTTCTACCCGCACCGAGGGCCCACGCATGGTGGGACAACGCTGACTATATACGGCAATTTCGCTACGGCCACCGATGTGCAGTGCTTCGTTGGCTTGCAAGCCTCGCTTTGTCGTGTTCAGATCGGGCGCCACCTCGAATGCACAGTTCCCCCCCATCCGGCATCGGGAACCGTTTCAATCACGCTTGTCAGAGGCCCAGGCAGTTCGAGGCACTCTGCAAGCATCCAGCAAGTTGTGCCGAGCCGTCTTTATGAGTACTACCCTGCATTCCACGTGCAAGGCGTTCAACCAGCCGAGGGCCCTGTGCATGGTGGATCCGTGCTCAATCTCCTTTGTGACACGGTGCCACTCGGTAGGCCCCTCACTTGCCGGTTCAACTCGACAGTGCTCGACAGCACGCGCACGTCTCAATCACTCGCAATGTGTCGAGCACCACCTGCCTCTTTGCATGGTTTGCATCTAGGATTGTTCGTTGTGGTGGAGCTCAGCGCCAATCTGCAAGACTACTCTTCCGACGGCAACATGTTTGAATATCATGTACCCGTGCTCAATGTTGCCGCACCAAGCATCGGCCCGCACGCCGGGGGCACGATGATGACCATTGTTGGGACAGCATTGCGAGCGCCTCTGTCAGGCAGGGAATCGATTGTCTCGTGCATCTTCCTCGATGGAAGTGCTACCCCTTGGATAGTGCCGGCGAGCGTCGTGACCGTGTCCTCGCTGACTTGCCGCACCCCCAGCGTCTCTGCTCCTTCCGGGATGAGTGTAGCCGTACAAGCTTTCAATGCAACTCTTGGGGCTGCGTCGCGCTTCAGGTTCTTGCCTTCAGCATACATATCCAGCTTGTGGCCAGCGGCTGGGCCAGCAGATGGTGGCACACGGATTCAGGTGCTTGGCTCGGGCTTTGTCGACTCCCTAGGTTTGATGTGCAAATTCCACGCGGCGAAGACAAGCACAGAAGCTGTCGTTGACATGCGCATGGTGCGTGCACAACTTTACTCGGCAAATCGCATCGACTGCGTAGCTCCGATGATGAGGAACGGCCATCATGCTGTCGTCGAAGTCAGTCCGAACGCGCAACAGTTCACGCGCAGCCAGACATCGTTCGCGTATTACCACCGCGCGGTTGTAACCATGATTGAGCCGCCACGTGTGCCGGTCACTGGTGGTAGTCTTCTTCGGGTGCACGGCAACGGGTTTTTCACGTGGGCCGGGAACTTGAGGTGTGCCTTTCGGTCAATTGTAACCGAAGCGACATTCACCTCATCCACCAGGATCAATTGTATCGCGCCGCGCTGGCATCTTGCTGACCTCGTGGCGGTGGAGGTCTCGTTGAATGCGATAGACTTCACATCTGACGGCGAACAGCTCGTCTTTGTCGACGTGATATTATCTGAAGCCCTGCCACCCAACGGGCCTGTAGACGGCGGCAGCAAAATATTGATCCATGCTTCGGTATTTCCCCCTGGTTTGTATCATTGCCAATTCAACTCGCTGTTGATGCCAGCAACCCACCTCGCAATGCGCACACTATCTTGCACATCTCCACCATTACCATCCCGTTCGTTCCAGGCCAAGCCATCCAGCGTCCACCTAATGGTGCTCATCGACGGCGTCTCCACGCCGAGTGCGTTGCACTTTCTCTACGATGCTCCGTTGCAGCTCACCAGAGTGCAGCCGCTTGCGGGCCCACACCTCGGAGGGACTGTTGTGACTGTCAGCGCCGCACTGCTCCCTCAGCGGTTGGTATTCTGCCGCTTTCAAGCAGCAGAAGGACTGTCGATGGTAGCTGCCGCAAAATGGCACTCGTCGACTCGGTTGGAATGCGTAGCACCCCGGTTTCACTCAGGAATCGCCAGAGTTGAAATCGGCCTAAATGGTCAACAGTTCACGCAGCAGAAACTTTCCTTCTCGTTTCTGCCACCCGTGCAAATCCACAGCGTGCTTCCCCTGATGGCACCGCCTGCCGGTGGGACGATGATCACTTTCGTCGGACATAACCTTCGGGCTCTTTTGCACGTGGCAATCATGTGCACGTTTAATGAGACAGCAGTGCCCGCGCTCGTCAGCAACGCCCTTGTTTACTGTATTGCCCCACCTCACGCTCCCGGGATTGTGATGGCACAGCTCACTGCTGGTGCGCATGAGTGGATCCTTTCTTCGTTCTTCAGCTTCTTCGAGTACAAATTAGTCAGCCTCGTAAGGCTGGTGCCAAGTGTGGGGCCCCAGATGGGAGGCACTGTCGTCTCCATCACTATCGACAAGTTACCCGATGGCGTAATCACGTGTCGATTCACTTATCGCGTTGCGATGCAAGTGAATGCGTCCACTGCGCCGGGTACGAGTGTTGTGTGCCTCTCACCTCAGGCAGCCTCATCGGGCATCGCGTCTATCACTCTGCTGTGTGGGACAAGAGTATGTAGCGACTCGCGCCGGTTCGACTATCATGCCGTTCTTAGAGATGCCCATGTAGTCCCGGCGCACGGGCCAACCCTTGGCGGGACGAGAGTAGAGCTCGCCGTCGACGATCTAGCACTATCAATCGATGACGTGCGAGCCGGCCGGGCGGCGTGTAGGTTTGGTTCGCTTCCATCTTCACCAGCAGTACCCGCCTACGTTGTGGGAGCAAGATGGATATGTGCCAGTCCCCAAGGTGAGCCAGGGTCTCATGGCCTCTCAGTGTCTCTGAACGGGCAGCAGTTCATCGGATTGGCTTCGTATACGTACGATGTTGAGCTCGTTGCCGTGCGGCTTTCTCCGGCCAGGGGTCCCATGGCAGGCGGAGCGACGATCCATGTATATGTCAACTCCTTGAGTCGTGATCGGTACGACGAGATGCTGTGCAAGTTTGAAGACAGTGAACGCGCAAAGGTCGTTGCCGCTTCGACTCGATCCGGACATATTCTTTGCACCGCCCCGGCAATGGCCGTGGGTTACTGTGCCGTCTCGGTGGCTGCGAATGGCGTGGACTTTTCAAATGCCTTGCCATACGAAGCTGTGCCGACGACGATCAGTTCTGAGATTGGATTTGTCACTTCACCCGGAGGCGTCGTCCACATCGCCGGTCGGGCGCTCGCTCCTTCTCTCAGTGTCTGCTCATTTGGAGCAAGGCATACAACGGATGCCCACTTCGAGAGCAGCTCCACCATGCGCTGCATTGTCAACAACGGTCTAGCCCCCGCGAGTTTCGTGAATTTGGTGATCACCGGGGCCGACGTCCCCTACCGGCATGTTGGACCAACGCTTTTTGTGCGGCATCTTCCTTTTATCCATATGCTGTCACCGTCCCTTGGGCCGCGGCGGGGAGGGACCGTTGTGACGATCTGGGCGGATCACTTGGTCCATCCTAATGATCGATCAGGTTCTGCGGACATGTTCTGCAGGTTTGGGGAGCACGGGCTTGTGACCGCCCTGCTCATCAAGTCTCTTTTTGTAGAATGCGCCGCCCCTTCACTCCAGAGTTCCAGCTGCCCGGCCAGATGCACGCAGGATGGATCGGGAGATCTTTGCCACTCATGCGAACCCAACATGACCGACGCGACCGTTCGCGTCGCCGTGACACTCTCAGTGAATGGCGAACAGTTCAGCGAAAACGAGCAGCTCACTTTTGGGTATCAGTCAGACGTAGTCGTTATCAGGTGCGTGGCACGAGCGTGCGTTGATGTTGCCATACGTCACCTTTGACCCCGCCGCCAACCTTGCTGCAGGTTGCATCCAAGTCGTGGGCCTCTGACTGGCCGCTCGGTCATTGAACTCAGCGGCTCGGGGTTCTCGACAGAGACGCGATGCCGCATCCTTACCCAGGTGGTCCCAACAACGATCGTCGGCACTGACCGTCTGAAATGCCGCACGCCTCCTTCACCTACCAATGGTTTTGTCAGCGTCGAGGTCGTGCAAAGCAACCAGTCGGAATCAACAGCTGCAGGCCTGCTTTTCTTGTATGTTGACTCAGTCGTGGACAGCGTCCGCCCAACATCAGGGCCAGGTAACGGTGGGACGATAATCACAATACGTGGGCCGGCATTCGTGCCGCCATCATCGTGCTTCAGTGGCGGTGTTCGAGCGGTTTCGGCAACATCCGTGTCGACCACTCACATATTGTGCCAGATGCCGGTGCGACTGCGTCGTGGGGTAGCTGTTGTGCAGATTGAGTCGTTCAGCGCTTTGCTGATGGGGCAAGTGTTTTTCAGCTACGAAGAAAGCTTTCGGCTGCAAGTGGTGCAACCCAGCTCAGGGCCTCACGCCGGAGGGACCGCGTTGACGATAATTGGCTCAGGCGAGTTGCACGAGGACATACCCTACCACGAGGACATACCCTACCACCTGCTTCTTGCTGAGTTGACGTCGTGCTCCACCTTTGCACGATTCCCGATTTTTCTCTGAACAGGGTTCGCGCCGAGCGCGTTTGCTACCTGCCGTTTCGTCGATGCGACTGGCATGTCGCACGTCTCACATGCGGCCTATGTGAGCACGAGCTGCATGCAGTGCAGGGCACCGAGCTCGTCCATGTGGATGAACGTGACACGTGCAAATCGTGCACCGGCGGCTATCGATGGAGCCACGCCTCCTCTCGCCTTGACAATTGAGATGGCGTTGAACGGCAAGGATTTCACAAACACCTTCCCGGAGCGAACGTTCCACTTCGACGATACATTGCATCTGATCGAAATGCACCCTCGCCAAGGCCCAGTTTTGGGTGGCACGGTCGTGACGATTGCTCTCATCCCCGGTAAGCAAACTCAACATTTTGCGCGTCCGCGTCCTCCTCGCAAGGCTGATGTCCCTGCTTTCTTGCGGCTCGCAGATCCTGCGGCGGTCGCGCTTTCGCAATTGCAATGCAGCTTCAATACGATTCGCGTGACTGCACATCTGAGTCATGCGAGCAACGTCCGCTGTGCGACTCCACCCTCCCGGGAGTGGGTGGGTATGGTTGTCGTTCGGGTGCTCTCAGACCGGCATGAAATTTCAAACAGCCTTACGTTTGAGTACGTCCCGGAGACGAGCTTGGCACCAATTGCTGATTCTTTCCGCCTCTCTTCCCACATCCACGTTGACAATATTTATCCGAGCCAAGGACCCGCTAGTGGAGGAACAATCCTAACCGTGAAGGGGGGTGCCTTCGTGGCAGCAAGCACGTGGTTCTGTGCGTTTGGGACGATTCAAGTCGTTGCACGCGTTATGAGCGACCTTCATTTGCTGTGCGTCTCGCCACCCTCGTCAGGAAACCATGTGGTGCCTCTGTTCGTTCGCGATGACGCGGGTGGTGACATCGGCACTGACAGTGCGCTGACGTTCACCTTCGTGCCAGGGCTCAGCATTAGACATTTGCGACCCTCGCACGGCCCGGTGCTCGGAGGCTTCGTAATCACGATGAGCTTGGACGTCCCAAGTGTCCCAGATGATCTTTCCTCGCCGCTGTGCGTCTTTGGGCAGGAAGGAACCCGAGTGCCCGCATCTTTCCTTGCGCCAGGAGCTGTCGCATGCGTCGCTCCCGCGAAAGGAGAAGGCGCGGTAGCGGTTGCTGTGGCAAGTGCTCTTTCGGCTTCGGTCTCGCAACTGCCCAACGCTGCTGTCTTTTACTACGTTGAGGTGCGCGTGGATCAAGCGACACCTCTCAACGGCCCAGTGATGGGCCAGACGGAGGTTCTTTTCACGGGACGATATCTTGGAGTGCTTCGAAACTCCCCGCTAGTGTGCAAGGTTGATGGGCGGTCAGCAGTAGCGCTGGTTGTCTTGCCGTCACGGATATCTTGCAAAACGCCGGGAGTCGACGTTGTCAAGGTGGCCACGTTCGCACTGATTGTGGATGGGGAAACCCCACTTCGATTGGCCCATTTTGCATTTCACTTCTTCTCTACACCTGCACTGCTTAGTATTCATCCTGGCGCTGCACCCGTGCATGGAGGGTCCCTGGTGACCTTGATGACACGTTTAGACTTGTCGATCCATGTCGGGCCGTATTGCCGCTTTGGCGATTCTACCTTGCTCTACGCTGCGCACAGGATGAGCACCACGGACATCTCGTGCATCACCCCCGCCATGGCAGTCGGTGCGCAGTCGGTGGCACTCACGTGGAATGGCCGAGAGTTTTCGTCGGCCATTCAAATGCTCGAGGTTGTTGGGAATGTTGTAGTGCATGAAGTGAAGCCAAGCTGCGGCCCGCTGCTGGGCGGGACTCGTGTCGTCCTTTCGGGCGGCCCATTCGGACGTCGCACGTCTCTTCTGGCGTTGCTTCGCTGTCGCATTGGAAACGGCACAACGGTGGAAGGGACAGTCGTGGATTGGAATCAGCTGTTATGCACCACCCCTCCCCTCGCCGATGGTGTCCAGGCTGGCATGTACGACTTTGACGTGACCAATTCTCATGACAGCTTCACGACCGTCGGGTTTTTTCGATATGTCACTCCGACGTTGACGCGCATGGCGCCGACGTCTGGGCCGCTTGCTGGTGGTACGAAGTTGATGGTTTCGGTCGGTGATTCGTGCGGAATGCAGTTCGTGTGCCTCATCGGAGACCAAGTTGCGGCTGCAACTCGAGAGTCCACGGCGGCGTTCACGTGCGTCACGCCCCGGGCATCTTCCGCTCGCGGTAGGCACGTCGCGTTCAGAATGAGCGCCGACGGCGTCCAGCTGGCGACTCGGCTCTCGTTCCAGTACATGCCCACGGCCGAAGTGCATTCTGCACGTCCTCTGCTCGCACTCGAGCGCGGTGGCACAAGGATCGAGGTGCTTGGGCGCAATTTCGTTCCTTCAGCCGGGCTACACTGCACATTCGAAGGCAGGCTCGTGCAAGCGGAGTGGATCTCTGCGACACTCGTTGCTTGCACAGCCCCTCCAAGAGATGCTGATGGCCCATGGACTGAAGTGTCAGTTACAAACTGGGCATCTCCCTTCTGGGCGCGACGACGTGGTGCTCATATCAGGTACGTAGGCGGCGTATCTGTCGTCTCAGCCATTGACCCGCCAGCAGGTCCACGGCATGGTGGCACCTTGCTCACCCTTCACGGGAGCGGGTTTCAGAACTTGGCCAACGCTACATGCGATTTCGGCGCGACAGAAACCGTCGCCACCAAGTTGCAGGACGATCTAGCCATTTGCTCAACGCCCTTCAGGCGACGTTCCGCTCGCGTTGCTCTACGTCTCGTGGCGGGAGACTATGAGCAGCACAGCCATGCTACCTCTCAGATAGTGTTTGACTTTCACGAGGTTGTCAGCGTCCGCTCAGTGGAGCCCCGTGATGGGCCAGAGGCAGGAGGTACTCCCGTGACTTTGACAGGTGGGCCTTTCGTGCCGATGGCGAATTTCTCGTGCACTTTTATTGATGACAGTCCAACGGAAGACGCAACCTCCGTCCCTGCTTCAATTGCAGCCGCCGATGCGGTCCGCTGTATCACCCCGCCGCGTCGCGCCTCAGCGACAGGCCGCCTCCAGCTCAGCGCAAGCGGCGCTGTTCTCGGCAGCGATTGGCTGCCTTATATATTTGTAAGTATGCCAAGAGCTGCGGGGCTCGTACCTGCTGCTGGGCCACGACTCGGGGGAGACATCATACGTGTTCAAGGAACCGGATTTTGGGACTCTCCTGGTTTATCTTGCTGGTTCGGCGAAGCTGCTGTGCGCGCTCGATTCATTTCGCCGAATCTAGTCACGTGCCATTCTCCTCCTGGGCGCGGGATTGTGAGTGTCGCGGTGAGAATTCCCCAGGCAGAGACTACCCCCGTGCTGGAGCCACACCAGCTTCCCGTATTCGCTTTTATGTCTGCATCTCGCATCACCGCGCTGGTTCCAACGCACGGTCCGTGGCGTGGTCTCGGGAGGGTGGCCGTCGTCGGAAGGCATCTTCCTTTGAACAGCGTTTGCATGTTTGGTGCGACCGCATCGGGGCCGGCGACGTCGGCTTCGCCTGACCTCGTCTTGTGTGACGCCCCGCAACGGTTGCCGCTCGAGGCCGCTGTGCACGTTGCGCTACAGGCGGCCGACGAGCGCATCGTGTCGCAAGGCATGCGCTACGCCGTTGATCCGAGTGCCGAGATCTTGTCAGTCACTCCTTTGTCTGGACCTGCTCTGGGTGGTACCATTCTCACAATTGAGGCCCGGCACGCGTACGGGTCGCCTGCTTGTGATTTCTTCGATGCCACGAGCTTCCAGTCCATCCGCGTTGTGGCCAACGTCGATGACTCTACGCATGTGCTCTGCCAGTCACCACCGATGTCTTCTGCTAGGCTGATCTCCGTGAGCGTCGGGTCTATCGACTACGAAGCAGAAGTGCTCGAGCTCTCGAGGTCTCCCCATTCATTTCGGTATCACGCTCCTTGCAGCGTCGACGCCGTCTACCCGAACGCTGGCCCCGAAGCCGGCGGCGTGATGATTCAATTGGTGGGCACAGATTTTCTCCTTACCACTGAGCCGTTCCTGTACTTTGGTACACTTGCCGTCCGTGGCGTCGCTGTTAATGCTACGATGGTCGAATGCACGACACCGCAGCATGGCGGTGACGTGAGTGTCCCAGTTGTACTGTCTTTCAATGGCCAAGATCAGTGCATCGGTAGCGCGCCGTACTCATTTGTTCGCGTAGGCAAGGTCCAGGTCTGGCCCACCATGGGCCCGGCCGCAGGTGGCACAACAATAACCGTCGACGGCGTCGGATTCGCGAATGCCAAGTTTGCGTGCGTGTTCGGACTGCGGACGGTTATGGCAAGATGGGTGTCGTCCAACCGCATCGAGTGCTCGACACCACGCGGCCCCGTGCATGAGGCCGTGCTCTTATCGTTCTCGATCAATGGAGAAGGTGGACACGACACGGCAGTTTTTGAGTACCAGCCTCCTGTTCTAGTATCATCACTTTGGCCAACATCTGGTCCTGCTCGTGGAGGGACGCTAGTTCGTATTCATGGCGTTCACTTTTCTCGACGCAGTTTAGTATCATTGCGGTGCCGATTCAACGCGTCGTCTGTGGCAGCGACGTTTCTTAGTGCAGCCATTTTAGAATGCCGATCCCCGCCATTGGTGAACATCGAGGCGGTCAGGCCGACACCGCTGTCTGGATCTCATCGTGGAGCCTGTGTCGAGGTGACGCAAAACGAGGTTGACTTCACATCCAGTGGCGCCCTCACATTTGTGTTTGGTGATGATATTGTTGTGACTGCGGTAATGCCCTCCTCCGGCCCCACGCGTGGAGGCACCATGGTCGAGATCAGGGGCGGAAATTTTGAGGCTTCGACAGAGTTTTCGTGCCGCTTTGGAGCTACCTACGTTGCAGCGAGCGTGCGGTCCTCAACTGCACTACTTTGTTCTGCCCCCCCTCATGTACCGAATCTTGTAGAGGTGACCATCCGCGTCGAAGATTACGACGTCTCCGGATTTGCCGTCTACAGCTATCATTCAATTGCGAACGTGTTCTCTGTGACGCCAGCGCACGGACCTAGACACGGCGGCACCGTAGTGGGTCTCCTGGGAGACGGCTTCAAGTTCACGCGTGAGCTCAGGTGCAGATTTGCTAGAACAGTGGTCTTGGCTCAGCGCGTCTCTGACAATGCGCTAAACTGCACATCTCCACCGCACCAGCCTGGGCTGGTGGTCGTCGAAGTGAGTGATAATGGTGTGGACTTTTCGAGCGGCAACGCCAGCTTTCTGTACCTTGACCGAGCAATGATCGAATCCATTTTTCCGGCTGTTGTGCCGGCGAGTGGACGCGTTACATTTCGGGTAAGCGGACGAAATTTCTTACCAGGAACAACCTGCCTCATCTCAAACCTGACAGCCTCATACACCACCTGGATATCCTCAAACGAGTTGCTGTGCTCTTTCGAGGAGCTCGGAGAAGTTGGGTCGTCCAGTGTCAGAATCAGCAGCAATGCACAGGATGTAGCGACCGGGTCGTCAGCGCTTGACGTTGCACGCCTATGGTTTGTGGAAAGCATCGAGCCCGAATCAGGTTCGGCGTCCGGAGGGACGCTCGTGACTGTGGCGGGGAGCGGGTTCGTGCGTGGCCCAGGTTTGGCGTGCCGTTTTGGCTTGGGCGTGCCCGTAGCGGCAACCTGGCACTCGGCGGGCTCGCTTTCATGCGTCTCGCGCCCCGTTGGCCGTGCCGGTAACGTGACCCTCGAGGTCAGCATGAACAACCAAGACTTCAGCGCCAACGGCGTGCTGTTCGAGTTTCTCGGACCTCCATCCGTTAGGATGGTCCGTCCGCCCCAAGGACCCGCGGGAGGCGGCACCCTCGTGAGGGTGCACGGCGGACCGTTTTTGCAGCGCTCTGCCGCACTTGGCGCCCTTTTGTGCCGCTTTGGACATGCGAGCCCCTCGGCAGCGCGACGCGTGTCGAGCGACGTGCTCGAGTGCGTCGCGCCGGCGCACCAGGCACGTACCGTCCAACTCGAGGTGGCCGTAAACGGTGTGGACTTCACAGCCGAGGGCATCGCCTTCACATACACGGCCCCAGAGATCCGATCGGTGCACCCTGTGCTCGGCCCTGTGCACGGTGGCACTGTTGTCAACATTGGCGGCACCAACATGCTTAGGAGTGCTGCCGCTGCGTGCCGAATTGGCACGACGGTGGTACCGGCAGTATGGCTTTCGGTATCCCAAATGCAGTGTGTGACGCCGCCCGTGCCGAGCGGTGTGAGCACCATTGAAATGATGATCGGCTCTGCGAGTGGAAGCGTCGCTGGCGTGCACTTGTTTGAGTTCCAGGCTGCTGCCTTTGTGTATGCAGCTCTGCCACGTTCAGGACCTGTTGCAGGAGGGACTGAGGTGAGCCTCAATGGCCAGGACTTCTCGCTTCGCTCGTCCGCGCTGCGGCTTGTGCGCTGCCGTTTCAATCTCACGGCGGTTCCTGCCAACGTGGTCAATCGGTCGCTGCTCCTCTGCACATCGCCCGCGCGTGCGCATCTCCTTGGTATCCTGGACTCGACGATGACGTCGGGAGCAGTGCCGGTGGAGATGAGCAACAACGTAGTCGATTATACAACATCCGGCCTCAGCTTCGTTTATCAGCAGGAGCCCCAGGTCCTCGGCGTGCGGCCACGTGCTGGGCCAGCAGCAGGGGGGGCGATTGTCACGGTTGTGGGCAGGAACTTCATGGCGGGCGAGTCTCATTGCCGATTTGGAACTCGTTCTGTGCCGGCGACATACCTCTCTGAGGCGGCTGCCCAATGCCTCTCGCCCGCCCACGACACGACGGAGCGTCACCGTGTTCTCGTGAGCATGAGCATCAATGGCCAAGACTTTGGAGCATCTCGCATCCTCTTCACGTACCATGCAGCAGTGCAAGTCACCCGCATCCAGCCGGCTCAGGGTCCCGAACGAGGCCGAACGATTGTGAGCGTGTTTGGTCTTGGATTTGTGCACTCAACATCTCTCAAGTGCAAGTTCGGGACCATGGTTGTCGACGCAGTGCCCTTGAGCAGCACGTCTCTCAACTGCACAGCCCCTTCTTTGCGCGCGGGCCGTGTCGCGCTCGAGGTGAGTGTGAACGGCGCCGACTTTTCCTGGAGTAACTCGACCTTTACGTACATGGCTGACGTCCGCATCTTACTCATTATCCCTCAATCCGGCCCACAGCGTGGGCACAGCCTTGTAAGCGTCGTGGGCAGTAGCATCTTGCCAGGGAGCACGTGTCGGTTTGGTGCTGTCGCCGCCCTGGCTGCCAGCTTCGTGTCTGGCAGCGAGCTTCGCTGCGTCTCCCCAGCCCAGGCGAGTGGGTTGTACGCCATTGAGATCACGAGCAACATGCAGGACTTCAGTGCAAGCCGACTAGAATATGAATACCTGGAGCAGTGGTCGGTTTCGAGCGTCAGCCCCCACGCAGGGACGGTTGAGGGAGGCGCGCTCGTGGCTGTGGCGGGGAGCGGGTTCGTGCGTGGCCCAGGTTTGGCGTGCCGTTTTGGCTTGGGCGTGCCCGTAGCGGCAACCTGGCACTCGGCGGGCTCGCTTTCATGCGTCTCGCGCCCCGTTGGCCGTGC
>Ga0210247_100750_pt1 | contig 29515 bp, 14 predicted proteins | sample ChrtobMetP3_16mM_FD_155449 | JGI IMG/M metagenome (GOLD analysis project Ga0210247, IMG submission 155449) | Chrysochromulina tobin associated microbial communities from unialgal haptophyte culture, Seattle, Washington, United States - P3_16mM | ecosystem: Host-associated > Algae > Haptophytes >... | reverse complement strand
CTTGATGTATATGAACGGGACACATCAAGATACATGCGAGATACATGCACGATACATGCGCGATACATGGGATACGTATCCTGATAACAAACCCCCCCCAAACTCGATAACAAACCCCACGTCACCCACCTGCAGGGTACCTGCAGGGTGCCGCCGAATGAAGGAGCGCGAGCATGTTTGCTTCACGCGTTCATTTGCCTGCTAGCCACGCGACACCAGGAAGAACGCCACACAGGAGGCTCATGTGAATTCGGAATCGAAATGGTTCTTTTCACAGCCGTTGTTATATCAACTCGACACCCAAGACACCGGACCGGCGTGCATACGTGTGCGGCTACAACTGGCTCGGGGACCCCTGGACCCCCTTATCACAGCCATACTCGATACAGCCGCCGGGCCGGGCTCTTCACAGCCATAGGTGAGAAACGCCATGGAGACCTCCCTGCTGAAGGCGCTCGATGCGCTCGAGGACGAGGTTTGCTGCCCGATCTGCCGGGACACACTGCACGAGCCCCAGATGCTCTCCGGCTGCAAGCACCTTTTCTGCCGCGCGTGCTTTGACCGCGCACTCAAGGAGACCAAGAAGGAAACGTGCCCACTCTGTGGCCAAACGGCGACGCGGCGAAGCGCCCGAGACGACCCATTCGCCGCGAGCCTCGCCGCCAAGGTCGCGGAGACCTGTGCGCGGCTCCGGAATGGCGAGGTGCTCGCCCTCATCCGGCCAGCGCCTCACGCGGCACAGCCGCCACCGCCGCCTGCAGCTGTGCCACCGCTGTATGCCCGGTACGTGGAGCGCGCCGAAGCCGGCTGTGGCGTCGGTGCCATGCGCGCCCAACCAATGGGTCTGGCAGATATCCTGGCGCTCCACGATCAGATCGAGGCCAAGACTAAGACCATCGAGGAATTGAACCAGCACATCCTCGCCGCTACCGAACGCCTTGCAGGCAGCCACAGGGCCACCGACCGAGCCGTCGTCGACATCGTTGCGTGTGCCAGCGTCGCGCCCCCCTGCACGACGTCGGCCGCTGCACCGGTCGGCGCTGTGGCCCTCAATGCTGCTGCCACCGCCACCAGCGCGCCACCGCCGCCGCCTCTGCCGCCGACATCCGCACCGCCGCCGCCACTACCGTCCGCATCGCCGCCACTGCCGCCGGCGCCAGCACGGCGCGTCAGCAAGCGCATCCTCTCGGAGGCGGCGGCGGACCCTCCTGCGGAGGTGTTAGCGGCGGCGCCAGCAGCGGCGACCGAGGCGGCGGCGCCAGCAGCTGCGGCCCTGGCGGTCGCAGCAGGCGACGACGTGGAGGATGAGGAGGAGGACGCGGCGTGTGCGATCTGCGGCAATCCCGAGGCCAACGAGGGCGACGAAATCCTCTTTTGCGATGGCTGCAACCTGCCGGTCCACCAGGAGTGCTATCGCGTGCCAAGCGTGCCTGAGGGCGAGTGGCTCTGTGACCTGTGCTCGGCACAGCGCGCCGAGCCCGCGCTCGCCCCTCGGTGCCCCGTGTGCCCGAGCGCCGCCCGGGACTTGGTACGCACGTACAAGGGGCTGCACGGCGGCTGGGCGCACATGAGCTGCTGCTACTGGCACGAAGGCCCGGGATTCGTCGATGAGAAGCGATTGCGCTTACCAGACGGTTGGGAGCGGATCCGAAAGGGGCTGCGCGACGGGAGCCTCGCGTGCGTCTTCTGCCCGGCGGCCGACGCTCGGAACGGCGCCGTCAAGCAGTGTGCGTGGAAGAATTGCGTCGTCGCCTTCCACCCAACGTGCAACCTCGGCCGCGCCCTCTTCAACGACCCCGATCCTGGATCAGGCACGGAGGCGCGCATGTACTGCCTCCGCCACGCGCCCATGGCAGAGCGCGAAGCGCAGAAAAGGCTGCAAGCCGCCGAGGTCAGCCGGGGGCACGCGCCTAGCAAAAGCCGGGGAGGCCGAGGCAAGCGCAGGAAGAGCTTCTGAGAGACCCTTATCACACAAATATCATAGCTTATCATAGCCGCGTTAAAGAGACAATAGTTTCTCAAATTTTCCTCCGCCGTCGGACGATCCGCATCCGGGAGACATACGTGGCCGGGAGGGGGAGCGGTTCAGGTTGCGGTGCGTAACGAGTTCTAGGCGCATTTATTACCGTGCCTTCTCGTGGATTCAGGATTCGGACGATTGTGAAGGCGTGGACCTCCATGTGCAAAATGGAGATACTAAAAACGTCAGTGACTGTGCGGGCGCAAACTACGTAGGCCCTGGTGCACGGCCCCAATGCCCAAACCGTCCGGGGCCGACGGGCCGCGGGCCCCGGGGCCAGCCGGAGCCGGAGCTGCTTGCCGACCTGCTATATGCGGTTGATACGTATCTACTCTCCGTGTGGGAACCAAAGTGGGCACCTTTCGGTCGAATCGCGCCGCGTCGTGGTGGACACCTTTCGGTCGAATGCGCGTGCCGCTGCTCAGACCTCGACGCCTACCTTCTCGCGGTTCTTGAGTTTAACGAGCACCATGTTGCCTGTGTTGTGGCCGAGGCTGAACTCCGCCAGGTCGCATGTGTACTTGGTGCCGTTGGTGCCCTGGAAGCCTCTCTTGAGCTCGAGTTGGACGCCCTCGCCTGCAATCTGGGACGGGCAGAGGAAGTCCTGCGGCCCGCCGTTAGGGACCTTGAGCGTGTCACAAGGCCATGCCGACAGGTTCTCGACCAGCTGCTTGTCGCAGCCGAAGGTCGCGGCCGTGTGATCGAAGCCCGGCCCGATGACGACCTCAAAGTCCTTGCGGAGCCGGCAGAGGCCCTGTGCCATAGTCTCGCCTGCCACGCTCAGGCCCGCATTGCCACTCAGGTTGAGCTTGCGTAGCTTCGGGCAGCGCGACGGCACGCAGAGCGCTATTGCAAGCTGCTGCAGCGCGCCGTCATTGAGACCGCTGTCCGACAGGTCGAGCGCGGTGACGGTGTCGTTGACGGTGAGGGCCTCGCAAAGCTGCGCCATCCAGTCCGGCCGGCGAGTGAGCTGGCAGCCCTTGAACGACAGCTCCTTGAAGAGGACGTGGTTGCCCTGCAGCCGCCTGAGCGCCATCTCGAAGTCGACACGGGCATGCACGTCTGCCTCGGTCTCATGCGCGCCTTTGTAGCCCGACCCACCCATGAGCTTCAACTCCGGCTTCACCTCCGGCGCCGCCGCCGACGACGGAGCAGCTTCCGTCGGAGACTCGTTACCGGCCGGCGTGGCTTCAGGCTGAAATTTCCCGAGAATCTTCATCGCCTGCCCTGCCGTCACCGGCTTCACCAGCTGAGTCGGCGGAGGTGGAGGCGGGATCTCTTCGACGGTCGGCATCGCGCGGCCGTTGCAAAAGAACTTGGCGAGGTCTTTTGAAACGGCCACCAAGCACATGAACATTCAACCTTCCACCGATTTGTGCTTTGCTTTTTTACCTTCTCCTTAACCTCACGACGACTCGTTCACGCCAGTTTCACGCCTAAAGTCCGAAGGAGCGAAACGAGATGAAGCGTCTTCACGACTCGGCCGTGAGCGACGACGCGGCGCTCGCGGTGTCCACGCCCCCCAAGAGCGCCATAACCGCCTATGCGCCGCCGCCCGCGCGCTGGCTCAAGCCGGTGTCGCTCGTGCTCATGCTCGTGCAGAATGCCGCGTTCGTGCTGGTCATGCGCTACTCTCGGAAGCAACAAGCTGGTGCCACATCGGCACAGACGTACAGCATCGGCATGGTAGTTGCGCTCCAGGAGGCGTTCAAGATGATCATCTGCTTCGCCGTACTCGCTGCGCCGCCCGCCGGCTCGCTCTGGCTGGCGCTCGAGCCGCTCACACGCCCTCGCGAGCTGTTGAACATTGCCGTACCAGCCTTCTGCTTCACGCTGCAAAACAACATCCTCTATGTGGCCCTGTCCAACCTCGATGCGCTCACTTTCCAGATCACCTACCAGCTCAAGACGCTGCTCACCGCCCTCTTCTCGGTCGTGCTGCTCGGGAAGCAGATGAGCGGCTTACAATGGTTCTCGCAGCTGACCCTCATGGTCGGCATCATCCTCGCGCAGCTCGCCGATACGCCACCGGCCAGCGGCGGCGGCAGCGGCAAGATCCTCGACGTCCTCGACGTCCTCGCGCCGCCGCCCGCTGCACTGAGCGCAGCAGCAGCAGCGCCGCCCCCGCCCGCGCTCGCCACGACGCCCACGCCCACGCGCAGCCTCACCATCGGTCTAGCGGCGGTGCTCACGGCGGCGCTCTCGTCCGCTTTCGCGTCGGTCTACTTTGAGCGCCTGCTCAAGGAGAAGCCGGCGCCGGCGCCGTTGCCGCCACCGCTACCCGCGCACTTCGCAGAGGCGGGTGGCGATGGCGGCAAAGGCGCCGCCGGCGCCGATGGATGCAGAGGCGGCAGCGGAGGTAGCAACCTTCACAGCAGCGGCAGCGGAGGTTGCAACCTTCACAGCAGCGGCAGCGGAGGTAGCAACCTTCACAGCAGCGGCAGCGGAGGTAGCGACCTTCACAGCAGCGGCGGCGGCGGCAGTGGCAGCGGCAGCGGCAGCGATGGTGGCAGTGCTTGCGGAAGCGGCAGCGGCGGCGGCGGTAGCGGCGGTGGCGGTGGCAACGGAAGCGGAAGCGACGGCGGCGGCGGCGGCGGCGGCGGCGGTGGCGGCGGCGGTAGCGCCGTGGTGGGCGGTAGCGGCGTGGTGAAGGTGGCGCCCAAGCCGGCGCCCACGTCGCTGTGGGTTCGGAACGTCGAGTTGTGCGCATGGACGGTACCACTCAACCTCGCCCTCGCCCTCGAGAGCGGCCATCGCACGGAGGGCGGCATGAGCGGGCTGCTGCACCATCCGCTTCGCGGCTTCGAGCCGAGCACTTGGGCCGTCATCGTCGTCAATGGCTTCGGCGGGCTGCTTGTGGCGATCGTCATCAAATACGCGGACAATATCTGGAAGGGCTTCGCCACCGCGGGCGCCATCGTCGCCACCGGCGCTGTCGCCCCGCTCCTCGACCTCGGCCCATCGCCAAACGCGCTACTCATCGCCGGCACCACCTTCGTTATCATCTCGTTGTTCATGTACGCCCTGCCGCCGCGCGCTCCACGCCCGCAGCCTGGATCCAGGCTGCGGGAGGTTTAGCCGTACGGTTTAGGTATATTCAGGCCCTTGGGACTCGGTTCCCGGACTGATCAATAAAGTTTCGGATACATCAAACTTAGGTTCCTATTCCGCTGACCTTTCCCCTGTGGGCAGAGTCAACATGCGGTATCCGTACCATTGACTCGACGCCATTACGATGCAACGGCGGGCGGCGCACCTGCAGCGGCGGCTCGTCCTCGCGGGTGCAGCTGGTGCCATGACGTGGCTTGTCGGCCGGCACTTTGATCGGCAGCGTAGGCCACTTGGAGGCCACTGCGAGGCGAGCACTACGTCAGATGCTCTGGCGAGCTTGCGCACGCATGGCGTCTCGGTCGTCAGCATGGTCGTGGATGAGAGCCTCGTGAGCGCGGTCAAGGCGACGGAGGTGTACCGAGCGATGCCCACTGCGCAGCCTGAGCGGCCGAGAGATAAACCCTCCAAGGAGTGGCGTCGCTCTTCACTCGGGCGCTACCACAGGCGGGAGGAGGCCATGTGTGAGAGCGACGTGAGTGTGCTCGAACGCGTCGAGCAGCGCATCTGGCCCCTCGTCGAGGGCTTCTTTCGCGAGGAAGGCGTGCACGACATGCGCGCCATCTATCGGTCCGAGCTCCAGATCCTGAACGCCGTGCCGGGGTCCGTGAGCCAGACGTGGCACTCGGACAACCGTAGCCGCGGCCTGTCGATCATCGTGCCCTTGGTGCCGTTCAGCGCCGCCAACGGCGGCACCCAGGTCCTCGTGGGCTCCCATACGTATGACTGGGCCCTGATCGCGCGCGAGGGCGCCCGAGTGGTGCACGCGCCCGTCGGGGCGGTGGCGGCGTACGACTCGCGCACGTACCACCGTGGACTGGGCAATGAGACTGAGGAGGGGCGGCCCGCGCTCATCTTCTGCTACGACCGCATCAGCTCCCCGCCACCCGGGTGCGGCGTCCTCGGAACTCTCGCGAACGCCAACCTGGCCGGGCTGCTCAACGTCGTATCCGCAGGCTGGAACGCCGCTTGCGCTGCGGCGGGCTTCGACGAAGACAGGCGAGGCGTTTGAGTATTGAGGCCATGGCATGTGTGGCCAGTCGATGATTGCGGCCTGCAACAACTCGTAGGTTCCAGGCGTGCAACCTCGTGCGTGGACGGCGGACGCGAACGCGGTAAAATTGGGATGATGATGACTCGAAGCGAGCCGAGAGAGGCCGGGCATCCGATCGCAGCTTGACTGTACCTACTAGTACACGCCCATCACGTTCGGCATGCTGGCCCTAGGGTGCGTGCGTGTATAGGTATGGTCCGGTCACTAGACCTAGTTAATCCGGCTCTCGGGTCCGTGTGCGTGTCCGTCACAAAATTGTAAATTCTAAATTCCGATAACATTAGAGTATTGAGATGGTTAGAAATATTCGCGGAAAACGAATCAATTGTTCAAAATTGAGAACGTCAAGCGCATTGTCATTCCGGTAGCGCTCGCTTTCCTGGGGCGTTGAGGGGGTCCGTCGCTCATTCCGGCATTCCGGTAGCGCTCGCGTTTCTTGGGTGGGCTGTCCGCGAAAAACTGACCGAATATGAGTTATGACAGCGAGTTAGCGAGTTTATCTGGTACAGCGGGGAGCCTACAGGTATCCGGATGCAGCATACAGCATACAGCATACAGTACCGGCACTCAAGAGCCGTTGGCCTCTCTTGCAGCCGTCCGCCGTGCGGCGTCGTGACGTGGCAGTGCGCGCTTAGAGAGTGTGAACACGTGTGCCCTGGATTCCTGTGGGCACACATACATGCGCAATTCGACTAGCAGCAGCTTGGCCGCAGAGCCGCGCGTGCGCAGCGCTATGCAACGGCATTGGACCCAGCGCCCACGAGTGCTTCTCGCGCTTTCAGCAGTGCTCGTTGTCCTACTCGCCGCCCAGGAAGTCTTCTACGTCGGCCCGGCCCAGACAGATGAGATTAGTAGGCGTGAGGATGATGCCAGTTCAATGGCAGCGGAGCCATTGAGCTCAGACTACGTGATTCCGGCGGCGCCACAGCCACGACGCCGTCGTCGTAGGCGTAGGCACGACCAGAGCGCAACCTTCCCATCCCCTCCATCACCTCCTTCTCCAGATCCTCCGCTGCCGCCGCCATCGCCCTTGGAGGACAGCGCGGAGGCAGAGGAGCCGGCTCTCGCAGCTGACGCTCAGTCCATGACGACCAATCGCACTTGGTGCACTGCCATGGCGGCGGCACATGCAGTGGTGCCCGGCGAGAGCTGGGGCACGCTCCCTTCGGAATCGCAACAGCGGTGGAAGGCTGAGGAATGCGATTCGGTGGCGCGCTCGGCGGCGGACGGGGCGAGCAGCACCGGCGGCGGTGGCAGCAGGATCAGCGGCCGACGACGGCGGCGGCGGCACGCGCACACGCGCATGTCGTCCGACGGAGACAATCGCAGCCGCAGCAGCCGCAGCAGCAGCCGCAGCAGCAGCAGCAGCAGCAGCAGCAGCAGCAGCAGCAGCAGCAGCAGCAGCAGCAGCGTTGGCGGCGTTGGCGACGGCGGCGACGGCGGCGACGGCGGCGATGGCGCCGGCGCGGCGGCCGAGTGCGGTCGCATGCGGCGGCACCACGATGTGCGTCCGGGCGTCTCGTGGGGCACCCTGAGCACGCGCGGGCAGCACCGTTGGGCATCGCTCGATTGCGACCACCTAGACCCGGCGCAGCAGCAAGCTCGACTACAGGAGTCGCGCTATCTCGACGGGTATGGGCAGCTTCTGCTTGCGGCTCTTGCCGAGCGTCCGCCTGGCCGGCGCATCGCGCGCAACGATCACGGCGCGACCGGCGACGCGCCGAGCGCGGTGGGCGCCGGGCGCAAGACCGTGGTGAGCGTGTGCGTGTGCACCACCAGCCGGCACACGCAGGCGAGCTCGTTGGGCGACCTCGCGCTCTTCAAAGTGATGCTGCCCTCTCTACGTGACAGCCTGCCCGCGCAGGTGGACGCGGGCTCGGCACTCACACAGGGGCTGCACTCGTGGCTGAGTGCCACAGCCGCCTCCACGGCCGCGGCGGTCATGGGCGGCGACGAGGACGGCGCGCCGACGGCTGCGGATGGGCGTCGGTTACGCGGAGCGGGCGCTGGCGAGGCAAGCGCTGAGGCATTCGAGTATTGGCTCTATGTGCTCTATGACGCGGGCGATCAGTTTTATGACTCGGAATCGCGCGAGGCAGAGGTGAGCTCGTGGCTGACGACAGAGCTCGTGGCTCCGCTCGCGCAGAGAGGCGTGCGGCTGCGCTTTGCGCTGCTGCGCTTCCAGAACGTGCTTCACAAGCCGGGGCCTGCGTTCAACTTCATGATGGCGGCCGCGTGGGAGGATGGTGCCGACTACCTCTACCGTGTCAACGATGACACCCAATTTGTGGGCACGGAATGGGTGGGCGCGGCCGTAAGTACGCTCCGTGGCTACTCGCCCCCCAACGTGGGGGTGGTCGGCCCAACGTGTGACGAGGGCAACACGCGTATCCTGACGCACGATCTCGTGCACCGGACCCACCTCGAGATCTTCGAGCACTATTACCCGCCCATCTTCTCCGACTGGTGGATGGACGATTGGATCACGCAAGTCTATGGCACCGAGCGCACTCGCAAGGCCGCCTTCCGGGTGCGCCACCTCACCTCATTCCAGGGCACACGGTACACGATCGACCGCAGCCACGAGCAGAGGCTGCAGGCGGAGCTTGAGGCGGGTCGGCAGCGCATCGAGCGTTGGCTACTCCGGCGCACCGGCGGCGCGCCAGTCGCGCGTAACGTGGCGGTTGACGCCGATGCGTGATCTGTGAAATTCGTTGCAGATCCGATCCGTGCGCTCTCCTGCATGCGCCATGGCGGCGTCGTATACAATTGTATACATACTGCTAGGGCGCGGGGGGGGGCGCTGGCCCCATGGGTTTGGCCTCCTATTTGACCTTCAAAAGGTTTGTTTAGGTTTGGCGCACACGGTTCCGCCTGTTCCCGCTTCCCCCGCCGGCCGGTGGGCGCCATGGCGCATGCGCATGCAGGACGAGCGCCATGGCGCCCACCCGTGCTGGCGCCGGCCCCGCATGATCGATGATGTGTGTGTGTGCGAATGGGAAAACGTATTGACAACGTTCGGGATTCATAACAAAAGCGAACTTCACCAAATGGTGCTGATTCTGGGTAGAGACTGTGGGCCCCGGGCCGCCTGGAGGTGGAGGTGGAGCGGATGTCGAGAAGCTTATTGCTTAGTCTAAGCGAGGTCCAAACGAATGCGTCCGAAGCTCGGACAGCCACTTCTCTCCATAGTGCGGAATCGTGTGCCGCCCGCATCAGCCTCGGGACGCGCATCGAGCTTAGGGAGTTCAAGTCAAGTCAAGTCAAGTCGAGTCAAGTCAAGTCAAGTCAAGCCGAGCTTAGGGAGCTCATGCGAACGGCAGCGCTGAGCGGCGGCGCCTCTGTGTGATCGCCGCGGCCAACCCCACGATGAGCGCCACCGCCCCCATTGCAGCGCCCAACAGTCCCGCCGCGCCAGCACCGATAGAGGGCGCGTCCGGCCGCGCGGCGCCGTCGACCGACCGGTCGCCCTGAAACGGCACGTCATATTCCTGCCAATGGCCAGTCGCTGCGACCCAGCCTTGCTCATGACGCGCGATGCACGCCTTGCTGTCCAGTGACTTGTCGTCTAGCATAGGCACGTGATCTACGGGGACGCCCGCGAGAATGAAGACGCCAAAGGCGCGGTTGCACGTCTCGGACCCTTGGGGCGACTTGCCGCCGTTTTTCTGCATGCAGCGCGGTCGTTCGTCAAACGGGATTCTCGCCGACCACGTGGCGAGCGGGCACAGGCGATTCCACGCCCACATGTCGGGTCCCCATTTCGGGTCGAATAGTATGATGGCCGAGGCGCCGGCACGTAGCCGGCCGGCCTTCTGCTCGCGCAGCAGGTGCTGGAGTGCTGGCACATTGGTGAGCGGGGCCTGCTCCCACCACGTGATGATGTCAGCGTCCACCACGCCGCCTTGGCGATAGTCTGAGCACGTGACCTTAAAGCCGCGTCCCGGATGCGCCGCCGAAATTGTGGCCGACCTGCTCTCGAGCGACTTACAGTAACTGTTCGCCATCTCGATCGCTGTCGCCTTCTTGGCGTGCAACGTGAAGCACGACATGCCATCACCATTCCGGGTCCCAATCTCGACAATCTCCTTGCCCTTGATACGCTTCACGACGTATGTGTGGACCGCTTGTGGCGAACGGATCGGCGGCGCGTCCAGAGGGTTGGGGACGGCGATCTCGCATGTTTGCGGCTTCACCATTGTGAACAGTCAAGGTTCCTGACTTTCCTCTGTGAGTGTGAACGAATTATTACGAATCGGCACGACGTCCGGCTGAAGGGCCAGAGTGGGGAGTGGAGTGTGCCCTGTGCGGGCATGCATGCACCCGCCAGTGAGTTTTTATATCGTTACTACTGCCGGCTGCCGAGTAGCCGACTTGCGGGATTCTCTCCGGATTCGTTCTTGTGCGTTCACTCCTAAATGTCCTGAGCGAGCGTCCGTGCCGGCCACCAGCTACGTGTGAGTCCCTGAGTGTGCCGGGAGGGGTGTGCAGAAGGTGTGCAGTTAGTAGTGGTGCGTAACTTCTGCGTCAGCTCCACGCGCTGCGGGGATTTGAGATGGCGTCGCGCAGCAGCACGCCCATTGCTGCTGGCCGTCTCGCAATGGAGCAAGGTGCAAATCAAACTGGAGCTTGCACGGCCATTCTCGAGGAGCAACTCAGCCGAGTGGCATGCATCGCTGGCGTCAATTTTGGCTGCCGTGACGGCGTCGTGTGGGCCCAGCGGTGCCGTGGCCGATTCTCCTGCAAGGAAGTTGGCGTCTCTTTTCTGTGTGGCTGGCCAATAACAGGAGAAGAGAGACGGTGCCGTTGCGACGGCCAGGAGACCTGGTCTGCGACAGCTTGCCTTGCCAATGTCGGAGCTACGGTTCGTACAAGGTCTCCTCCCCCCCAAGGCGTGCTGCTGAAGAGTACACGTATCGCAAGTGGCTCAGACTGTTCAACAGCCGCGCGCATTGCCATCGGCTTCTTTGGCGCCATGCGCTCGATCACCCTTGTAGCACGCAGCATCCGCACCAATCTGCTAGCGCCCCTGCGCAAAGCAGGAGGCGTAGATGTGTTTGCATATGGTCTCACGGGCTCCGACATTTACGAGAGCTCTGGTCCACTGCGTCCACTGCTTCGGAACGCTCAAAATCGATCGGTGTTCTCGTTGCTGATTCGTGACAGCAATGATGCGGCCTGCCAGGGGCTTCAGTCTCCAGATGCTGCGTGTGGCCGTGCTACTCTTCAAAGGTACCTCCGCCCTTGCCGTGCCCAAGTCGAACTTCAAGCCGACATCGATCGCCGCTATCGCTTCGAGGAGAGAGCACGCTGTGACGTGAAAGCTCGAGCAGCTCAGAATTCAGGTTATAACACTCGGCAGCTCCTGAACATCTACCGCGAGCGCTACAGTCTTCGTGAGGTGTGCATGGAATGTGCATGGCACGAAGCTTCAAGCATCCAGAGCCCTCCGCGTATAGCGCCCCCCTGGGGCGTTACCCGGGGCGCTCTCGCCCTGTCCAAGCGCGCTCCCACCCTCTCCCCCCTGCTAGGGCTGGCTCTCGCACCTTGAGCAGGCGTGCCCCACAGCAGTATTGTGCTACATGCTCCGCTACACAGTATCGTGCAACCGTTCACAGCTCCGCTTGACGCCCGCTGTGTGTGTCCGCAGGTCGGCCGCCTCGTGCAGGCACACCAGCGTCAGATGCGCCGAGAGTACGCTTACGTCTGCTTGACTCGACTGGACGTAGCACCGATGACTCCGTTCCCGTGGACGAGGACCTTGGAGATGATGGCGGGCACGCAGCAGATCGCCTTTCCGAACAGCCAGTTTTGGGGTGGCGTCAACGATCGCTTCGCTCTTGGCCCTGGCCCGTTAATGCTGAATACTTTGGCTTCTCAGTTCGACATTCAACATGCCAACGACGACCCCTTCATCTTTCACGACAAAGCAATCACCTCAGAATATGCGCTCTGTGCACACCTGAGCAGAGCTCGCTTGAACATAAGCATCGTCCCCCTGCCGCTCTGCTTGCTGCGAGTTCGACCGAACCGGGAAGCTGTCATGTGCGACGTGGATCCGCACCCAGTCCTCTGCACCTCTTCATTTTCTGGCATAGGTGGCCTAGCTGCCGGCTTTGGGCACGGCGATGCTCGTCGTGGGGGAGTGCCTGATCGGCTTGCATGCCTCACTCCGCCGCGAGGCTCCTACTCGGATGTTATCTGGCACCCGGGTAGTCGTCAGAGTGGCTGCGATGCCGACTTGATGCATAAGGGGGTCGAGCAAGAGAAGTGGAAGCCCGTGTACGAGATGAACTCGTGCCTGCCAGGGGTTCAAGGCTGCCCGCGGCCGGCCAGATTTGCTTGATTTTGTACTTGCTGCTTTGGGGGCCACGTGTGGGGACCACGATCTCCGCGTCCGCGGTCCGGTCGCTGGCCCGGCCGTCGCGTGTTAGTGTACGCTGAGGTCGGGCTTTCAATTTACAATTAGGTCGGTGACGGTGTGTTGAGTCTAACGATATGTTCCACGTGTTTTAGCGCATAGCGGATTTGGGATTTCGTCGTTTCTCGAGGTCGGGTCGGTTCGGTGTATAGGCCATAGTTTTGGTGTTGGGTCATGTCGCGCGTCGTCGCATGTCGTTACATTACATCATTGCCTCATGTCGCACGTGTATCGAGCGATGTACGGAGGTGCGGCGGTCCGATGATTGGGATGGCGTGTTTGGGCGCCACGGTCGGGTCAGGAGGACGAGACATGCAACGAGATCACATGGTTCACATCTGCACTGGGTGAGAACCGACATGGACCGACCGATCTTTGTAACATCCGCAGAGGCCGGAGATAGCGAGAGGGCCTATCGATGCGAGTTCTGCCATCAAGCCCCGCTGCCGCGCTCAGCGCAGCTGATCGCGTGCCTCCGAATCGGCAAGCTTGGTCGTCGCGGCCTCGAGCGCCCCTCGGAGCTTCGCGAGCAGTGGCGCGCCCTCCTTGCCACTCGCCTCGGCGGTCTCCTCACGCCCCTCGTCCTCGGCGAGCGCGATCGCGTGCCGGTACTCATCGCACGCCTCGAGTAGCCGGCCACACGCCTCAAGCGCTGCCGCGCGCCCTGCGTATGCCTCCGCCCAATCGGGCCACAAGCGGACCGCCGTCTCGCTGTGCTCGAGGGCACTGTCGCAGTACCGCACGTTGTACGCGTCACGCTCCTTGGTCGATACGAGGCGGAGGCAGCACTCGCAGCACTGGGCGTGCAGCGTGCCGATCGCGCGGTCGCCACGCGGCGTCAGCTCCATGGCTGTGAACAGGTGCTCGAGTGCTGTCTCCCATTCACACTCAGCCATAGCCGCCTCGACACTCGCGACCGCCACCTGTCGCAGCCGCGGCGCACCGGGCACAGCATCGCTCTCCGTCGGCTGCATCGACTCGTACCACCAGCCCTCGAGTACGCGCGGCGGCAGCGCCTTGCTCGCCTCCTTCGCAAGCAGCTCCTTCTCGATGCGCTCGATTTGCTCTCGCGCGGTCTCCTCAGACACATTGTCGAGCCCAAGGGACTTGAGGAGCGCAGCCACATTTCCCAGCCCGCCGAGTGGTGCGCCCGACGCGCCCTTGGGCATGCCCGCGCCACCCGCGCCCGCGCTCTCGCCACCCGTTGCCGTCGGTGCCAGCCTTTTGTTCTCAAAGTTGAGCGCGTAGCTCGGCTCCGCTGCTGCTGCACACGGCAGCGCGCACGTCTTTCGGTGCGTGCCCCAGCTCATGCGCTGGCACTCGATGCCGCAGTACCATTCAAATTTGCAGCGACTGCACCGCTTCGTCGCCGGCTTGGCGCAGCGCGCGCACTGCGGCTTGGAGGAGGCAGCGCTTGCGACGACGGGCGGCTGCGGCTGTGGTGTCGGCACGGTGTCGTCCACGCCCTCGAGGTCATCATCATCTTCATCCGCCTCACTCTCGTCCTCCTCGCCCGCGGCCTCCTCGTCACTCTCCTCCTCCTCACTCTCCTCCCGGTCACTCTCCTCCTCCTCCTCGCCTTCTGCATCCTCGCCTTCTGCATCCTCATGCTCCTGCTCTTTGTATGGCTCTTCCTTGCCGGATTCGTCCAACGCTTCCTGGACAGCACCATGCTTCAAGTCCACAGTGTGCGTGATGGTGGCACTCGACGTCTTGGTCGCGAGTGCCTCGTCGGTGATGTCCTCGATGAGCACCATCGGGTCTGAGAGGAAGGAAAAGGTGCTGTCCCCGCGTGAAAATCTTTTGGCCGTGGACGGCAAATCAAGTCAAGTCAATTACATGAGCTCCTCTACCGGGGAGGCGCTCTGGGAGCGGGTGGAGGCAGGGTCGGGTTCGCTGGGGGCGGCCTCTTCTGAGTCGGCCGCGGGGAGCGGTCTGCTCCGGGCCTGCGGCTGTTGAGTCGGCCGCGGCTTCGGTCGTCGCGCTGACGTGCTGGGTGTGTGTTGTTGGAACTGGGTTTGGATGGTTGTGAGGTTCGTCTGTGTGGTCTGTGTGCCTTTGTGCGTCCGCGTGTCCCGTGTGTCCCGTGTGTGTCCCGGCTCCCCCCGGTGTCTTTTTACCCACAGGCACACGGACACACCGGTAACATGAGAAACGAGAAACGGGATGGGGAAGCCGGTGGTAGCACTCTAAACATTACCGGTACCCATCTCCATCGACTCCCGTGGTCCACCACGTGGGAAAGAGTGACTACTTGAGTAGTAGTGAGTAACCTTAGACGTCGCACGCGGAGTGCGCAGAGAGCTACAACAGGCGAGCAGCCCCCGACTCACGCTTAAGGAAGAAAAGCGCGCTCGCGGAAAGCGATCGCAATTCCCCTAAGTGAAAGGCGAACGCGCGCCCGATTAGGAAATCGGGGCGCGGTGCCACGCTCCGGGGGCCGCAAGCCAGGACAAGGGCCACACACAGGGGGCACACACTAGCACAAGACGGTAGGGACCGTCTGACAGGGCAGCCTCCGAATAGCCTCAGGCATTTCCTTCGGACGCCCCCCCCTCGACCATAGCGAGACCTACGAGCAGGGGCGAGAGCTTAGAAGGAGGAGATGCCTGATCGCGCTCGTTCATGAGGATCTTGCGAAAGGCGAAGAAGGCCGGTGCCGGAAGAGACTTGGTAAAGAAGTCGGCAACGTTTTCCTTGGTCGGAACGAATGGGACGTTGATCTCGAAGTTCTCAACCATATCGCGCACAAAGAAGTGACGACGCGACACGTGCTTCATCCGGTCGTGGAGCTCGGGGTTGTATGAGACGTGCCGAGCGGCCGTGTTGTCCGTGCGGAGGTCAGTCGGGCCGCGAACCGCGGTCTTATCGAGGCCGGCGACGAACTTGCGGGAATAGACGACGTCCTTGGTAGCCTCGGAGAGCGCGATGAGTTCGGCCTCGCAAGACGAAAGAGCGACGCACTTCTGCTTGCGCGAACCCCAGGAAAGTGCCGCATTGCCCCACATGACGACCCAGCCGGAGGTGGAGTTGCGGACTTCCCAAGAAGCGTCCGAGAATGCGTGCAGGTCAGTTTGTCCCGAATCGAAAGTGATGCCGACAGAGCGATGGCGCGCGAGGTACGCGATGATGCGATCGGCCTCCTCCATCAGCTCGGGCGTGGGCTTGGCGAGACACTTGCAGAGCTGGTGGACGGGGTAGGCGATGTCGCAGCGTGTTGAGGTTGTGGCGTACATGAGAGAGCCGACACGCTCTTGGAAGGGCTTCACGAGGTGCGGGTAGTCCACGCCGGTGCAGGCGGCCGCGTCCGAGACGTGCTTGTCAAGGTTGCGCGAGTACGGGAGCGAGGTGCCCTGCAGCGAAGCAGGCACGCCGCCCGGAAGGAAGCGCTCCACCAGCTTGTCGATGTAGGCCTCTTGATGCAGCGTGATCGAGCCGTCGGCGTTGTGGCGCACTTGGATCCCGAGGAGATCGATCATCGGGCCCTCATCGAGGACGTCCCAGGTTTCGTTGAGCGCCTTGAGGAACGAGGCGCAGAAAGAGCCTGGAGGCGCGTTTCCTTTCTCGTCGATATCGACGGAGTGCACGATTTGGAGGTTATCCACGTAGAGGCCAACGACGAAGATCTCGCCGTCGCTGTCGTCCTCGCGCACGAAGACACACGGGTCGGAGTCATCGAGAGGTTTGAGGCCTTGCGCCTTCATCCACGGGAAGATCTGGCGCTGAAGGCGGCGGCCAGCCTGCGGGATGCCGTATATGGGCTTGACGATCTTGAGCACGCGAGGGGTGCCGTCGGAGTCCAGCTCGACGTAGCCGGGCGGCATGTGACAGTAGATGACCTCGCCTTCGATAAACTTGCCTTGGAGGTACGCTGCTACGTAGTCGATGCTGCGCACCTTGCAGCCCTTGCGAGCAGCGTAACAAAAGAGGCCACGAGCCGAGCTGTAACGGAGCGCAGCTGAGAAGGTCTGATCGAAGTCGATGCCTTCCTCGAGCGTGCAGCCTTGCACACAGAGGCGAGCCTTGCACGTGCCGTCGCGCTTCACCTTGTAGACCCACACCAGCTTGTGAACGCGGCGACCGCGCGGCACCTGTGAGCGAGAGAGCTCTTCCCACGAGCCGTTGCGCTTGTGATTATCGAGCTCGCCGGCCTCAGCCTTGAGCCAGCGCGGGTCCTGAGCGGCCTGAGCGTGCGTTGCAGGAGCGTCGGGCGAGTCAGCTCGCAGGGCCGTAAGTAGCACGGTGCCGCCATCGGTGCCGGTCGCGCGCGGTGATCCCAAGTTGAGCGCGGCCAATGCCCCGAGCATTGGCTCGTAAGCCGCCTTGGAGGCGCTGCTCGTGGTGGCCGCGTCGAAGAGAGAGGCCGCGAGCGCGTCGTGGTCGACGGTGTACGTACCTGGGCCTGCGCTGACGGCGCCGGGCGGAACGGCGACGCCGTCGATCCATGCCGAGAGAGCGAGGGCGCAGTCGGCTGACTCCGGGCTGATGGTATTGGCGCTGAAGGCGATGGCGGCGGCCGCGTGTTCCATGCGCTCGGCGATGGGCGTGAGTTGATCGGGTTCAAGGTCGGCGGCGGTGCCGGGCTTCTCCTCGGGCACCGCAGGCAGCCACTTGGGGCCGTACTCTCTGTGCGTGGGTTGCTTCGGAAAGTAGTCGACCTTGGAGCTTGCTGACCGCCGAGGGCCGATGGGAGCCTGGCTGCCGGCACCCGCGAGCTTGAAGTCGTTGGTGGTGCGCAGGACTGGAGGGATCCAAGGGGTCGGAGGGACGTCGGCGGGATGCCCCTTAAGTGCCCCCCCCGAGGGTTGCACAAAATCGTCGCCGGTGAATTCCGCGGCCCCAATGGCGGCCCCTTTTGGCGAGAGGGCCGAATCGAGATTTGGAAAGGGAAGCGGCGTCGGCTGGGGCCCGAGAGTTGCGGACGGTGGGGGCCTGGTCGGCGATGACGCTGAGGGGGGAGCCGTACGTGGCGAAGCTGCGATCGGCTTGGTAACTGGCTTGACGGCGGGCCGTGCTGCAACCGGCTCCGGGCGGGCTTGCTCGAGGGGCTCGGCGGAGCCCGTGCGCGCGAGTGTGAAAGCCCGCGCGAGGAGCAGGTTGAGCTTCTGTGGGTACGGCGCCGCTTCCTTGGACTTGAAGGAGCCGTCGTTGCCGCGGCCTCCCACCTTGTTGTGCGAGCCGCGAGGATGGTTGCACTGGTAGTTGTGCTGGTTGAGGTCGTCGAGGACGGGCGCCGCGTCGTTCGTGTACAGGAGCGTCGTGTACTTCTGGAAGTCAGAGCCGAGCCGGCAGTAGGCGAAGGTGGCCGTCGACGAGTTCTCGAGGCCAGCGATGAGGCGGGCAACTGCGGACGTGGCGAAGAGCGAGCCGTGCTTGGCGAGGTCCTCCGAGAAGCAGGAGGAGCCGCGAATGGATCGGTCGGCTGGGTTCTCGAGGATGATGGTCGCCTTGCTCGGAGATCGATGTGCAGCAAGCGCGAGCTCGACGGTGCGCTCGAGCAGGAGGTTGGACGTTTTGAGCTCCTTGACGTGCTTGGGGTCGAGCTCGGGGACGCCGTCGGGGTGATCGTGGTCGCGTACGACGGGAGGACCTGAGTCGCGGCCGTCGACGGTGGCGTCGAAGAAGCGTGAGACTGAGAACGTGCTGCACGGGAACGCGATCATGAGCGCATCGTACTGGCCGGCGGAGCACTCAGTGAGAAGTTTCGTGTACGTCGCGTCGTTCAGCACGTCGTGTTGCCAGCCCCCCCCTACTTCGGCGTCATTGTCGATCTGAGTGACGTGGGTCCAGCCGTGGGCAGAGAGGGCAGCCGCGAGGCCGTCCGTTCGATGGTAAGGACCACTGAAGAGGTTGAGCAGCGAGAGTGCCTTGCGCGCGGGCCGCTCGTGGTGCACTGACGCGTTGATGGGGGCGGCCGACGGGGCTGCTGGAGCGACGGGCCGATCGTTGTCGAGATGCGGCACGGAGTCTGGGGGCGAGGCCCGGGCTGCCGGAGCCGTGGGCGGCAGAGGCTGGTGCGCCTGAGAGCCAAGGCGCGGCATGTGTTCCTCGTCGACTTGGACGCTGGAGCTGCTGACGATGGTGCCATTACAGTTGACGTCCCAACAGCCGGGCGAGTTGACCGAGCGGCCGCAGAAGGTGCCCACCCAGCCACGCGAGTCGAGCGCGGTCTTGTTCTGCTGGTTGGGCGGCTTGAGCACGACGGCGCGGCAGCCGTAACGGGCAAGGTCCATGATGGCGGGCAGCTTGTGAGTGAGGCGCTGATAGGGCGAGATCTGCGGGTCGGCCGACGAGGTGCCGGTGTCGCCGATCAGGCTGTTGTGCCAGTCCACAGCGTAGCGGATGAGCCACGGCCACTCGAGGACGGTCGCGTTGGCGGAGTGAAGCAGCGCCGCGGCCGTCTCGCTCACAGCACCGATGGCCCGCTCGGCGATGCCGTTGAGGTCGTGATCGTGTGGAGCGCTCGTGTTGTGGTGGAGGCTCGCGTCGGCCCGAAACTCGTTGAACGCGTGCGAGATGAGCTTGCCCTCGCGGTCGCTCATGATCGTGCGGACGGTGGGGCGAGGAAGCGGCTTGTCGTCGGCGTCGAGGCGGGTGCCGACGATCGCGTTGAACTCGGCCACGACGCGCTTGATGGCATCGAGCGCCTCGGACTTGTGGCGTAAGCACTGCGTGAAGATGTAGCGAGTGTGTTCGTCAACGGCGATGAGCGCGTATTGGTAGCCACCGTACGAGCGCGCGAACTCTTTGAGGTCGATGTGCAGGGTGCCGGGCTCGGTGCAAGGTTCGCGACGACCGGAGTGCGCGGCGGCCTTGATGCGAGTGGCCGCGCAGTCGAGGCACGTGGGCTGGACCGCGGCGCCGAGGTTCTTGGGGCCGTCCTTGGACGCGTGCACGCACGCCTTTATCTTGTGGATGCCGCTGTGATTGCGCCGATGCATCAGCGCGCCGATCTGCACCCCGGAGAGCTTGGCGAGGTGAGAGGTCGAGCCGACCTGGTGGAAGCCGAGTGACGCGAGGACCGTCTGAGTAGCAGGGGGCGGCGCACAGTGCGCCGTGGCGGCAACGTGGGCGCAGGGCACCGCGTTGATGGTGGACAGTGGCCGAGCCGGGTCGTAGGGGATGAGGCCCGACTGGTTCGGGAGGACGAGCGCGTTGATGTCGCAGAAGCGCGCATCGATGCCCTGCTCGTTCCACAGCTGCTTGACCGAGAGGAGCGAGAACTTGAAGTCGGGCACGCAACGCACGTTGGTGAAGGTGAGCTGCACGGTGGCGCCCTGCTTGTTGCGCACGATCACGGGAAGGTCACCGATGGCCTCGCACCTTGAGATGTTGCCGTTCGCTTGCGAGTAGATCTCGTCGCAGGGGCGATGGTTGGCGAGTAGGTGAAGGTGCGGTGTGTTGCTGCCGGTGCAGCCGGAGTCGGGATGGAGCTTGAGGACGCCGATCGGCGACGCCGGATGCTTGCTGGCGGCGCCGGCCACGAGGGCCTCGAGGGCGGCTGGGTCCAGGGAGGACTGCCGGAGGGCCTCGTCAGCAGTAGCGCCCTGCGGCATCCATCTGCCGTAGTATGGCAGGTCGATGCACGTGACGTTCGTGCCATGGGCGACGGCAACGGCGCTGTGGTAGTCAGAGGCAGCTGGACCGATGAGGAGAGCTGATGCGAGAAGGGCCAAGGCGACAAAGATGGGCGCCGCGCGCCGAAGGCGTGTGAGGGCCGAGGCCGCGGATGACGTGCTCCGAGCGAGCCAGATGGCGGCTGTCGATCGGCCGGTGACGGGTCCGAGGGAGCAAGCTCCGTTGATGAGGCCGATCATCGGTGTGGCAATCATGTACGCAAGGCCTCGAGTAACATCTGCGGGCTGACGTCTGGTGACGGCTGCGAAGGCTGAAGGCCAGAGCACTGCTACGGTAAAGACGGTGGTGACGAAGGCCAACAGGACATGGTACGCGGCACGAGCGATGAGCCCCTCGGAGATCCGATGAGCGACCGAGGACAGGGCGTCGGAGCGGAGGGCTGCGTCACTGCCAGGGTCACCGTCCGCGATGGGGCCGTCGATGGCATGAATGGGGACCGAGACGGGTCCAGCGAGCGTCCCTGCGACCAGCGCGAGGAGAATGATGCCGATGGCCGAGGCGGCGAGCCACTGGATGGCCGGCGGCCCAGCTGCCTGGCGCTGACGGCGACGAGCGTCGAGGACGGCTGCCATGCGCGTGGCGATGAGTAGCGGAGCCATCGCCGCCCGCGTCGCGTCGCGCGAAGGGTCGGCGGGTTCGGCGGTGGGATCGTCGGCGAGTTGTTCGGCGGATTCGGCGGTTTCGTCGGCGGGCGACCCCTTTTGTGCCCCCTCGGCGGGCCGGCGGGCCTTGAGACGCCGCCACCGTACCTGGATGGTGCGGGCCGAATGATCGCGCTTGACCTCGACGCAATCGTGGACCACGAACATGAGCTGAACGTCGTCGTCGAGTAGCTCTCGATCCATTGGGTCGAGCCCGAGGAGCATGCCTGTGACGATGCACGCCCAGAAGTGCGGCAGGAATTTGAGTACCCGCGAAAAGAGGCGTTCATCGGGGTTGTCGGCACACTCCTCGCAGCGCGGGGCCGGATCGGGTTCATCGTCGGAGCTCGCGCTGTCGGCGGTATCGGTCTCGTACTGGCGGGCGCAGGTGCCCGAGCACCCGGGCACGAAGTCTGGGCAACGGGTGTTGCTCGGATCAAAGTCGGCGGTGGCGATCCCAAGAGCGGCGGCCAGGGAGAGCTCGTCAGGGGATGGCTCGACGAGCTGCACGACGCCGTCAATGACCTTGGTCTTGGCAACATTGGCGGAGTGCGCGGCCTTCGTGGTCTCGCTCCAGTGCACGACCTTCGAGGGCGCGGCGGAGTTGAGGAAGCCGGAAAGTTGGGCAAGGAGGGCGCGCTCGTCGGTCGTGTGATCACCGGAGATGGTCACCGTGGTCGTGGCGCCGACCCCTCCGCCAGCGGCCACGAGAGCCGAAGTTGGTGCGGCCGCCGGCGCGGCGTCGGCTGCGAGGGCGGTCTTGGCCTTCTCGGCGTCCTTCTTGGCCTTGGAGGCGTCGAACCAGGCCTTCGTCTTCGGGTCGGGGCAGTCACGATAGAGGTGCTTGCCGCCGCACTTGCAGAGGTCCATGCCCTCGACCCACTTGATGAGCTCGCCCTTCTTGCTGCCGTCGGGGCGGCGGGGCGGCCTGGTCTTCTTGGTCTTCTTCTCGTCGCCGGGCTTGTTCTTGGTTGGGTCGCGGTCGGCGACGGTCGCGTTGCCGGCTACAAGGCCGAGCTGCTTGGCGCCGCCGGACAGTGCGGCCAGCTTGGCGCGCGCTGCTCTCGTGCGGAGGATCTCCTCGATGAGCGCGACGGCGTTGTCCATGTTGGAGGGCGCGCTGGTGCCCAACGCGGTCATCCGGAGCTCATACTGCTCGCAGATGTTGGGGTCGACCTGCGCGAGCTGGTTGATGATCTCGAGCCTGGTGCCGTCGGTCTGCTGCTTCCTCATCTTGCTCGGCAGCATGGCCTCGAGTTGTTTGTACTTCTCGACGAAGGCCGCGAGATTCTCCGCGGTGATCGGGGCCCCGTGGAGCTTGTTGAGGACATGGGCGTTGAACGTCGCTTCCACGAGGGCCGTGTCAGCTGGCTTGGCCTTGGTGGACTCCGTGCGGAGGAGGTTGAGAAGGGTCCGGCCGCTGCCCTTGGCGGCGGTACGGAGGCGCCCGGCGATGGTCTCGTTGGGGATGATGCTGAGCACGGTCTTGAGGAGCTTGTTGTCCTCCGCCTTGCACATCTCGGGCGAGACGATGAACTGGGTGTCAAAGTCGGTCGGCTTGGTCGTCACCTCGGCGAGCGCGTTCTTCTTGCCGGCCGGGGTCGCGTTGTACTTGGCGACGCTCTTCGCGGCGGATTCGTACGGTTCTGCGAACGAGCCCACGCCTGCCGCGTAGGCCGGGTCGGCGAGAAATGTTGCGGAAGTGAAGGAATCGACGGCAACCTTGCCATTGCGCAAGAGGACCGCGCCGTGCGTGAGGAGCGGCTGGAAGAGGCCGTTGTTGATGAAATGCTCGTTGAGGGCCTCGAGGATGCCCGTGAGCTCGGCGGGATTGCCCGTGTAGAGGATGGGCTCGCCGTTTGGGTAGGTCGGTGTTGACGGTGACTCATGGTCGTGCGTCGTTGCAGCGGATAGCGTTGACATTTTCGATCGGTCGAAGTTGGATGGGCAGGAGGTAGTCCGGGCCACCACCGATACCACGTGGGAAAGAGTGACTACTTGAGTAGTAGTGAGTAACCTTAGACGTCGCACGCGGAGTGCGCAGAGAGCTACAACAGGCGAGCAGCCCCCGACTCACGCCCAAGGAAGAAAAGCGCGCTCGCGGAAAGCGATCGCAATTCCCCTAAGTGAAAGGCGAACGCGCGCCCAATTAGGAAATCGGAGCGCGGTGCCACGCTCCGGGGGCCGCAAGCCAGGATAAGGGCCACACACAGGGGGCACACACTAGCACAAGACGGTAGGGACCATCTGACAGGGCAGCCTCAGGATAGCCTCAGGCATTTCCTTCGGACGTACTCGACAGCACGTAGAGCGAGTCGCCGAGTCCCCTTTCTCACAGAACTTACATGTACAACTTACAACTACAACTTTAACACATTGACTTGACTTAGTGGAAGGAGAGCAATTCCGATGTCGGCCTACGAACTTGAGCGTGAGGTGAACATCGCACGCAATCGTGCACGGTTGGTCGAGCTCGGACTTGAGACCGTCGTGCCACCCAAGGTTGCTCCAACTCCGCGCTCTCCCAAGGCTGCGAAGGCAAAGGCTGAGCCGACACGGGCCTCGAAGCGCGTCCGACGGGAGGTGGCGCCCGAACCGCTGCCCCTTCCCGACGATGACGACGATGACGATTCGTCGCCAGAGCCGACCAACGTGCCGCCGGCGCCGAAGAGGAGAGCTACCACGCGTCCAACTCCGGCAGCTGCCGAGTCGGTGATGATCGGCAATGTGCGCCGCTTCATAGAGGAGTACCTTCCCGAAGATCACACGTTCGAGGAACGCACGATGTTTGGGATGTGCATGTGGCTCGTGCGTGGCCACATGTTTCTCGGCGTCGGAGTCACCTCGGACACCTTGCTCGTTCGTGTTGGTGAGCCCGCCGTCGAGCGGCTCCTCGCATCGCATCCGGTGGGCGTCCGCCGTTGCGCTTCAGAGAAGCCGGGTGCCTCTCGCGTGTTCCCGGGCACGCTGCTGGTCGAACCGGCGCAGTACCGGGGTGACGTGCAACTGCGCAAGTGGTTTGAGCACGCGTGCGCGTACAATTTGACCATGCAGGCGAAGGATCCCTCAGCGAAGCCACGAAAGAACAACATGGGAGCAACCGCCGCTGTGCAGCGCAGCAGTTCGGCGAGACCAGCTGTGGAGAGCGTGGGCACGCCCGTGGTACCAGCTGCTGCACTGCCAGAGACAGCGCCGCCGGCAGCACCCCGCCCACGGCCTGCTTCCACCTCGGGGGGTGCGTTTGCCCGGTGCGTGCTGCACGTGGTGAGTGCCATCCCCCCGGGGCGCGTCGCATCGTACGGTCAGGTGGCCGCGCTCGCTGGTGCGCCGCGCAACGCACGCCAGGTGGGCCACCTACTCAAAGAGGGGCTGTGTGCGGGTGGCTTGCCCTGGTGGCGCGTCATCGGCGCATCCGGCAAGAGCAGCCTACCGGTCAGTGCGGGGGGCGATACGCAACGTACACGACTCGAGGGCGAGGGCGTCGTGTTTCGCGCGTCAGGCGCCGTCGATCCGGAGATGTGGTGGGCGCGTGCCGAGCCCTTCTATGCGTGAACAAGGTTTGTCAGCGTCGAGGCTTGTTGAGCCGCGTCTTCAAGTGGCGCTACCTTCCGGAAAGAGGAGCTACAAGACCTGCGGCCGTAAGTGACGGGGAGCGGGGCGGTGAAAACCGTCCACCGTCCCCGCGCCGGCAGCCCGCGCGCCGCGCCGCGGCGGTTATTAGGAGCGTCGCGACTCGGAAAGGTCTTTGTGTACCGTCTGAGAATTATCAGACGATATATCACCGTGTACCACCAGACCATCCAACCAGCCAGAGCCACCGAGCACACCGTTTGGTACTTCGGTTTCGTTCCGATACGTCCGCCAGCCGCAGCCCGTGTACGTTCCACTCCGCCGATCTTTTACGGTACTGCCCGCGCGCGCTCCTCCCGCGGAGTGGACAGGTGTGGTGCCAGCCCACAACAGCCTCATACTCATGGCATGCTGTGACTGACTCATGCTGTGGTACGGCAAACGTACACGGTGCAGCGAGGAAGCGTTCGAGCGCGCGGTGCGTACCCACGCTGTGCATGCATTGGGCTGAGCGTCGCCCAGCCGACGGGGATGATGCGAGAGAGCGTCGGTCGGGCTAGGCGGCCTTGGCCTTCTTGGGCGTGGCGCTGCTGCCAGCCAGCATGGTGGCCAGCCACGACTCGTCGATCACCACCACCGGCGGGGAACGCCGTCCGGTGAGGCTCTGGGGGCGCCAGCTGGTGCCCACGGCCTCAGCTGTCGTCGGGCATGCGTCCACCTCCTCGGCGTTTGGGCTCGTGCTGCGCCGGGAGCTGAGCGGCGGCGTGGACGTCGGGCTGGGCGTCCGGCTGGGCGTCGGGCTCAGAGGCAGGCTCGCCTCGAGCATGGCGATCCACCCATACGCCCGAAACAGAAGCTCGTTACCCACGATGCCGAAGATGTGGAAGACGGCCATCTCCTCGAAGGCTGTAGGGGGTACGCCGCCACTGAGGAGCACAAAGCAAGCACAAAGCAAGCACGAGCACGCGTGAGCGAGCGAGGTGCAAGGTGTGGCAGGAGGGACGCCGTCGTGGGCGTGGCAGGTGGGGCGCCGTCGTGGAGCACGTTGGACGGGATAGGGGAGGGGAAAAGGGTAGGGGGCCGGGGGGAGAGGAGGGGCGAGGGCGCGTCTGCTTGCGAGGTGCGTGCGAGTGGGGTGAGGGGGGTCTTGGAGCCGGGGCGTGGCACGCACTCGGGGTCGAGCCCTTCGGGGTCAAGGCGCAGCAGCCTGCTCGCGGCTTGACGCATCCACAGGGCGAGCCCTTGATGTCGGCCGAGAAAGATGGCTGAGTTGCCCAGCCAGAACCAGATACCAGAGGCAGCGGCGCCGAAGAGGGCGTGGCGCGGCAGCCATAGGCCGAAGGCGACCGTGCCGTCGCGGCGCGGCACCGCCAGGCTCTCGAGACTGCGGTGCAGCCGGTGGCGGAGCACGAGGGTCACGATGGCGCCCCATTGCGTAAGCAGCGGCGGCATGATGTTGACCCCGCCCCAGAGCACGTAGTCACGCTGCGCGCAGAGACCGGGCCAGAGGCACACGAGGCCGAAGATCGCCGCGTGCACGAGCGCGAGCCGCAGCAGCAGCGGCTCGTGCCGCGCCACTGCGGGCCAAACGCCCCCGATACGGATGATCGTGAGCGCCACCAGGTACGCGACGTAGATGAGCAGTGCCTGGCATAGCGAGTTGATGCGCCAAAGCACCTCAAAGATTTCGGGCGTAGGCCATCGCTGGCCACCCGGCTGTAGCCAGTAGCTCGCGCCCACGGATGCCCAGACGCCATTCGTGGCCATGAGGGTTACGGCGAGCGTGCCAAAGCTCCAGCGGCTGTCCTCTCTGGTCAACAGAAGCATGCTGGGCTGCGTCGCGTAGGAGCAGCCAGTCGGGCCGGTGGAATGGCTCTGGGTGGCTGCCCTCGTGATGGCTTCACGCTGCACCTGCTGTTGGCGGGTACGAGCAAGCCACGAGCGAAGCCGCCAGGCGGACCACAGAGCATGCGCAGCCAGCATGCCATCGGTGACAGCCGAGCCCAAGCAGTCGCGGTTGCACGATTCGAAGCCAAGGTCAAACAGCCATGTGGCGAGCCAGGTGTTGACTGCGCACACGTGCGAACTCGACGGAGCTCCGACGAGCTCCAAGGACGCCATGACGTGCGAATCGCCCGCAGTGCAGAGTGCCCGAGAAAGGAATCTGGTGCCGAGATCCATCGCGGAAATTGGAATGGTTTCGAAAATTACCATGTTCGATACGCGGGGTAATGAAAGCGCGCCACAATACACGTTCCCAAATTCGTCCGCTAAACGGAATCGATCTCGTCCAGAACATGTTGCCAACATGAAAATTGGCAAACTTGCGCGCTGTCGACGGGCACCTTGTGGTCGCTGAAAGGGTCGCAGGGGTCCCGCCCTGAGATCGCTATGCGTCGAACGCCCGGCTCCTACCGTCCCTCGTGGGACCACACCGACAAGACCGAGCAATCGTATGCCTACTCGTCCGGCGGCAAGGTTCCTGGCTACAGTGGCCACCTGCCGATGGCGCAGGATCACCACGGCTCGAGCCACATCGGCGGAGTACCACTGTGGGGCGGCTACTCGGCCGGCTACGACCAACCGCCATCGTCATCGCCGTCACGGCCGCAGACGCTCTCCGGCCTCAACGAGCGCGAGCAGCTGCAGGCGGCGATCAGGCAGCAGGAGGCGGCCCTCGAGGAGCAGCAGCGGCGGCTGGCCATGCTCGAGCAGCAGCAGCGCCAGCACCCCGGTTACCACCACCAGTCCCAGCGCGCACCCATCATGGCACATCCACCCAATCCCAACGAGTGGAACGGGACCAGCGCGATCCGCTCGGACGAGTGGCCACGCAACATGACGACACTCGGAGGCGGCGACGAGGGCGCGATGACCGAGTATTCCGATCGCTTCTACACGCCGCCGTCCTCGCGTCCACTCACGCCCAAGGCGTCGTCGCCGCCGTCCAAGCCCTCGCAGCGCGGCGGCACCGGGCGCGACATCCCCGGCTATGCCGGCCACCGCTACGGCGCGCGCGACATCGTCGACAGCGAGGTGACGGACAACGTACAGACTTTCAATCCGCTCCTCTCGGGCGCGCCGCCCTCTGAGCGCGGTCGTCCGACGGTCGTGGGCGCCAAGACGCCCACGACGCAGCCCACGGGCGGCAGCTCGCGTGTGCGTATCGGCTACCAGAAGTCGTCGCCCAAAGGCGCGGCCCCTGCGTACTTGGCTCTCGCGTCCCCTCACAGCCGAGGCTCTGCGAGCAGCGTGAGCCCCCAGCAGCAGTCGCCCTCGTCGCCGGATGGCTCTTGGCAGCGCCCATCGTTTGAGCGAGGGACTCCAAGTGAACAGACCTATAAGCATGTGGTCGGTGGCGTCAAAGCAGGCTACGCCGGGCACATCCCGTCCAGCCAACACCACTTTGGCTCCGCTGTGGTTGGTGGCTCGGTGGCCCAGGCTGACCCACGCGCCACAGGCAGCCAGCGCGACCATTCGGGCACGCGCCTGCAGCACGAGCGCATCCCGCCCATCCACGGCGTCTCGCAGCTGGCGACCTCATCGGCCGTGGGCTACCGCGGCAATCTCCCAGGCGAGCTGCATTCGATGGGGGTCTCCTACTGGGGCGCCTGGGCCAACGGCAATGCGCCCGGTACAACGCCCGAATTCGACGCATGAGAGCATGGAGATGACTTCTCGGGTGCGCAAAGGTGGGTGCATGAGGCGCATTGGCGGGTGCAAAGGGTTCAGACGACTGCGTAGTAGCTCGTAGCAGCGAGGCGTCCGGCTGGCCAGCAGCCGGCGCGGCAATGGGGCGCGCGGCGCTGGCGTCAGGCGACGGGGGCCGCGCGCCCGGGGCACCCTTGTCACACCCCTCACGGGGGCCGCGCGCCCCCCCCCCCCCCCCTCCGATCTGCTATCAGCCCCCATCCGGCTAGAGACCGGTGTCCCCGGTGTTGTGTCTTGTTAGCACGTCTCGGCTCTCGCCACACGCCAGACTCAGGTCGTGACATAATATGGCCGTGTGCGCCACATGCCCTCCCACATGCAGGAGTCCATGCACGCCACAGACTCCGCAACCCTCCGCTCGCACTTGCGGCCACTGTCTTGAAAGAGGGAACGCGATGCCGATGCGCGATCTTTCACGATCACACGATGAGTCGATGACACGAACGGAACACACCCTCGCCTACACGACCGACTCCCGCGCGTCCCGGTCTCGCGAATCGCGTGAAGCACGAAGCAACAGTCGCGAAACATGGCCTTAGGCGAATCATAGTACTTCCACACAACTGACAATCGTATCTGGGCAGTGGCGAGCTCGAACGCGCCGTGGCGGTCGGCGCTTTTTTGCCGCGCTTCATCAGGCGAGCCCACCGAGGAAGGAAGGCAAGTCCCTCTCCGTCCCTCCCTGTTTTGGCAACTAGCTGGCCGCGGGATGGCGACCACTTTGTCGGTCCGGCGGTGCTACGCCGGCTCGGCATCCACCACCGCCACCACGATGCTGAATACCCCCGCGTCGATCGCGTCCTTCCTGTCCGCGTTCATCCCCCATTCCGCTGCGCACGGCCCTGTGACACCGGACACGGTCCGTGCGGGCCTGCGCCGCCACCTCCGCGCAGAAGCGGGCGTGCACTACGAGGACGCGTGGCTCCTCGTGCAGCTTGCGCACATCCTCGCCACCTCGCCCGCCGTGCCGCGCTCGCCAGCAGCGTGGCTCCAAGACGAGCTCCAAGCCGACCGCGAGCGATGGCCAGGCCTCAAGCAGCCCGAGGGCGCCGATTGCGAGACAGCGCCGCCCGGTGGCAGCGGCGCGGGCGCAAGCGGCCCCACGGACGGTGTGCCCGGCTCGGCAACCGCATCCGGCCTTCTCGACCCGGCGCCCGAGCCGTCAGCCGAGCCGCCGACCGCGAAAGGGCCGCCCCGCGCCGAGGTCGAACCGATCGTCGACGCGTACGGCCGCGACATCACCTCGATCGAGCTCATCATCCCGATCGGCGCCAAGCCCGGCGGCTTCTTCTCCTTCTCGCTCCACCCGGGCGCAAGAAATGTGCCTCGGATGATCGCCGAGGTGCCGGCCC